>Ga0209168_10001791_pt1 | contig 16350 bp, 16 predicted proteins | sample Coa_R1_FD_187156 | JGI IMG/M metagenome (GOLD analysis project Ga0209168, IMG submission 187156) | Surface soil microbial communities from Centralia Pennsylvania, which are recovering from an underground coalmine fire - Coalmine... | ecosystem: Environmental > Terrestrial > Soil > Unclassified ... | reverse complement strand
GGCGAAGGCAGTTTTCGGCGCGATCGTGGTGGGCGGATTTTATCTGGTCGGCGGGGGCGCGGTGTATTCGCTCTTCCGTCGAAAAATGCCGAAGGATTTCCAGCGCATGAGCCTTCTGCAGTTTTCACTCATGGCGTTCTTGTGGCTGACCATGATTGCGCTGCCCCTGAAGATGGCGCTGCGGCTCTTGTGGCACATCAAGTATGTGTGGATCACCCCGTGGTTCAACGTGTGAGAAAAGCAGCCTTTAGCTCCTAAGTTCTTAGCCTGGAGCTTTCGAACGAACGGTTCAACGTTTATAGAGGGATAGCCTGGTGCCAGACAAACCGATTCCCGAGCAGGACCCAATCACCAGTAAATCGTACGCGGGGCACTACGCCATTGCGATGATCCTACTGGTCGCCACGCTGTTCTGGGCTTTGTGGGACGAGGCCTGGGGCCAACGTCCGTGGAAAGCGTTCCAGGAACACTGGAAGACGCGCTATTCGGCCTTCCTCGACACGTCGCGCTCGAAGTCCGCGGCGTCAGAAAAGGAAGTTGAGAGCAATCCGGACTATGCCACTCTCTCAGCTGCATGGAAAAAGGCGACCGAGGATTCTGCCCCTCAGGCCGCGGAGGCCCGCAAGAAGCTCGACGATGCCAGCGCCAGGCTGCTGGCAGTGCAGAGCGTTTTCACCGACCGGCGCGCTTATGTCAACGCGTTGACGTATGAACTCGAAACCAGCACCAGCGCTTCGGACAAGGCCAGCAAGCAAAGGGAAATCGACGCATACAAGGCCGAGCTTGCTACGGTGGAGTTTCCTGACGGCAGCCGCAAGAAATTCACTTTTCAGCAATTGGAGGAGACCTACAACGACATCCGCAACGAGCGGACGAAGCTCAGCCTCGACCTCGGGGACGTGTTGAAGCCCGTTACCGCGGCCCGGGCCAAGATGGACGAATATGTCTCCGACCACATGGTGGACCTTACCCCGGCCCAGATCGAAGGCCTGAAAAAGAAGACGACGGATTGGGATCCAAAGATCGTGCAAATCAACGTGGCGGAGGCGAACATAGTCGATCGCTGCGAGTCGTGCCACATGGGCGCGCGCGAACCCCTCAAGATCACGGAAGCGGCGATGACCCCGAAGGGCGGTAAGGCCGACGAATACGCCGCTGCATTCGTCAGCCATCCAGAGCCGGAACTGCTGAAGATCCATGATCCGGAAAAATTTGGATGCTCGCCCTGCCACCAGGGAAACGGCCGCGCGACCACCAGCATCGAAAAAGGTCACGGCACGTACGAGCACTGGCTGTGGCCTCTTTATCCGAAGGAGAATTCCCAGGCCGGCTGCCAGTCGTGTCATGCCGCCGACATGGTTCTGGTGAGCGGAGACTTGCAGTTCGAAACCATTAACAACGGCAAGGATCTTTTCCGCCAGAGAGGTTGCATGGGCTGCCATCGGTACGAGGGTTACGACAAGGAACCCGAGGACCTGAATTCGATCGGACAGCAGATCAAGCAGACTGAAAACCAGAAAAAAGATAACCTGAAGCAGACCGCCTATTTAATGAAGGAGGCGGATGCGGCCGAGTCTAACGATGAGGCGAATAAGCTCAACACCGAGGCGGTCGATCTTAGAGTTGCCAACAGCAAACTGGACGCCCGTTTGCAGCAACTCGACTATCAGTCGCACAGCCTGATGCAGGACATGAAGAAGGTCGGTCCGAATCTGAAAGACATTCGGCTGAAGTTGAACAAGAATTGGATCCCTGTATGGTTGAAGAAGCCCTCGGATTTCAGGCCTACCACGAAAATGCCGAATTTCCGCCTGACCGATCATCAGATCCAGGCGATCTCAGCGTTCATCTGGCAATCCGCTCTGACAGACCAACTGCCTAAACAAGAACCGGGAAATGCCGCACACGGCAAGGAGCTGTTTGAAACGCGCGGATGTCTCGCCTGCCATTCCATCGGCGAAGGCGATCAGATGCAGGGTGGAACGTTTGCCGCTAATCTTTCCCGCGTAGGAGAGAAGGCAAATTACGACTATCTCGTCCGCTGGATTCACAATGCGCGCCAACGGACGCGGCCATACTGTCCGTACGAGAAGAAAGATATCGGGCCTGAGGATTACGCCAAGAAGGGACTTCCCTACCAGTTCGATCTCGATCACAGCAAGTGTCCAAATGACGGCCATGAACTGCAAGTGCAGAACATGACGGTGATGCCGAGCCTGCGCCTCGCACCCGAGGACGCGCAAGACATCGCGACGTACCTGATGACGCAGAAGAGGCAGGAACCCTCTTCGTATGCGGACGCCTCGTTTATGGACGATCCAGCGCTGAAAGTCGAAGGCAAAAAGTGGGTGCGCCAGTTCGGTTGCGCCGGTTGCCACGAAATTGCGGGCTTCGAAGACGAGGGACGAATCGGCACCGAGCTGACATTCGAGGGCAGCAAGCCGATCGAGCGTCTCGACTTCGCGCTGTTCACCGAGCCTGCGCAGCGCGGCGGCAAAGACTCCGAGCCAATCAAAGACAAAGACGATCTGGCCCGCCTGCCCGACGGTCCGGCGACCACGCCTTGGTACGACCACAAGGGATTCTTCGAGCACAAACTGGCTGAGCCTAATGTTTATGACCAGGGCATGGTAAAGGGCGAGATGGAAGCCCTGCGCATGCCAAACCTGCACCTGACCAAAGAGCAGGTGCTCGATCTCACCACGTTCCTGATGGGGAGTCAGGAAACATCGCTGCCGGCCAGCTATCAGTACAAGCCCGGAGATGCGCGCCACGACATTCAAGAAGGCTGGTGGGTCGTCAAGAAATATAATTGCATGGGATGCCACCAGTTCATTCCCGGCCAGCGAACGATTCTGATGGGATTGAAGCAATATCAGGATGTGCAGGAACAGTTGCCTCCGAAGCTACTGACGGAAGGCGCTCGGGTCGATCCTGAATGGCTGCGCAAGTTCCTTTCGAACCCGGCGCTGAGCACGACCGATACAGACCGGAACGGCGTGCGGCCGTATCTGAAAGTGCGTATGCCAACTTTCTCGTTCTCTGACAATGAACTTAGAAAGCTGGTGCGCTTCTTCCAGGCACTGTCGCAGCAGCCGATGCCCTACATTCCGGAAGAAGTGCCGACCCTCACGGCGAAAGAGACCGACATGGCGCGGAGTCTGTTCTCGAGCACGGCGGCGCCTTGTTTAAAGTGCCACGCGACGGGCGATCCCAATCACGACAAGATCGCGACTGCGCCGAATTTCCTTCTGGCCAAGGAGCGATTAAAGCCCGATTGGGTGGAGCGCTGGATTACGGATCCGCAAGCAGTGAGCCCCGGAACTTCCATGCCTTCGGGTCTGTTCAAGGAGCAGAATAGCCAATGGGTGTTCGCTGGACCGACGCCACCAACGTTCAATGGCTATGAGGGGGATCATCGCAAGCTTCTGGTCGATTACATCTTCCAATTGACGCCGGAAGAACAGCGGCGAGTCGCGGCATCCATGCCACACGCGCGTGCTGCGGTACAACGGCCGAGCAGTCGCAAGCAGGCGGCTATCGAGTCGCATGCGGCAGCCAGCGGAGGTTCGCGGTAGAATGGCCGGTTTGGTGCCTGCATTTCGTTTTGTCAGCCATCCACGGGCGTGCCGCGACTGTCGGCGCGACAGCTGGCAGTAGCAGACGCGGCATGCCCAATAGATTCAATTTAGGAGAGAGGACGAAATCATGAATAAAAGAACGAGTTGGGCAAAGATTACGGTCGGCATGACGGCGTTGTGCGCGTTGCTAGTGTTGCCGGCGTGCAACAAGAATACCGAACAATCCAGCAACAAGGCCGAAGAACAGCAAGCACAACCTGCTCCCGCGGCTACGCCAATCGATCCTGCCACGGTCGCTACGGTCAATGGCACCGTGAAGTTCGACGGCGCGGCCCCGAAAATGTCGAAGATCGACATGAGCCAGGACCCCGGCTGCAAGGGGACGAACGAAGCCGAGAACGTTGTCGTCAATGGCGGCGATCTGGCCAACGTTTTCGTCTATGTTAAAGACGGCCTTGGCAGTCGCACATTCGATGTGCCGAAGGATCCAGTCGTCCTCGAACAGAAAGGCTGCCAGTATCATCCCCACGTGCTCGGCGTGATGGCGGGGCAAACGGTCGAGATCAAGAACGCCGATCCCACGACGCACAACATCCATCCGACTCCCAAGGACAACCGAGAGTGGAACGAGTCGCAGCCTCCGTCGGCTCCGGCGATTGAGAAAAATTTCGCGCGTGAAGAAATCATGCTGCCGGTGAAGTGCAACCAGCACCCGTGGATGAAGATGTACATCAACGTAGTGAAGAGCCCGTTCTATGCCGTCACCGATAAAGATGGCAAGTACGAGATCAAGGGACTTCCGCCGGGAGATTACACGTTGGCCTTCGTTCAGGAAAAACTCGGTGAGCAGGATCAAAAGGTCACCGTGGCAGCCAAGGAGACGAAAACCGTCGATCAGAGCTTCAAAGCAGCAGCTGAGTAGCCACGCAGTTTGGTATAGAATACCGGGTTGGACGGAGCAGGTTGCGCTCACCGCGTAACCTGCTCCGCTCCTGCAAAAACTCTGAGAGAGCGTCTTCGCTGTGAACCTTCCTGACCCAAGGGGCACGACTCTGAAGTCCATCGGCACACCTTACAATCGCGGTCTCCACAGGCTTGCTGTGGTTCTCGCGTGCTGGACTTTTCTTCTGATCATCGCCGGCGCTCTCGTGACCAGCAACGACGCCGGACTCTCGGTGCCGGACTGGCCGACCTCGTTCGGGTCCTGGTACAAGATTCCGAAACTTGTCGGCGGCGTGAAGTTTGAACATACGCATCGCATGATCGCGCAATTCGCCGGGCTGCTTACGATCGTCCTTGCCGTCTGGACGTGGCGGGTTGAGAAGCGGCGCTGGATGCGAATTCTGGGCTTTGCAGCTCTGGGAACAGTCATCGCCCAGGGGATTCTGGGTGGGATCACCGTTCTCTTCTATCTCCCTCCACCCGTTTCGTCGGCTCATGCGGCGCTGGCGCAGACCTTTTTCTGCATCGCCGTCGCCATCGCGTTATTCACTGGGAAGAAATGGGTGGAAGAGCAGCCACGGGTTGAATTTGACCAGCGGCGCCCGAGCTTGTTTACGTTGACGCTGCTTTCGATCTTCGTTTTGTACGTGCAGTTGATTCTGGGAGCAATGTTCCGGCATCACGGCCTGAGCTGGTGGCCGCACGTGTTGCATGCCGTGGTCGTGTCTTTCGTACTCGCGTGGACATCGGTACGCGCACTCTCGGTATATTCGAACATCGAAGCCGTCCGGCGTCCGGCGATTCTCATGCTGTCGCTGGTGATTGCCCAATTGTGCCTCGGCTTTACCGCATTCCTGACGCGCGTGGCGTGGGGCCGCGACGCGGTCCAGCCTGAATTGCCGATGGTCGTGTCCACGGTAGCGCATGTCGCTGTGGGAGCTTTGCTGCTGGCGACAGCGGTCATCCTGGCGATCCAGGTCTGGAGGCACGTGCCGGTCGCCTTCGAAGAGCGACTGCCACAAGTGCAGCACGATCCTTCGATCGCGTGACCGAGGGACACTGCGCGAAGCCGACAACTTTTCGCAGGTCGTTGGGTTCCTAGTTGCCGCCGCCGTCCTCGTTCTATTCAACGCAATGTCGTAAACTGGTTGAAGTTCCCGGAGCTCTGGTTTTGGCCTCGAAAGTCGCTGCGCTCGTTGATGCCGGGACGGAAGCTGAGTCCGCTTCCGCCGCCGCCGTTATTTCCGTGCAGAATCTGGTGCATCGCTATGAAAACCGCACGGCGCTGAATGGAGTGTCGTTCGATGTGCGTCCCGCGGAGTTGTTCGGCCTGCTCGGCCCGAATGGGAGCGGCAAGACCACGCTCTTTCGCATTCTCTCGACCTTGATGGTACCGACCGCCGGCCGTGCCCTCGTTATGGGATGCGATGCCGCGACCGATGCAGCCAGCCTCCGGCGCCAGATTGGCGTCGTGTTTCAGGCACAGAGCGTCGACCCTAAGCTCACGGCGTACGAGAACCTTTGGCATCAGGGACATCTATATGGCTTGCGTGGCCCGTCGTTGAAGAAGCGTATCGGGGAGATTCTGGCGCGGGTCGGACTCTCCGATCGAGCAAAGGAGCGGGTAGAGACGTTCTCCGGCGGAATGCAACGGCGCATCGAGCTTGCCAAGGGATTGCTCCACCATCCGGCAGTCCTGCTGCTGGATGAGCCCACGACCGGCCTCGATCCCGGAGCGCGCCGCGACTTGTGGCAATATCTGCAAATTCTGCGCGATGAAGAGCGCGTTTCGGTGCTTGTGACGACGCATCTGATGGAAGAGGCGGAGCGCTGCGACCGGCTCGCCATCATGAACGAAGGAAATCTCGTAGCGCTCGGAACGCCGGCAGAGTTGAAGAGCGAGATCGGCGGCGATGTGATTATGCTGGATGCCGCGCACGACGCCGGTTTGCTGGCCGAACAGATCCGCGTGCGATTCCATGTCGAAACCACGGTGCTGGGGAATCAAGTCCGAATTGAGCGGGAGGGCGGTCATCGCTTTGTCCCGGATGTCGTCGAGGCATTCCCCGGCGAGATTCAGGCGATTTCGCTGAGCAAGCCCGCGCTGGAAGATGTTTTCATTCACCGCACCGGGCACAAGTTTTGGAGTGAAGGCAACGAGGTAAATCCCGAAGAAAACAGGAGGTAGCTTGCGCTCAATGATTCTGATGCTTTCTGTCGTGCTTGGCGTCGTTCCGTTGGCCGGGGTGGCGTGGATTTTCGCGAGCGGCATGATCACGTTGTCGCCGCCGTCCGCAACCGTTGACGGACTGTTCATGACCCTCATTCTGCTCACGCTCTCGGGCTGCTTTCTGCTGAACGCGTTTTGGGAACTGCGCGACCACGGCATTCTTGGTAAGAAAGAAAGTGCGCCGGCGAAGACTCCCGCCGCAAAGGCGAGTTAAGGAATGGCCACTCAGGCAACAACCTTGGCGCGACCGACCGTCCCCGCATCAGCGGGAGTGATGCTTCCGTCTTTTACTCTCTGGTGGCGTGAGATCGTGCGGTTTTACCGGCAACCCACGCGCGTCGTGGGCGTGCTAGCGTCGCCGCTGGTGTTCTGGCTGGTGATCGGCTCAGGATTCGGGACGTCGTTCCGTTCCGGCGGTGGCCCCGGCCAGCAGCACTATCTGGATTATTTCTATCCGGGCGCGCTCATCATGATCGTGCTCTTCACTTCGATCTTCACCATGATGTCGGTCATTGAAGATCGCAAGGAAGGTTTCCTGCTTTCGGTGCTGGTCGCTCCGGTGCCGCGCACGGCGATTGTGCTGGGTAAGGTTCTGGGAGGAACCACGCTCGCCGCAGTACAAGGCATGATCTTTCTGGTCTTCGCTCCGTTCGCCGGCGTTCATGTGGAACCTGTGCAGGTGTTGCTGGTCGCAGTGGTCGTGTTCCTGGTCTCCTTTTCTTTGACTGCGCTCGGTTTCGCCATCGCATGGCCCATGGATTCATCACAGGCTTTCCACGGAATCGTGAACCTGTTTCTTATTCCTCTCTGGCTGTTGTCTGGCGCCTTGTTTCCGCTTGCGGGAGCTTCAGGATGGATTCGTGTGATCATGCGGCTCAATCCTCTGACCTATGGTGTCGAGGCTCTGCGTTCGCTTTTGTATCCCGGCGCGGAAACTAGTTTCCCGTTGCCGTCGGCGATGGCGACGCTCGTTCTGTTTTCACTCGTCATGTTCGGGTTGGCGTTCCTGATGGCGAATCGTCGCGGGACGAGGCCGGCAGCGTGATCCCTGAGCAATACGCCTACTTCCCTGCCTTGATTGCCAGTTTGAATGGGGCCAGCGCCATGCTGCTGTTCGTTGGGCGCAGCCTGATTCTGCGCGGCAAACTCGCAGCGCACCGCGCCTGCATGATTGCGGCGGTAGTTTCGTCAGCATTGTTTCTGACTTGCTACCTGTATTTTCACGCGCACGTCGGAGATATCCGGTTTCTCGGCCAGGGCGTGTGGCACGTGGTCTATCTGTTAGTGCTGATTCCCCACGTCATACTGGCCATGGTCATTGTGCCGCTGGTAATCATTACGTTGAGCCGGGGACTCCGCGCGCGATACGACAAGCACCGTGCCATCGCCCGCTGGACTTGGCCACTCTGGATGTATGTTTCCGTGACCGGAGTGCTCGTATACTTCATGCTGTACCGATGGTTTCCGCATAGCTAGGCATATAGGAAAACCACTCACCACAGGGGACACGGAGGGGCACAGAGGAAATCAATAGATTTCTTGTGGTAAGTGCTCCGTGGGGAATTGATTTTATGTCAGTCCTGAGACTCAAGATCGACGTATCCGGCACCGTCGGCGATGCCGCATGGCGTGAGATCCAGCAATTCGACCAGATTCAAAGCGCGGAGTTCGGCCCACAGTTCGGCAGCAGTGCACACAACCATCCGCCGGACGCACCCCACACCAAAGGCGAGTGGATCGGAGCCGAGATCCGGCTCCAGACACCCCTTCTCGCCCAGTACGCCATGTCGCACTACCTGGAGCAGGAACGCGTCCTCGACGCCGACGTGGAATAAGCCGCTTCTGCTATAGTTCATCTCCGAGTTCACATGTCGGCTCAACCAGAAGCTCCCACACCAGTCTCAGATCCTCAGACCAACCTGGATTCCGGGTCGTCCAAGCCCAAGCACAGCATGTCGCGTACGCAGAAGATTCTCTTCTTCACCACCGGATGGCTCATCGTTCTCATGCCATTTCTCTTCTGGTGGAACACCTGGTTTGGGCGCCATCTTTCGGATCAGCAGTTGACCGAGTACCTGCACGATGACAAGAAACCGCGGCACATTCAGCAAGCGCTGGTACAGATCAGCGATCGTATGTCGCACACAGATGCGGCGGCCAAGCGGTGGTATCCCGACTTAGTGCGGGTGGCGAATTACCCGGTAGAAGAAGTCCGCAACACGGACGCCTGGGTCATGGGCCAGGACACATCCCAGGCGGGATTTCACGAAGCACTGCTGAGAATGCTGCAGGATTCTTCGCCGATGGTGCGAGGCAATGCGGCGCTGTCGCTGGTGCGTTTTGGAGATGTCACGGGTCGTCCACAGATTGTCGCGTTGTTGCAACCGGCGCATCTCACCGCTCCCGCCGCTGGTCATATTGTCGACGCCGACCGGCCCGGCACAGCCATTCATCAGGGAGGACTGGTCGCGAAGTTGGCGGTGACGGCTTCGTCACAGGTGATCGACGTTCGTTCGCCAATCCCGGGGCGTATTCGCTCGGTCTCCCAAACCGGCGCAAACGTTGCGGCCGGCGCGGAATTGGGCGTGATTGATCCTGGCACGGAGCAGGTGTGGGAGGCGCTGCGCGCGCTATACCTGATAGGACAACTGGACGATCTCGACGCAGTTCGTCCCTACGAGCAGGATCTTCCCGACATTTCCCACGATGTACGCCAGCAGGCTATAGAGACAGAAAAGGCAATCCGCGAACGAAGTCAGCACTAACGGCGAGCTTAAGCAAAGGAACTACCGAACCGTGGTCCGGTTTGCTTTCAGAATCCAGTCGCCGCCACACTTCTCCCAAACAGCAACGATAGGGCCACCGAGTTGACGAGTTTCGTCCGCCGCGCAGTGGTGATACTTCTGGCCTTGACCGACGATGGTGCCGGCACTAAATTCGGAATCGACCCGATAGATCACGCCGCAGCCCTTGCAACGAAATTCCGAACGCGCATAAGGACGAATCTCAACCGCCGTCGCACTGCTCATCGATATAGCCCTCCAACGACCTATAAACCAAGCTAGAGGCACGGACTGGTCGCGTCGGTGATTGTGATCACCCCGTCTTGTGCGCGATGACGAGGCTCGGGGCACCACGTTGGAAGAAGAGGCCCAATTTCCACACCAGGCTCATTTAACCTTGCTGGCGGGAACCCTTTTATGCCTCAGACTCTGGGATATGTCGCTTTGGTGGTCCGGGATTACGACGAAGCCATTACTTATTTCACGCAGTCGCTCGGCTTTCAGTTGATCGAAGACAGCGTTTCGAAAGATCGTCTTGGCCACGACAAGCGCTGGGTGCTGGTTGCGCCTCCCGGATCTCACGGGACGCATCTGCTTCTTGCCAAGGCGTCCACGGATGAAGAAGCCAGCCACATCGGCAACCAGACCGGAGGGCGCGTTTTTCTTTTTCTGCACACCGACGATTTCTGGCGTGACTACCGCAGCTTGACGGCCCGCGGCGTCAAGTTCGCCCGCGAACCGAAAGAGGAGCCGTACGGGACCGTTGCCGTCTTCGAAGATCTCTACGGCAATAAGTGGGACTTGCTGCAGCTCAAACCGCGCTCCAGTCCCTTGTGAGGCGTGGCTCGATCATTGTGAAGCGGCGTTGGCATCGGCCTTCTGTTCCCATACTTCATCACCGCTGGGAAAGGTTTGGGTGAGGACGTAGTTGCTGTACAGGTAATCGCGGAACGAGCCAAGATGATCGGACGGTAATCCGGTTGGATGGAGATACTTTTGTTCAGACGGCAGAATCATCAATGGCACAGCGTGCGTCCGCAGCGATTGCAGTAGTTCGGATATCTGCTCAGGGCGTGTGTATTCCGTCGTGTCGTAGCCAGCAATTGCAGATGGATTGACAAGGTGGAAAGGAACAAACATGGGAGGCATCCCAGAGAAAAATTGCCCGGGGTGAGTGTGTGTGAGAACCCAGGCGTATTCCTCAAGTTGGGTTTTCTCATGAAACGCCGTTCGGCCTGCGGGAAGGTCAAGAAAGGCGTGCCAGTGTGTCTGAGTTCGAACGGGCACCGCCACGGCCAAAGCGACTGTTCCAATCGCCAGGCCCTGCCTGAACTGGCGCAACAGTGGTCCCGACCGGTAAAGCAACCACGCAAGCGAAATCATGGCCAGCGGCGCAACCGAGCCAACTCGCTTAACCGAAGGCGCAAGGACGACCGGCAAGAACATAAAGCAGCCGGTCAGCGCGATTAAGACGAGTTGGCGCCAAGGTTGGTCGCCGTCTTTCCACCGCCGCCGGGTCACCGCCAGAAAGACGATGCAAGCGAGTGGGACAGTCGCGTAAATGAATGGATAAGCGATCCACTTGATGAGGCCGCCGTGCCATCCAAAGTCGTGCTCGAGAACCCGCCAGTTGTTCACGGACGGAGCAGAGTAGTAACGCAGCGGATAGACGATGATGCAAAACCACCATTGTCTGAGTCCCGCGGCCGCAACGAAGTAAATGTTGAATGCTGCAAACGTAGTCGCCGCGAAAGCCGCAAGGACCGCACATTGACGCGCCAGTGCAGTGGTGGAACTCTTGTGCAGGCCCGCCTCCCACACAAAGAAAATGCAGAATGCCGCCACCATTGCTGCACCTTTCGTTTGCGTAAAGCAGGCCGTCAAGCCACAGAGTGCGCCGGCGGCCGCCACCCGCCCAAGCGTCGATCCTCCCAACAACACGAATACAGCAGCGAGCGCGACCACGGTGCTGAACCAGTGGTGAGTTGCGTCCGCCGACTCCGGCAACACAAATCCGATCAACAGCAATCCGGGGAGCGCCGCCGCGGTCCCGGGCAGGACCCGAAGCGCGATTCGCGTCATCAACAGCGCTGCAACCGCCGCTAGAAGCGCCATTGCGATGTGCGGAATCCAAAGGCGCAAACCGAATGCCCGGATCACGAGGGCATACGTCAAATCTGTCCCGGGCGGAACGATCTGGAAATAGTCTCGGTAAGGCAACTCCCCGGCGGCGAGGCGACTGCCTGCGTAAACGAACCCAGTTTGGTCGCCGTTCGGCAGCAACGGCGTGCCGGGAAAAATGAATGTCCTAAAATAACAGGTTACAAACGCGAAGAGTGAAACTGCGATCGAGATCGCGAGGTGGTGTTTTGACGCACCAGCGTTGCTGTCAGGGTGCAGAGCGTTGGTTGCTGCCACGGAAGGGCCTTTGAGTCCGACGTTTCAAGCAGCAGGGGAATTTCACAACAGCGCAGACTTCTAGATCGCCATGGGACCGACTTCTTTTTCGACCTCAACGGTGTCGACCATGACGATGGCGTCCCACGGGCAGCCATCGAGGAAACAGCCGTCCGGGCCCTTGCTGAGGCATTTCTTGCAGCCGATGCAGAGAATGGGATCGATCGCAATGCGGCCAAATGGCGGATGGTCTTCGTCCGGCACCCAGAACATACAGTCTTCCACTGGGCAATATTCCACGCAGGCAGGCGAGCCGGCGCATCCGGTGCAGCATTCGGTGATGACCGCGAGTTCCTTGGGTTTCTTCTTGCGCGGGGTGGCGAGGCCTTTGGACTTCGGTTCAAACTTCTGCTCGTCGGGCACCATCCCGACGGCCTTGGTCGCTCCGGGTGCGGCAGGCATGTTGGGGATTATACCTCAAGAGGCTATTGGCTCTTAGCCTTTGGCTGTTGGCTTGGATCAAGGCAAGTCGAGACCTCGTTTCGTTTGAGATTTTCTCCCCGCGAATCGACGAAGGGGCCACATAGAACCCTCCTACGACGAAGTGCCGGGCTCAAGTAACACTTGAAGAACAGTCCGACCCAAAATGATACTCCTCAACTCCATTTGTGATCCCGGCCACCCTTTCCACTGGCCCTATTCTGCTATAGTGAACCCCGGCAAAGGAGCACCCCATGGCAGGCAGAAGCGTTAACAAAGTTATTCTTCTGGGAAATCTGGGCAAGGATCCCGAGGTGAAGTACACGCCCAGCGGCACGCCCGTCGCCAAGTTCAGTCTGGCCACGAATGAACGTTTCAAAGATAAGGACGGCAACTGGCAGGACCGCACCGAATGGCACAACGTCACCGCATGGGCGCGCACCGCAGAGATTGCAGGCGAGTATCTCAAGAAAGGCAGCAAGGTTTACATCGAGGGCAGCCTGCGCACGCACTCGTGGGACGACAAGACCAGTGGCCAGAAGAAATACATGACGGAAATCATCGTGAACGACCTGGTCATGCTCACAGGGAAGGGCGAGGGTGCCGGTGGGGGCGACTACAGCGGAAGTTCGCGAGGAGCGTCATCCGGCGGCAACAACTTCGACCAGAGGACGCCCGAACCAGAACCTGCGCCGGCCGGTCCGATTACTGACGACGATATTCCATTCTAGGCATTAGGCAAAAGTACTGGAATCGATTGCGTTTTAGTCGCCGTCGCCGGCATCTACTGAGATCAGCTCCAGGTTCTGCAGCAGCGGGCTGGAGTCTGATACGAATTCCACGTGTCCGCAGCGGGGGCAGGAGAGCGTTGCGAGGCCCGAATTCCCTGGGGTCAGGTTCACGCGCATGAGCTGATATCGTTGAAGTTTCTGCTCGCAGCGCAGACAGCAAACCGTCTTGTGATACGGGTCGGGAGAGACACCGCTCGGCGTCTCGATGGCTGGTTTCATAAATCTCTCGTAAAACGAAAATTCTGGAGCGCCTAAACCCCAGGCGGAACTCCAGTCAGTGAAAAAAGTGTAACACGCGTGGTGCACTCATCCATTGCGCGACCAGGCTACCACGACTCGATCGTAACCCCTTGCTCCGTCGTACTGCGGCATCGCTCGGCCCCGAGATGCGCCAACCGGCCTTTATCCTGTATTCTGACTTGATCTATGGCTGCTGACTTTCTTTCCCGGGTGAGGCAAGCTCCAGTGCTGTGCGACGGAGCGATGGGCACCCTGCTCTACTCCAACGGAATCTTCATTAATCGCTCCTACGATGAGTTGAACGTCTCCCAGCCGGACCTGATTCGTGGAATCCATCACGATTACTTGCAGGCTGGCGCAGAAGTTATTGAAACCAATACGTTTGGCGCCAACTCGTTCCGGCTCGCCGGGTACACCCTGGCCAACAAGGTCCGCGACATCAATTTGGCGGGCGCCCGACTCGCACGTGAAGCGGCGAAGAGTTTTGACGTATGGGTAGCGGGCTCGGTAGGCCCCTTGGGGACCAGAATCGAGCCCCTAGGCAAGACTTCGTTCGACGAGGCGCGGACGGCGTTTCGCCAGCAGATCGAGGCCTTGGCGGAAGGTGGAGTCGATCTCCTCATCATGGAAACCTTCGGCTACCTGGAAGAACTGCACCAGGCGATGCTCGCAGCGAAGGACGTCAATGCGGGGCTGCCAATCGTGGCGCAGGTCACAATCGACGAGGACGGCAATTGTCTCGACGGCTCAGATCCGGCAACCTTCGTTCCCAAGCTTGAGGAATGGGGAGCCAACGTCATTGGCTGCAACTGCAGTGTCGGTCCGGTGGCGATGCTGGATGCAATGGAGCGCGTCCGGGCGTTGACTTCCCTGCCGCTATCAGCGCAACCGAATGCCGGCATCCCGCGGTCGATTGATGGAAGAAATATCTACCTGTGCTCGCCCGAGTACATGGCCAGCTATGCGCGGAAGTTCGTGGCGGCTGGCGTGCGCATTGTGGGCGGGTGCTGCGGCACGACTCCCGATCACATTCGCGTAATGAAGTCCGCACTGCGAGTGGGAGAAGCACGTAACAAGACGGCGATGGCACAAGTCGCGGGAACTCAGGCCGCACCGCAGGCTGCCCCGGTTGTCCCTCTCGAAACGCGTTCTGCGCTGGGCGCGAAGCTCGCACGCGGCGAGTTCGCGACGATGGTGGAAATCGTTCCGCCGAAGGGCATCGATATCCGCAAGGAGATCGAGGGCGCGCGCTTCGTGAAGTCGGTGGGAGTCGACGCAGTCAACATCCCCGACAGCCCCCGCGCTTCGGCGCGTATGAGCAACCAGGCGCTGTCGCTGCTGATGCAGCGCGAGGTTGGCATTGAGGCGGTGCTGCATTACACCTGCCGCGACCGCAATGTGCTCGGCATCCAGAGCGATCTGCTAGGCGCTGCCGCTGTCGGTATTCGGAATCTGATTTGCATCACTGGCGATCCGCCGAAAATGGGGAACTATCCCGACGCGACGGCTGTCTTCGACGTGGACGCCATCGGTCTGGTCAACATTGTTCACAACCTGAACCGGGGACTCGATATCGGAGCAAATCCGATTGGCACTGGAACGGGATTCGTGATCGGCGTTGGCGCGAACCCAGGCCTCACCGATCTCGACGAGGAAATTCGCCGCTTTGAATTCAAGGTTCAGGCAGGAGCCGAATACGCCGTAACGCAGCCTGTGTTTGACATCCGGCTGCTGGAGAATTTCCTACGCCGCATCGAGCATTGCCGAATTCCCGTGATCGCTGGGATCTGGCCGCTGGTGAGCGTACGCAACGCGGAGTTCATGAAGAACGAGTTGCGGGTTTCCGTGCCGGACGCGATCCTTGAACGCATGGCGCGAGCCACAACTCCAGAGTCCGCTCGTGCGGAAGGGGTGGCCATCGCACGTGAAATGCTGACCACCGTGCGCCACACCGTACAGGGAGCGCAGATCAGCGCGCCGCAGGGACGTTACAGCTCCGCGGTCGATGTGCTGGAGGCGCTTGGCTGAAGCGGCCTCACCGTCGACATTTAATCCCGCCAAATTTTTTTACACTGCGCCCGAGTGGAAAATCTGCAAGGCGTGTTTGCATGGGCAGGGCGTTCCTCGCGTCGGGGCAACGCCGCGCTCGGAAACAAGCAACTAATTCCGGGCAGTCGCCACTCACTCTCGTCACTCTGGCTTGGAGACTCGTATGCCTCGATTCAAGATACTCATACTGTGGAGCCTACTGGCTTCGGCAGGAGCGCTCCTCGTCGCAATGAATGGTTGCAGTGGTGCCAGCGGCATGCGGAAGCTTCCACAGGGCAAAATCCAGCACGTGGTCATCATCTTTCAGGAGAATCGCACTCCTGACAACCTGTTTCACGATCCAGTGCTGATGGGGCGCGGGGCCGACATTGCCACCACCGGGACAAATTCCAAGGGCCAGACCGTAACACTTACTCCTACGGGACTTGTCACCGATTACGATCTGAGCCATGCCCACACGGCGTTTCTCAAGATGTACGACGGCGGAAAAATGGACGGGGCTGACCTGATCGCGCAGGCGTGCTCACCGGGCGCCACAGACTGCCCAGCGCCGAACCTGCCTTTTCAGTATGTGCAGGGCTCCGACGTTCAGCCTTACTTTAATCTCGCGGAAACCTACACGTTCGGCGATCACATGTTCCAGACAAATCAGGGACCGAGCTATCCAGCGCATCAGTACATCATCTCGGGAACCTCCGCGCCTACGGAGACGAGTAAGTTGCTCGCCGCGGAGAACCCTAACAATGGGCTCGAGTATTCGGGGAATACCGGATGTAGCTCGCCGGCGAGCGAGACGGTCGCCATGATTGACTCGACAAATATGAACTCCGCTACGAATCTGACCCAAATGTATCCGT
>Ga0209168_10001789_pt1 | contig 16361 bp, 16 predicted proteins | sample Coa_R1_FD_187156 | JGI IMG/M metagenome (GOLD analysis project Ga0209168, IMG submission 187156) | Surface soil microbial communities from Centralia Pennsylvania, which are recovering from an underground coalmine fire - Coalmine... | ecosystem: Environmental > Terrestrial > Soil > Unclassified ... | reverse complement strand
CCACAGCCGCGAGATAGGACTCGCTGAGATACGGAGCGGGCGCGAAGGGTGACGACACGAGTTAGGCAGCATGGGAGGAAGTGGAGGGGCCAGGCTGTGACGCGAGACACTGCGCGGCCGCCAGCCGCGCGCGATGCGCGAGCCAGTGGTTGCCGTGGCGCTCGAGCTCTAGGGCGTGCGCCTCCCATGCGGCCGCGCGTTCGAGCGGTGGGCGCGCGGCGCCAGCATCGAGCACGAGCTGTCGCCACCGCTCGAGCGCGGGGTACGCGGCCTCGGCGCGCGTCGTGAATTCGGCGAGCTGCGCCCCGGCCTGGACGAGTGCCTCAGCTGCGTCGAAGAGATCGAGCAGCGCGAGAGCATCGGCCGGCGCCAGCGTGACGGGCTCGCCGGCGTACGCCGTGAGCAGTGCAGGGAACACCGCGATCGCGCGACCGAAGGCGTCGGGCGTCACGCGACGTGCTCCTCGTTGAGTATGCCGGACTCCGCGAGCTCGTCGAGCCACCGCGCGATGCGCTCGGTCGCTCCGACGCTCAACGTGCACGAGCGCGCGCCGGTCGCCCGTTTGGTGCGGACGAGCGACGCGAGCCACGCCCGCGTGAGGTCGAGCTCCTCGCGTTCGGTCACGCGGCACCGCGCGGCGCGGGGGGCGCAGGTTGGTCGTGCGTGGCGTGCGCACGCTCGAGCTCGCGCACCCGGCGCTTCCCGCACCGATCGCAGACGTGGTCGTAGCGGACGTTGCCGGCGCCGAGCACTTCGTGCGTTGCCGGCCGCCCGCATTGGCAGCGGGGCAGCGAGCGCAGGTAGAAGCGGCCCGTCACGACGCCGCCTCCCAACGCAGTTTCAGTTGCGTCGGATGCAGGTCCACCCGCAGCCGCGACTGACAGTTCCACGAGCCACCACCGGCCTCACCGAGACACTTCCATCCGGCCGCGACGAGCGACGTGCCCGGCTCGGTGGCGAGCGTGTACGTGATCAGTCTGCGGTAGCCTAACGCGCGCACGGCGCGCCACGCGGCGCCGTAGAGTTTGCTCGCCGCGTGTTGTGTTCCGTCCGTGCAGCAGCGCGTGACTTCAGCCGTCCACGAGGCTTGCAGGTTCCGCGCGACCGGTCGTCCGATGATCGCGACGCCGCAGATATGATCCGTACCAACGGCGACGCAACAGATACAGCCACGCGACGGGCCGTGGTGGCGATGGTGCTCGCGCACGAAGGCGTTGGCCTCGCGCAACGTGATCGGCACGAGCATGAGCGGCGGCGTCACGCAACCTCCGCGTGGTGCTCAGGCCGATAGACGTGCGCGATGTGTTGCGCTAACGCGAGCGGGATTTTGGCAATCCGCGCCGACTCGGCCTTGCGGGATAGCGACTTGCTGTTCGTCGCGCGAATCGCGCCGGGCGATGAGTTGTGGAACCAGGTGCCACCAACCTTCCGGCCGTCAGGATTGTTTCCGCGTCCGCTGCCTGTGTTGTGCGCGACGTTGAACCACGACCCGCCACTATTCTTCATCGCCCGGTCCGCGCCCATGGTCTCCACCTTCACGGCGCGCATCGTGATCGGCATGAGCGCCGGCACATCGCCCCACAGGTAGTAGGAGCCGTAGTGCCAGCGCGCGCGCCCAGCCCACCGCTGCGCGCCGCACACGTTCTCTTGGACCATTGGGATGTACCGTCCCGCAGCGGCGCACGCTTCGCGCTGGATGCGAGCCGCTTGCGCGAACAACTCCATGCCTAACTCTGGCGGTCCAAGCGCCTTGGCGCGCTTCCACGGCATCGCGCGGTAGCTGAACTCCTGGCACGGCGAGCTCGCGACGATGATCGCCGCGTCCTTGAATTGCGTGCCGTCGAGCGTGCGCACGTCTTGCAGCACGAGCTGCGCCGGGTAGCGGTGCGCGCCGTAGACGTGGCGCTCGATGTCGAAGCCGATGCACTCGTAGCCCTCGGCCAGAAACCCCTCGGTCCAGCCGCCGAGGCCGCAGAAGAGGTCTATGCAGAGCGGCTTTCTCATCGCCGGATGGCTCCGAACTCGGCCGCGAGCCGGTCGCGCCGGCTGGGCAGCACGCACGGCAGGTCCGCGAGCGCGAAGAACGCTTCCTCGGTCTCCGTCGGCACGATCTCGCGCGTCGCCTCGTGGATCACGTGGCCCTCGCGGTGCACGTACCCGCGATCGATCAGCCGGCGCATCGCGAGCGCGCCTAACTCTTGGGGCCCGGTGCGAATCGCGAGCAGGCTGCCCCACGCGCTCGGCGGCATGCGCACGAAGAGCTCGCACGCGACGGCCGGGTCATCGTAGAGCGCGGCGCGCATGTGCCGGGAGCCGCCGACGCGGATGTGGCCGATGTCCAGCTCGACGCGGTGCCGGATGGCTTCGACCTCGTAGACGGGCTCGCCGAAGAGCGCGGGCTCGGTGCGCGGCTCGACCAGGAGCTCGATATCGCCGACGTCGGGTCGTTCGCGGCGGAGCGAGCCGACGATGACGCCGCGGGCGATGACGGGCGCGAGCGTGGTGAGCACGCGGGTGGCGATCGCGAGCGCCTCCGCGCGCGGCATCCGGCGCAGCGTGACGCTCATAGGTCGTCGACCTGAATCTGCCAGCGCACTCGTTCTTCCGCAGCCTGATACATCTCGCGCAACGCAGCGAGGTGCTCACGCCGATCACTCTCGGCGCTTTCAGGGCCGACGTATTCGTCCGTGTGCGCCTCGCAGCAGAAAATCGCAGACCGTAGAAGGTTACGGCACTCCCGCAGTCGCTTCAGCGTCAACCTTCTGGTGGGCGCGTTAGGCATTGGCGATGTCCAGCAGCACGTCGGCGTGACAGGGGGTGTCGAGCTTGCACCAGCACGCGAGGTTCTTCCCGCGCAGCGCGCGCCGGATTTCGCCGGTCGTCGGTGGCACTCCGATCGTGTCATTGAGTTCACCCGCGAGCCACGCGCGGAAGTCTTCGACCGCGTCGTATCGCGTGGAGCGACGATTGTCGAGCTTATCACGATTGACATGGTCGGTCTCCTGGCCCAGACGCGCGGAGATGATTTCCCTGTGTAGATAGACGGTCCTGCGTCGGCCGCCGGAATATTCAACCCGGAACGCATAGCCGTTCGGGTGTAGCCACCACCGATGCTGCGATTGCGTTGTGTAATCGGCTTCATCGACGACCGCATGTCCGCGCGGGTGCAGCGCGATGGACATCATGGGAGCGACCACCGCGCGACGGCGAAGAGGGCGCCGAGCGAGACGGGCGCACCTCCCGGACTGGTGCGGACAGACACGCGTGCGGCGCGTCGGGAACGCGCGCATCCCGATTGCGGTCCCGTTACGGTTTCAATCGCCGCCTTTGGATGCTTTTCGGGTTCGAGAAGCGCGTTTTCTCCGCCGTTTTCGCTCTGAAGGAGCGGAGACGCGGTTTTACTGCATCGGTAGGTTGTAGGTTCGATTCCTACAGGGCGCACTCACGAGGCGCAACGACCGATAGGCGTTGCGCCTCGTGTTCTTTCTCGGCACGGTATCCACCGCGAGCATCCTTGTCGTCGATGCGCCGCCGCCGGCAAATCGTTTCCGGTTTGCCTAACGCTGTGCGCAACCGATACCCGAATGACCACCCCGGCTGGACGGGGAAGGTCTTCGCGGGCGATCGCACGCGTGACTCAACTCGTGTTCGCCCGCAATCCTTCGAACAGAGCCATTCCCGAGTGTCGCGCGTGACGCTCGGCGTCGATGGTCGAGACCCCTAAGAAGCTCAGGCGCTGATCGATGAAGAGGGTCGTCAAGCCGTGCACCAGCGACCACGCCGCGAGCGCCTGATCGCGGACGGCCTCTCGACGGACCTGGCCCGAAGACTGGCCGCGCTCGAGTACGCCGGTCAGGACAGCGAACGCCTCGTCGCTGGCCGTTTGGAGTGCGGGGTAGCGCGCCTTCTCGGCTAGCTCGGCTCCGAACATTAGACGGTAGTGCGCTGGGTGGCCGACCCCGAACCGCACGTAGGCGTCGGCGATGCCCGCGAAAGCCTGGCGCGCCGAGCGCGGGTGCCGACGGGCTGCGACCTCCATCGTTTGCGTGAGTGACTCGAAACCGAGTGCCGCGACCTCGGCGAGCAGCGCCGATTTCTCCTCGAAATGGTTGTACGGCGCGGCGTGACTCACGCCCGCGCGGCGCGCGACCTCGCGAAGCGTGAAATTCCACGCCCCCTCCTCGGTCACCATGGCGAGCGCGGTGTCGATCAAGGCGCGGCGGAGGTCGCCGTGGTGATAGCGTGTCGCGCGCCGTGCGGGAGCAGCTGAATGGGTGTGGGTTTCGGGCACCTGTTCCCTCGAGTGACAATGTTGGCGATGCCTATTTACACTGGAAACATTCTGGCAGATGTTGGCATTGTCAATATTGTGTGGCTCGCCATCCAACGCAAACCGCGTTGGGGCAACTCGACGGCAGGCCCGGCAGCACCCGAAGGAGGCACCCCATGTTTCACCGCATTCGCTCCCAGCGGCGCCGGCCGCTCGTCGTGACCGGCCTCCTCTTGTTCGGCCTGGCCGCGATGGCCGCCGGCAACCCGTCCCCGGCCACCATCCATCGCCCTCAGACGACGGGCGCGTACTTCGCCGAATTCACCGGCGTCGGCCGCGAGGGGCGCGACATGGTCTGGCGTGGGGCCGTTGCGGGTGTCGCGGCCGGCGAGATGACCGTTCGTCTCGCGCACGTCGGTCGAGACGTCGACACAGCGGAGCCGACGTGGCCCGTGGAGGGCATCATTTTTGTCTCAGGTGAGGACCCGCAGCACTCGTTCGCCGCCGAGGTGCACGGCACGATCGACTGGCCCACGAAGCGGGTGAAGCTCACCGGCGACGTCACGGTTGGCTACATGAAAGGTGCGCACGTCGAGCAGACGGCTGACCTCCTCGACTACGACCTATCGGGCGAACTGTGTCTCGTGCCGGCGTCGGTCGCTGCTCGGTAGGCGTCCAATCCGATGCCGACATGGTGAGTCGTGAGCGACAGAAGAGTGCTCTCGCAAACGGGAAGGCACCTGAGCCCCGCGCCAGGCCGCACCAGCTGCGTGACGCGGGGCTCGCGTTTGGATCAGTGTCCGATCGGGAAGTCGGTGGGCAGCGCCGCGCTCACCGCGGTCGTGCCAGCGGTGCACGTGGGATGACCGAAGCCGCTAGCGCTCACCTGGTCGGCGCCGACGCCCGTAAGATCGTAGATGATGTTGTCGTACGCCGGCGGAGGACTGACGCCCGCCGGCACGTGGTCGAGGCCTAACAGAAAGCGCGTTTTCCAGGCGATGTTGTGGTCGGCGCAGCTCATGTCGCCGCTCACGCCGAGGCCGCCGAGGATCGTGCCGTCGCTGGCGTAGAGTGCGACGCCGCCGCCGAAGACATTGATGCCGCCGATGCGCTTGCCCACCATGTAGTCGCGCATGCTTCCGTTGTTCTGCGGGTTGCCGCCGTAGGCGACATCCGGATCGACCGGGTTGCTTTCCTGGAGTCCGAACAGGCTTCCGCCGGGCTGCGTTGCCGCGTAGAGGTTGGCGGTGGACAGGGCGAGTCCCGTTAGGCTGAAGTCGTTCGCGGTGTTCGCCTTCTGTGCGGCGATCACCCGGCTGCCCGGCCACTGGTCGCCCGGCGCCGAGCCGGTGAACACCACGGCGACGACAATGCCGTTGCGGTCCACGACGGCGCCCCACATGTCGAGATTGAGTCCTCCGTTGTCGGTGTTCCTCGCCTGTGCGAGTGCCGCCTGGAGCTGGTCGTGGGTCGGCAGCCGCGCATCGACCGCCTTCCGGCTCGCGAGTGCGGTGGGAGCGGATGCGTCGCTGCAGGCGCCGGCGCTCACCGCGAGTGCGATTGCGGCGAGGGTGAAGAGCGCGCGGCGAAAATGCGGGAAGCGTGAACGCGACATAGGAGCCTCCTCGCGCGTGTGCGCGAGTGAGCGGCGGCGAACGTACCCGGCGCCGCCAGTCCGGTGGAGCGCCGGGGCGGCGCGCCGGAAGCGAGCGCAAGGGTAGAGGGAACTGTTGGCTCGACAAGTCGAGGATCAACAGGGTTGGTCGGCGAGTGACGACCCATGGCTGCCGCATTTGGGCGAGCAGGCCGAAGAAGGACTCGAGTTTTGTCGTGGCGGGCCGCGTGACTTCTTGCGCGCGCGCGGAGCGGCCCGCGTGGCGCGTGCGGTAGGCTTGCGTTAGGCGGGCAGCGAAGCGCGGACCGTGGGGTCAGTCATGAGCGGCGTCTCACGAAATTGGTTTGCGTGAAGCCCTTGAACTCCGGAAAATCTGCCAGTAATTTGCTCGCCCCTTTCGGATGTGATGTGTGTTTGTCTCGTGAAGGGGTTGACTCGGCGATACCGCAACTGTAGCATTAAAGGCTGCCGCAGATTATTTCGGCGGTCGCAGAATTTGTGAACGACGCTGATTGACAATCGATGTGAGAGACGGTTGTGCGAGGCGGACTCAATGAACTCGAGATCTGTTCAGGTCTCGAGTGAGAGTCGACCTGAACAACTTTTTGTGATTCTGGCGCTGTTTTGCTTCGGCAGGGCAGCTGTCGGGAAGAGCCACAAACGAACTTTTCTATTGGAGAGTTTGATCCTGGCTCAGGACGAACGCTGGCGGCGTGCTTAACACATGCAAGTCGAGGGGGGTGGGGCAACCCACTCACCGGCGAACGGGTGCGTAACACGTGAGCGACCCGCCCTACCAGAGGGGGATAGCCGGCCCAACGGCCGGGTAAGACCGCATACGCTCCTTGGGCTACATGGCCTGGGGAGGAAAGCTCGAAAGGGCGCTGGAGGAGGGGCTCGCGGCCTATCAGCTAGTTGGCGAGGTAACGGCTCACCAAGGCAACGACGGGTAGCTGGTCTGAGAGGATGGCCAGCCACATTGGGACTGAGAGACGGCCCAGACTCCTACGGGAGGCAGCAGTGGGGAATATTGCGCAATGGCCGAGAGGCTGACGCAGCGACGCCGCGTGTGGGATGAAGCTCTTCGGGGTGTAAACCACTGTTGCCCGGGACGAAACTCCTGCTTTGGCGGGATTGACGGTACCGGGTGAGGAAGCACCGGCTAACTCCGTGCCAGCAGCCGCGGTAATACGGAGGGTGCGAGCGTTGTCCGGAATCACTGGGCGTAAAGGGCGCGTAGGTGGCTCGTGAAGCGTGCGGTGAAAGTCCGAGGCTCAACCTCGGATCGGCCGTGCGGACTCGCGGGCTCGAGCGTTGTAGAGGCGGGTGGAATTCCGGGTGTAGCGGTGGAATGCGTAGAGATCCGGAAGAACACCGGTGGCGAAGGCGGCCCGCTGGGCAACTGCTGACACTGATGCGCGACAGCGTGGGGAGCAAACAGGATTAGATACCCTGGTAGTCCACGCCGTAAACGATGGGCACTAGGTGCTTCGGGGAGCGACCCTCGGAGTGCCGGCGCTAACGCATTAAGTGCCCCGCCTGGGGAGTACGGCCGCAAGGCTGAAACTCAAAGGAATTGACGGGGGCCCGCACAAGCGGTGGAGCATGTGGTTTAATTCGACGCAACGCGAAGAACCTTACCTGGGCTTGACATGCTGGGGAAGTCGGGGAGAGACCTCCGATGTCCTTCGGGACTCCAGCACAGGTGCTGCATGGCTGTCGTCAGCTCGTGTCGTGAGATGTTGGGTTAAGTCCCGCAACGAGCGCAACCCTCGCGTCCAGTTGCCAGCGAGTAAAGTCGGGGACTCTGGGTGGACTGCCGGTGCCAAACCGGAGGAAGGTGGGGACGACGTCAAGTCATCATGGCCCTTACGTCCAGGGCTACACACGTGCTACAATGGGCCGTACAAAGGGATGCGAAAGCGCGAGCTCAAGCCAATCCCAAAAAGCGGTCCTCAGTTCGGATTGGAGGCTGCAACTCGCCTCCATGAAGCCGGAATCGCTAGTAATCGTGGATCAGCTACGCCACGGTGAATACGTTCCCGGGCCTTGTACACACCGCCCGTCACGCCATGGAAGCTCGGAGCGCCCGAAGTCGGTGTCGGAACTCGCAAGAGACCAAGCCGCCGAAGGCGAGCCGAGTGACTGGGGCGAAGTCGTAACAAGGTAGCCGTAGGGGAACCTGCGGCTGGATCACCTCCTTTCCGGAGCGACGAGTAAGCGATCACCTTCGGGTGGCCGCGGAAAGTCCTCGGATGTCGCCCGCCTCGTACAACGCTCTCTCACATCGATTCTTTTTTTTTGGCGGACGTGTCCCGCACGCTGGGACGCGTCTACGCCTCACGCTGTTTGACAATCGAAGATGGTGTAGATCGTGGGATGGAATTCATCATTGTGACGACGATTTCGTCATCGCAGATGAAGCGCGCGTGCTCTGCTTGCTGCATTGAACATGATGTAGTCAAGCGAGCGAAGGCATGTGGAGGATGCCTGGGCACACGGAGGCGATGAAGGCCGTGGTAAGCTGCGAGAAGCTCGGGGGAGCGGCACACACGCAATGATCCCGAGATGGCCGAATGGGGCAACCCGGCGGTGCGCGAGCACCGTCATCCGGTCGCAAGACCGGAAGCGAACCTGGGGAACTGAAACATCTCAGTACCCAGAGGAAGAGAAATCAACCGAGATTCCCGGAGTAGCGGCGAGCGAAACGGGATGAGCCCAAACCGGGGTCTACGGACTCCGGGGTTGTAGGATCCACGTTAGGCAGTCGAGACGTCAGCTGAAGTCCCCTGGGACGGGGCGCCAGAGACGGTGAGAGCCCGGTAAGCGAAGATCATGCACGGCTGCTGGTGGAGATCCTGAGTAACGCCCGTCACGAGAGACCGGGCGTGAAGCTGGGGGGACCACCCTCCAAGGCTAAAGACTCCCGTGTGACCGATAGTGAACGAGTACCGTGAGGGACAGGTGAAAAGCACCCCTGTGCGGGGAGTGAAAAAGTACCTGAAACCACATGCCTACAAGCGGTCGGAGGCTGGAACATGGGCTTCGGCTTGTGTTCGGCTGACGGCGTGCCTTTTGCATTATGATCCGGCGAGTTACTGCTCACGAGCGAGGCTAAGCGGGTATCCCGCGGAGCCGCAGCGAAAGCGAGTCCTGCAAAGAGGGCGTCGAGTTCGTGGGCGTAGACCCGAAGCCAGGGCGATCTACCCATGCACAGGATGAAGCTCGGGTAACACCGAGTGGAGGTCCGCACCGTTGTGGGTTGAAAACCGCTCGGATGATGTGTGGGTAGGGGTGAAAGGCCAATCAAGCCTGGAGATAGCTGGTTCTCCCCGAAATCTATTGAGGTAGAGCCTCAGGGCGGCGTAAGCCGTATGGTCCTGGGAGGTAGAGCGACTGGATGGGCGCGGGTGGCGACAAGTCATACCAACCCCAACCAAACTCCGAATGCCCAAGGACTGGACCCTGGGAGGCAGTCGGCGAGCGATAATGTCCGTCGGCGAGAGGGAAAGAACCCAGAACCACTGCTAAGGTCCCGGAGTGGCCGCTGAGTATAGCGAAGGAAGTGTTCCTGCTGTGACAACTGGGAGGTTGGCTTAGAAGCAGCCATTCCTTTAAAGAGTGCGTAATAGCTCACCAGTCCAGCGGGAATGCGCCGAGAATGGTCGGGATTAAGCGGCCCACCGAAGCATGGTCTTGTGCCGTTAGGCACAGGGGTAGGGGAGCGTTCCCCGTGCGATGAAGCCCCGGTGGAAACCAAGGGGTGGAGCGAGGGGAAGTGAGGATGCCGGAATGAGTACGCGCCAAGCAGGGTGAAAACCCCTGCCACCGCAAGCCCAAGGGTTCCTGCGCCATGGCAATCAGCGCAGGGTGAGGCGGAGCCTAAGACGAGGCCCCAGAGGCGTAGTCGATGGTAAGCCGGCGAAGATTCCGGCCCCGCCATGTTGTCGTTGATCCCCGATGTGACACGGGAACGAAGGACGAGCGGCCTAGTGGATTCGGCCGTCCAACCGCGTAGGGAGCAATCCCGAGACGGGAGCGCGAGGCAAGGGGGCAACCCCGAACCGAGTCGTCTGGAGTCAACCGGCGAGAAAAGCATCGGGTGGAGACAACACGGCGTCCGTACCGTAAACCGACACAGGTGGGCGAGGCGAGCAGCCTCAGGTGAGCGAGTGAAACGTGGTCAAGGAACTCGGCATAATGATCCCGTAACTTCGGAAGAAGGGATGCCCTGAAACGTAAACGGCCTCGCGCCGCTAGCGGGTCAGGGTCGCAGCGAATCGGCCCAAGCGACTGTTTAGCAAAAACACAGGTGTGTGCCAAGCCGCGTAAGGCGCCGTATACACACTGACGCCTGCCCAGTGCCGGAAGGTTAAGGGGAGAGGTTCGGGGGTAACCCCAAAGCTTCGAGCCGAAGCCCCGGTAAACGGCGGCCGTAACTATAACGGTCCTAAGGTAGCGAAATTCCTTGTCGGGTAAGTTCCGACCTGCACGAATGGCGTAACGACTTGGGCACTGTCTCGACCACGTGCTCGGCGAAATTGCAGTCTCGGTGAGGATTCCGAGTCCCCGCGACAGGACAAAAAGACCCCATGCACCTTTACTGTAGCTTGTCATTGGACGTTGCACTTCACTGTGTAGCATAGGTGGGAGCCGTTGAGACCAGGGCGCTAGCTCTGGTGGAGGCACCAGTGAAATACCACCCTGTGTGATGCGACGCCCTCACCCAGACGGGAAAACCCCGTCGGGGACCGTGGCAGGTGGGCAGTTTGACTGGGGCGGTCGCCTCCGAAAAAGTAACGGAGGCGCGCGAAGGTGCCCTCAGTGCGGTCGGTAATCGCACGGCGAGTGTAACGGCAGAAGGGCGCCTGACGGTGAGAGCGACGGCTCGAACCGCCACGAAAGTGGGCCGTAGTGATCCGGTAGCCCGGTGTGGAGCGGCTATCGCGCAACGGATAAAAGGTACGCTGGGGATAACAGGCTTATCGCGCCCGAGAGTTCACATCGACGGCGCGGTTTGGCACCTCGATGTCGGCTTATCACATCCTGGGGCCGGAGAAGGTCCCAAGGGTCCGGCTGTTCGCCGGTTAAAGTGGTACATGAGCTGGGTTCAGAACGTCGTGAGACAGTTCGGTCTGTATCCGTCGTGGGCGTTGGAGTGTTGAGGGGCGCGGACCCTAGTACGAGAGGACCGGGTCGGACAGCCCGCTCGTGTCCCGGTTGCATCGCCCGATGCATCGCCGGGTAGCGATGGCTGGCGGGGATAACCGCTGAATGCATCTAAGTGGGAAGCCCCCCCCGAGATGAACACTCCCGAGGCCTTGAGCCTCCTAAAGGGCCGGAGAAGACTACTCCGTCGATAGGCCGCACGTGGACGTGGGGTGACCCACTCCGAGCGCAGCGGTCCTAATCGCCCGTGTGGCTTGACTACTCCCAATTCCCCATTCTGCAAGCAGAGCATCACGCTTCATTGATGTCTCCATTCCATGACCTACACCAACTCCGATTGTCGTTCGCCTAACGTCCGACATTCGCTGGCGACTAGAGCGTAGGGGCCACACTCGTTCCCATCCCGAACACGATCGTTAAGCCCTACAGCGCCGATGGTACTCCGCCCGAGAGGGCGCGGGAGAGTAGGCCGTCGCCGGCACTCCTTTGAAGCCCCCTGTCGGTTTGTTCTCCCCGACCGGGGGCTTCGTCGTTCACACACCCACCATGACCCACGCCGGCATCCTCACCCTCTGCGGCAAGCCTAACGCCGGCAAATCCACCCTCCTCAACCGCCTCGTCGGCCAGAAACTCAGCATCGTCAGCCCCAAACCCCAGTCCACCCGCAACCGCATCCTCGGCATCCTCACCCGCGACGATCTCCAAATCGTTCTCCTCGACACCCCGGGACTCCTGGATCCGCAGTATGGACTCCAGCGCGCCATGCGCCAGACCGCACTCCGCGCCCTCGACGACGCCGACCTCATCGCCTATCTCGTGGACGCAAGCGAGCGCACCGTTGTCCCGCTGGTTCAAGCCGCCGCGCCGTCCAGATCTCCGCGCGCACCCGTGATCACGGTGCTCAACAAGATCGACACGCTCGATGACGCGCGGCGCGACGCGCTCAAGGCCGCACACCCCGACGCACTGCTCGTCTCCGCGCTCACCGGCGAGGGTGTCGACACACTCATTGATCGCGTCCGAGCGGCGCTCCCCGAGAGCCCGTTCCTCTATCCCGAAGACGACGTCGCCGAACAATCCGTGCGATTCTTCGCATCGGAGCTCATCCGCGAGACGGCCCTCGAACAGCTCGAGCAAGAAGTGCCATACAGCATTGCGTGCACGATCGAGGAGTTTCGCGAAGATCGCCGCCCGGTGTACATTCGATCGGTGCTCTACGTCGAGCGCGAAAGCCAGAAGCGCATCGTGATTGGACAGAAGGGCGCGAGGATTCGCGAGATCGGTCGCGCGTCGCGCGAGAAGATCGAGGCGTTGATCGATGCGCCCGTCTATCTCGATCTCTGGGTCAAAGTGCTTCCCAACTGGCGACGCGATTCGGCTGCGCTCAGACGACTCGGCTTCACGCACACCGATGAGGGATCCCGGCCATGAGTCTCGCGCCACAATTGCTCGAGGTGCTCGTCTGCCCCAAGTGCAAGGGCGAGCTCGAGTATCGGGAACAGGAGCAGTGCTTGATCTGTCACGCATGCCGGCTGCGCTACGCGATCCGCGATGACATCCCGATCATGCTCATCGACGAGGCCACGCCGCTCTAGCAGTCGCTCGAGCTCGCACAAAGAAAATCATCAGGACTACCACTCGACGCGTCTCGACCGGCTGCATAGTGTATGTGCCGCTTGGAGTTGCGTTGGTCGAGCGGAGATCGTCGAGGAGAGTACCCCAATTCCCCGCGGCACCGACGACGCGCGCGCGCTCGCGTCGCGATCCGGTGCGCAGAGAAACCGAGGACCGCCCAGGGTGGCCCACCCCCACGCCATCTTCTTTTCTGCAGACGCCGACCGGCCGCCCGAAGCGGTGCGCCGTTGGCTTGCTACGCGCGGGCTCCCGGTCATCGTCTCACATGATGCTGCCGACCTCATGGCTCGCGCGCTCCGGGGACGGCCAACGGTCGTCGTGTTCGATGCGCGGACCAACGCGGGCGCGGCGCTCAGCGCGTGCCGCCGCATGAAAAGCGACTCGTACACGGGCGTGGTCCCCGGCGGCGTGCTCACCTCGGACGACGAAAAAGACGTCAACGGCGCGCTCGATGCGCTGGCCGATGAGGTCTTTCCGGTCAGCATGCGCGCGAGCGAAGCGAATCTGCGCTTCGACGCTATGTTGCGCCGCGCCGATCGAGATGTGCACGTGCATCCTTCGACGCGACTTCCCGGCGCGCCGGAAATCGAGGCCGAGATCGCGCGTCGCATCGCGGGGGGCGATCCGTTCGCGGTGTGCTACGCGGACCTCGATCACTTCAAGGAGTACAACGACCGCTATAGCTATCACGAGGGAGACCGCGTCATCCGTATCGTCGCGACGATCCTGCACGACGTGGTGCGCGGCATGAGCGCCGACGATGGATTCGTCGGGCATATCGGCGGCGATGACTTTATCTTCGTGGTGCCGATGCGGGACGCCGCGGACATCTCGCGAGAGATCATCGAGATCTTCGATGCACTTGCGCCGTACCAGTACTCGGAGCAGGATCGGCACGCGGGATATTTTTTCGGCAAGGACCGGCGTGGACAGCTGCACCGCGTGCCGTTGATGACGCTGAGCATTGGAGTAGTGACCACCGAGCGCCGGAGCTTCACGCATCCCGCGCAGGTGAGCGAGCTGGCCACGGAGATGAAGAGCTATGCGAAGACGCTGCCCGGTTCCGTGTACGTCGTCGATCGCCGCCAAGATCGTGTCGAGTCGGGTGTCGGCGCGCCGGAGCACTGAGCTCGCGCGGCATTCGCGCACCGCGGAGAAGAGAATCGCGCGATGAACGTCGTCTGCCCCGAATGCGGATCCATTTTTCGAGTCGACCCGGCGAAGATTCCACTCGCCGGCGTTCGTGCGCGTTGCTCGGTATGCGGTGGCGTGATCGCCATCGGGGAGCGCGGTCGAATCGACGATGATTTTGCGGTGCCGCAGCCGGCCGCGGCGCAGAGCGCGCAGCGGCCGGCGTCGAGCGCCGCGCCGCCGGCTCCGCTATCGCCGCGACCGGCGACCACGATGCCGACGCCGCCGCAGCCGTCGCGCGCGCAAGTGGACGCGCTGCTCTCGGGCATGAGCCGCAAGTCGATGCCCAACGCAGGAACGCCGGCGGCGGGCGTCGCGAGCGTGCCGCCCAAGGCGCACGGGTCAGGTCCCGTCACCGCGGTGCCTGCATCGCCGGCATCAGCGTCTCAGGTAACGAGTGCGCCGAGCGCCCCTGGTGCGCCGGCTGCACCGCCGCGCACCGGCTTTCCGTTCTCGCACGTACCATCGGCGCCCGCTCAACCGAGTGGTGCGCCCGTGCCGCGCCCCGCGGCACCGGCTGCGCCGCCGGCCGGCATCCCGTTCGCTCCACGCCCCACCGCTCCGCCGACTCCCGCTCCGGCGTCCGCGCCGCGCGTCACCGCGCCCGTCCAACGTCCCGCCGCACCAGGCTCGCGTGCGCCGATCAATCCCTTCCTCTCCAACGACCCCAACGTCAAGGCCAAGCGACTCGCGCGAGCATTGGTCTCCGACATCGTCGCGTACTTCCCCGACAAACACCGCGAGGGACTGCGCAACGGCACGCTGCGCGAGCTCTTTCGCGAGGAAATCAAGAAGAGCTACGAGGAATACGTCGACCAGATGACTCGCGAGTTCGCCGAGAGCACCACGCATTTTCAGGACGCGCTGAACGACGTGCTCGCGGGCGGCAAACGGATCTTCTGACGTCGGGCCTTGGTTGGCGCTCGCGTAGGGCGTTCCTCGTCGTTGGTCTATATTTCCCGCTCGGTCAAACTCCACACGGGGAAGTCATGTCAGAAACAGAGCGAGCGCGCCGGCTGCACCGTCACGAAGAACGGCTCGGCGAGCTGGGGAGGTATCTTTGACGTCGAGGGCAAACGGCGCGAGCTCCAAGCTCGTGAGGCGCGCATGGGCGAGCAGGGCTTCTGGGATGATCCGGAGCGCGCGCGCGAAGTCATAGCCGAAATCAAAAAGCTCAAAGAAGTCGTCGAGCCGTTCGACACCCTGTCGACCAAGGTGCACGAGCTGCTCGAGATGGATGCGCTAATCGAGCAGGAACCAGACGACGCGCTGTCGGCCGAAATCGAGCGCGAGGTGTCGTCGCTCGATGAACAGGTGCCTGCGTTCGAGGTACGTTCGCTGCTCGCCGGACCCGACGACCGCCGCGACGCGATGCTCGAGATCAGTGCCGGCGCAGGCGGAACGGAAGCGCAGGACTGGGCGGCCATGCTCATGCGCATGTACGAGCGGTGGGCGGCGCGTCACGGGTTCGAGTGGGACGTGCTGGACATGAGCGAGGGCGAAGAGGCGGGCATCAAAGGCGCGATGATCGAGATTCGCGGTCCGTATGCGTACGGATTCCTCCGCCCGGAGACGGGCGTGCACCGCCTGGTTCGCATCTCGCCGTTCGACGCGCAGGCGCGCCGGCACACGAGCTTTGCGTCGGTGTTCGTGTATCCGGAAGCCGACGAGGACATCAACATCGAGGTGCGCGACGAGGACATCAAAATGGATGTCTTCCGCGCGTCGGGCGCCGGCGGCCAGCACGTCAACAAGACCAGCTCGGCCGTTCGCCTAACGCACATCCCGTCCGGCATCGTGGTGAGCTGCCAGCAGGAACGGTCGCAGTTCAAGAACAAGGCGACGGCGATGAAAATGCTGCGGAACGCGCTCTACCAGCGCGAGGTCGAGGAGCGGGAGAAGAAGAAGGCGGCCATCGACGCGGCAAAGACCGACGTGTCGTTCGGCAACCAGATTCGGAGCTACGTGTTCCAGCCGTATACCATGGTCAACGATCATCGCACCGAGCTCAAGATTCCGGACGTGCGCAAGGTGATGGACGGGGGCATCGATCCGTTCATCGAAGCCTACCTGCGCAAGTTCGGCGCAAGCGCTGGTGCGGCGTGAGCGCCGAGGACCTGAATGCGGTGCTCCGCGCGCGCCGCGCCAAGCTCGACGAGCTCGCCGAACGCGGCATCGCGCCCTTTGCCTACCGCTTCGAGCGCACGCACGACGCGCGGCACGCCCTCGCTGCGTTAGGCGGAGAAGGCGGCGCCGAACACGGTCCGGATGTGCGCGTGGCCGGCCGCCTCGTGGCCTGGCGCGCCCACGGCAAGACGGCCTTCGCGCACGTGGCCGATCCCTCGGGCCGGCTCCAGCTCTACTTCCGGAAGGACGAGTTAGGCGACGAGCGCTACGCGGCGCTCGATCTACTCGATCTGGGCGATGTGATCGGTGTCGAGGGTCCGCTCTTTCGCACCAAAACCGGGGAAGTCACGGTGC
>Ga0209168_10001787_pt1 | contig 16364 bp, 13 predicted proteins | sample Coa_R1_FD_187156 | JGI IMG/M metagenome (GOLD analysis project Ga0209168, IMG submission 187156) | Surface soil microbial communities from Centralia Pennsylvania, which are recovering from an underground coalmine fire - Coalmine... | ecosystem: Environmental > Terrestrial > Soil > Unclassified ... | reverse complement strand
GTCCGGCGATTCCGAATTTGAAGCTAAGCACTCCGAGCGCGCCGAACAAAAATAATTTGGCGAACAATTTGAACGATGCGCCCGAGCCGATGACTGCCATCGCCGCTGCCGGTGCCGCCGGCGCCGCGCCGCCCGCCGGATTGCTGACTTCCTCCGGCCGCATTTCCAAGTCTCCGGTCGCGCCGCCGTCCGCTGCTGCGCCGCCTGTCCCAGCGCCCGTGGCCGCCTCGAAGGTGCTGACCGCTCCGAGATTGATTTCCTCAACGAAACCACTCTATCCTTCGTCCGCTCGGCAATCGAACATTCAAGGCGTGGTTACCGTTTTGCTGAACATTGACGCAAACGGCAAAGTGGTGGGCGCCAAGCCCCTCAGTGGACCGCTCCTTCTGCAGCAGTCGGCGGCTGAGGCGGTGCAGCAGTGGAAGTATTCTCCCGGCCTGATGGACGGCAAACCCACGCCGTCGCAAACAACGGTCAGCCTTGACTTCCGCCTGAATTAGCCGGCCCGTTGTGGCGCATGCTTTAGCTTGCGCAGTTTCATTCCATCCAATTGCCGTCCTTCCCAAACCAAACCCCGCAAGCTAAAGCATGCGCCACAGGCACAGGACAACCCGTCCGCCCGATTCGCCTTCCAATTATGGAAGGGTTTCTTGACTGGCTCGACCGGGCCTTGTAAATTCAAGATCAGAGTGAGCAGCACATTGCGAGTTATTAGTAAAAATATTCGCTTGGATATTCGCCTGATCCGATACGCGTGTCTCGGAACCGTGCTGTTCGCGGCCACGTTGGCGCCTGCAATTGCGCAGACGCAGGCGCCCCAAACACCGCCGCCCCCGGCGTCGCGGGAAGAGGCGCGCCGAACGATCTCTGTTGACTCGCGAGTCCAGTTGTTTGCGGTGTTGTGCGCGCTGGATGCCGCGGGCTATGACTCCAGCGCCGCCGGAGATACCCCGGGGCGAGTCCAGTTGCGCGAGAGGCTTCGCGCGCTGCAGGGGCCGGCGGTCGCCGCGCTGCGAAAATACTATGCCGAGCATGCGGTGGCCGATTCCGGCGAGACATTTTCCCGGTTTGTTTCATTCGCCCTGGTCGCCGGGCCGCCGCCGGATTTTCGCTTTGAAATGCGCCGCGATGACCTGCCGCCGGAAGCTTTGACGCTCGACGGTTTCAACGTCATTCTCGATAATTTCTACAAGGAGGCCAGGCTCGCGGAGCTTTGGCAAATCTACCAGCCGTCTTACCAGACCGGAGTGGAAAGCCTCCGCGCGCCGGTGTCCGATCTCGTTTTTACCGATTCCAATTATCTTCGCGAAATCATCCGGTCGAACAGTCCGCGCACTTTCTCGATTTATGTTGAGCCGCTCGCTGGCAGCAAGACGATTTTCAAAACCTTCGGCGACCAGTACACCCTGGTGGTGCGCCCCAGCGACGACCCGCCGATCGACGACATTCGCCACGCATTTCTTCACTATCTGCTCGATCCGATCGCCATCCGCTATCGCGTGCAGGCTTCCCGCGCCGCGCCGCTTCTGGAAATTGCCGCCCGCGCGCCAATGCTTTCCGTGGATCTGCGCGATGATTATTCCGCGTTCTTCGATGAATGCCTGGTTCGCGCGGTTGAGCTGCGATTGCGGCACCTGCCTCCGGTCCAGTTGTCCGCCGCCATCGACGCCGATGAGGGCAACGGCTATGTTCTGGTGCGCTCAATCTACGCCGGGCTTTCCGGATTTGAAAAATCGGAGCCGGCCATGGGCTATTACCTGCCCGATCTCGTGAAGGGAATCGATGTGGACGGCGAGCAGCGCCGCTTGAAGAACGTGAAATTCGCGGACGCCGCGCCGGCGAAGGATGCGCCGGAAAGCACTCATGCGTCCGCAAAGCCGGCCGCGCCTGCTTCACCCAATCCTCTGGAGGACGATCTTGCGGAAGGCCAGCGGCAGATCTCCGCGCGCAATGGCGCCGCGGCTGCTGCGTCCTTTGAGCGCGTACTGGCCTCGCATCCCGAGGACCAGCGCGCGACGTACGGCTTGGCCGTCGCCTCCGCGCTCCAGGGCCGCCCGGACCGCGCGCGTGAGCTTTTCGCCAAAGTGATCGACGCGGCTCAGAATCCGCTGGCCGACCCCAGTGTGCATCCTGATCCGTCCAATCTTTCGTGGTCGCATATTTATCTCGGACGAATGTACGATGTGGAGGGTAAGAGAGATCTGGCCGTGGTCGAGTATCGCGCGGCGCTGGCCGTTGCCGGAGCCCCGGATTCGGCAAAGACCGCCGCGCAGCACGGTATCGAGACGGGCTACCAGACCCCGGCTCGCGACCGGCAGTCGGACGGAAAGTCGTAATTATATTTCCGCACTTCGCGCCGCTGGTCAGTTGTGGGTGGGCGGCGTGGAGCGCGGGGCAACAGGCAATTCACTCGGAGCGTTCGATCGATCTCCGAGAATTAATTCCGTGGAGGAGATTCCTATCATGACGGCAAAGTTCTTCAAACGGTCCGCGGCGGTGCTTGGCCTCACCGTCGCCCTGTCCTTCGGCGCGAATATTTCCAGCGCAGGCCAGCCGGCTACGTACCCGCAGGAAAAGGGCGACAAGAAAGAAAAGGTGAACAAGGCGGAAGAAGCCGCATACAAAAATGTACTGGCAGCGCAGGGCGGAGATCCGGCCATGCAGATCCAGGTCAGTGAGGATTTCATCTCCAAATTTCCGATGAGCAAATACGTCGGTGGCGTATACGGCTTGCTGACCACCGCCTACTACACCACCGGCAACACCGATAAGATGTTCGCCGCCGGCGCCAAGGCCCTGGAGCTCGATCCGGACAACGTGGACGTGCTGGCCCTGCTGGCGATGGCCATCCCACGCCGCGTGAAAGCGAATACTCCGGACGGCCCGCAGCAGTTGCAGAAGGCCGAGGTCTACGCGCACCATGCCATCGAATTAATTCCCAATATGTCCAAGCCCGCGACCGTCGATGATGCGACCTTTGAGAAAGCCAAGAACGACAAGCTTTCCCTGTGTCACAGCGGCCTCGGCCTGCTGGCGATCGACCACTCCAAATTCGAGGATGCCCGCACCGAACTCACCCAAGCCGTGCAACTCGCCTCCAGCCCCGATCCCGTGGACTACTACCTGCTCGGGAACGCCGACGCGCAAGCCAGCTACATGAATGGCGCCATCGCTGCGTATGACAAGTGCGCCGCGACCGGGCCGCTGGTCACCCAGTGCAAAGCCCGCGAGGAGGCCATGAAGAAGGATTTGGCTTCGGGCACCAAGTTGAGCAGGGACTAAGCTGGATCTATGCCCTCTACCGAGCTCGCGGAGTTGGAGTCACTCCTTGCATATCAATTCCGCGAGCCTCGCTGGCTTGAACAAGCCTTGATGCACAGCTCCCGAATTCCGGAACGCGCGGAGGAAGAGCCCTCCGAAAGCAATGAGAAGCTGGAATTCCTGGGAGACGCGGTTCTCGAACTCATCGTGAGTGAAGAGCTGGTCCGCGAATTTCCCGATTGGAGCGAAGGACAGCTTTCCAAGAGCCGCGCTAGGCTGGTCAACGCCACCGCAATTTCTCTCTCCGCCCAGCGGCTGGGCATCGGCAATTTCTTGCGGCTCGGCCGGGGAGAAGAAAAAACCGGCGGGCGCAGCAAGCCGGCCCTTCTGGCCGACGCTTACGAAGCCCTGATCGCGGCAGTTTACCTGGACGGCGGGCTCGAAGCCGCCCGCGCATTCGTCCGCCGCTCTCTGGTGGAGGGAACCATCGCTTCGGTCGCTGAGAACCTGGGCCACACCGACCATAAATCGCGGCTCCAGGAATTTTTGCAATCGCGCGGCATGGCGCCGGGATGCTACCAGGTGACCGCCGAGAGCGGGCCCGACCATCAGAAAACTTTTCGCGTCGAATTTCGCATCGCTGGACAGGTGACCGCCGCCGGAACGGGCCGCACAAAAAAAGAAGCCGAGCAATCCGCGGCCATCGCCGCCCTGATACAATTAGGAGCAGAGGAGAACTGAGAATCGCCGTGACGTCTGAAACCGCACAGGCCGTGGAAGCGCGTGAGGCAGCGGCGGCGCATCGCGCGGAATCGCATCCCGCCACGGTGCGCGAGTACATCGAATCGCTCCTGGTCACCGTAATTCTGGCGCTTTTCGGCACGACGTTTATCGTTCAGGCCTTCAAGATTCCTTCGCAGTCCATGGAGCCGACTCTTCTGGTCGGCGATCACCTGCTGGTCAATAAGTTTATTTTTGGCGGGCGCGGGCACTGGTACGATCATGTCCTCCCCTATCGCGAAATTCGCCGCGGCGACATCATCGTTTTCAAATTTCCGTTTCAGGATCACCCGCACTACGTCAAGCGCGTGATCGGCATTCCCGGCGACCACGTCAAGATCGTGGACCAGGCGGTGTATGTGAACGGCAAGCGCATAGTGGAGCCTTATATCGTGCGCGATCCCTCGGCGCCCTACGATCCATTTGGAGATAATTTTCCCCCGCGCAGTCCGCAGTACCTGCAGGCCAACATGCAGCCGGAATGGGCCGATGAGATCTTTGACTACATCCATGACGGTGAAATTGTGGTGCCGCCCGGAAAGTATTTCGCCATGGGCGACAATCGCGACCACAGCTGGGATAGCCGCTTCTGGGGATTCGTCGATCGCGACGCGGTGATGGGCAGGCCCGTGGTGATCTACTGGTCGGTGATCGGCGAACGTGAGGATGGCTCGGACCGCAATGTGAATTCGTGGTTTTTCAACCTGCTGGACACCGTTCTGCACCTTCCATCGCGCACCCGCTGGTCGCGCATGCTGCATGAAGTCCACTGACACCGCGCTTTTCTTCTCCCCCGCCTTTTGCAACAATCCTTCACGGCCAGATGTTGGTTTGTTTTCAGTCGATGGTTCAGATGATGCTCCGGATATCGGCACGATGACCCCACGATGAGCAAACGGAAATTGCTGCGCGGCATTCTGATCGGCGGCGTGTTGCTTTTCGCCGCGAGTTTCGGATTTTCGCGCGCCTTGCGGGCCAGCGCCGCGCGCCGGTACCTGATCGCGCACCTCGCCGCCAGCTTCGGAAGGCCGGTGGATGTTTCATGGTTCGATTTCAGTTTGCTGGATGGCGCGAAGTTCCAGGCCCACTTCGTCAGCGTCGCGGAAGATCCGCAATTCGGCAGCGAATATTTTCTGCGTGCGGACGCGCTGAGCGCGGGCCTGCGATGGACGTCCCTGCTCGCCGGGCGCTTTGAATTCGGTTCCGTTTCGCTTTCGCGGCCCAGCCTGAATCTGGTGCGGGACGCCGAGGGCCGCTGGAATATCGAGCGCTGGCTTCCGCCGGCTTCTTCGCCTGCGGGGCGCCCCGGTTTTGTCGGCCCGTTCGCGCCGTCGAGCAATGTCCGCGCGGCGCGCCCGTACCGAATCGACGTGGATGGCGGGCGAATCAATTTCAAGCAGGGCGACACGAAGAATCCCTTCGCGCTGGCCGACGTTTCGGGCAGCGTCGAACAAATCGGGGCGGGCCGCTGGCAGTTGGACCTCGCAGCGCGTCCCATCCGCGCCGGCGTTGAGTTGCAGGACATCGGCACGGTTCGGCTGCGCGGCTCCATCGCCGGAACGACGGCGCGCCTTCAGCCCGCGGAACTCCTTCTCACCTGGCGCGCCGGATCTCTGGCGGACGCGCTGCGCCTCGTTCGTCAAAACGACTATGGCATGCGCGGCCAGTTGGCCGTCGATCTCAACGCCAGCATCGCTCCGCAGCCCTCCGCGGCTGCGGCTAGCGTGGATTCCGATGGCGGAGCGCAGTGGTCCATTTCCGGAGTGGCGCGCCTCACCGGCATCCATAGTTGGCGTCTTCCCGCGCATGTCACCGATCCCGCGGCGAATCTTGCTTTGGAAATGAACTGGCGACTCGGCGAACGCCGCGCGGAAATTCGCAAAATGGTGGTCGAAGCGCCTGCGTCCCGCGTTCTCGGAACGGGAGACTTGGATTGGGCGCATGGAATCGAGCCACAGTTGCACGTGGAGTCTTCGTCGATTGCGCTGGGAGATGTCCTGGCCTGGTACCGCGCTCTGCAACCGGACGTTTCGGAATCTCTACGGGCGGAAGGCGCGATCGGTCTCGACTTGAAACTCGGCGGATGGCCAATCGAATTTCAGCAAGGCGCCATCACCAGCGCCGGCGGAACATTGACGGCCAGGTCCTTGCCCGCGCCGCTGCGGATCGGTCCCCTGAAGGCCGGCGTCTCGCGCGGCGGATTCGATTTTGCTCCGGTGCTGATCTCCTTTGTCGCCACGCCTTCAGAAACGGAGAGCGATGACGCGCTTCCGGCGAGCGCTTCACAGCCGGGTTTCCTTTTGCGGGGTTCGCTGATGCCCCGCGCCAATGGTGTGTTCCGCTGGCCTCCCGATTGGAATTTTTCCATCGAGGGCGCCACTCCGCGCGTGCAGGACTGGCTGGCGCTTTCCGCGGTGCTGGCCCGGCCGCTGAATTCCGATTGGTCCGCTTCCGGCGGCCTGGCAGTGAAAATGCGCGGAACGCGACTCGCGGTTTCCCCCGATGTTGCCGGTGCGGGCCCGTGGCTTGGCACCATGGATTTTGCGGCGTTGACGTTGAGCCCAGCTTACGTCAACCAGCCGGTGCGGATTCCCAAGGCGCACATCGAGTTCGCAGCCATGGAACGCACGGTAACGATTTCATCGGCGGAGGCGTTCGGCGCGGCATGGCATGGTTCCGTAACCCGCAAGAATTCCGACGATCATTGGAGCTTCGATCTTTCCGCCGACCACCTCGACACCGCGGAACTGGACCGCTGGCTCGGCCCGCGGGCACGGCCGGGTTTCCTGGCGCGGTTCGCCGGCTTGAATTCCGCGGCGGCGTCAACGCCGCCGGCGGGCACGGCGGTGGTCACACGTCTCGCTGCGCGCGGGCGGCTGCGCGCCGCTTCCATCGACGTCCCGCCCATGCATCTAGACCAATTCGACGGCGAAGCGGAAATCGCCGGACGCACGATCCGGATTCGCAAAGCTACCGCTACTTTCTTCGGCGGAAAAATTTCCGGCTCGCTGGACGCGCAGCTCTTGCCCGATCCTTCCTATGAATTTCAGGGCCGCCTCGATCGCGTGGACCTCGCTCAACTCGCTGCGGCCATGCCATCCCTGGATGGACGGATGGACGGAAACGCCTCCGGCGCGCTGACGCTCTCCGCTCACGGAATTGGCCGGCAGAGTTTGATCGGGTCGATGCAGGGGCAGGGAACGCTCAACGGCCGAAACGTCGAAGTGCGCGGACTCGATCTTTCCGGCGTGTTTCCTGGCGGAGCCCAGGAGACTGAATCGGGCGTGTTCTCCTCCGTGCAAGGTAGCTATCGCATTGCGGCTGGCGCGATTGATCTCTCGAATTTCGTGATGGATCATTCCCGCGGCCGCCTCGAAGCCGAAGGGCGCATCGATTTCTCCCACGCGCTCAATATTCGCGTTCGCCCTTCGATTCTTCAGGCCGCCACAGCGCCCGCGTCCGCCTCGCCTCCGGGTTTTCTCTTGAGCGGGACCATCGAGTCTCCAAAACTGATCGTTCCCTCGGCGAGTACCAAGCCACCGGGTCGCGCCGGCTCCCGCTAGCGAACGTTAATGTAGGACAGGCTTTAGCCTGTCTGGTTTAGATTTATGCAGGACGCGAGCCAAAACCAGACAGGCTGAAGCCTGTCCTACTGGGCCGTGCGTTGCGACCTGAAATCCTGCATCGTACTATCTATGAAAATATGCGAACGGCGTGGGCGATCATGAGCGGCACCCGGACCTCCATGCGAATTGCCTTGGCTCTTTGCGGAATTCTGACAGCCGTTCCATTCGGCCTTCACGCGCAGAATGCCCCGGCGAAAAAACCCTCCACTTCACGCGCCCCGCGGCGCGCAGCCTCGCCGCGCATTTCACTGGCGCCGAAATTTGTTCCCGGCCAGGCGTTTCGCTACCAAATGGAGTTTGAGACCACCACTGAAACTTCGCGATCCGGCCTGGCCTCAGATCCGCAGGGCCCGTCCAGCCTGGTGGTCGATTGGAGCGCCGCTGTGCGCATGGAGGTTCTGCCGCCCGATTCCAACACGCCCGGCGGAATCCGCCTGCGAACCACCTACGAAAAATCCTCGGCCATGGTTCGCACCGACACCGTCGATCCGGCCGCGACTCAAACTACTGACCAGTATAAGCAACTGGAAGGTAAGTCCATCGAGTTCACGCTCGATGCCGTCGGAAACGTGAAATACGTCGCCGGCCTCGAAGGCATTGTCGATTCGGAAAAAGCTTCGCAATCCGCGCATGAATGGATTTCGCAACTGAACGCCAGTGCGGGCGCGCCGCCGGGCGGCGTGACCATAGGACAATCCTGGTCCTCCGAGCAGCCGGCCGATTCCTTGCCGCTCGCCGGATTAGTCTGGCACACCGATTCGCAGTATCTTCGCAATGAGTCCTGCCATCCGCCGAATCCCGACGTGCCGAATCCCGATGTACCGAACGCGGCGCCCGCTGCGAATCCTCCCGTGAATTCGCCCGCGCCGGCGGATTGTGCGGTGATCCTCGCGAATCTTAGTCTGATCCGCTCCAAGACCGCGCGCGATTCGACGCCCCCGGAACTTCGCAAGAACGGAGTTCAATCGGAAGGGAAGTGGACTGGGTCGGCGCAAAGCTTGGTGTATGTGTCGCTCGCCACGGGCATGGTTGTGAGCGTCACGCAAACGGGGACGGAACAGATGGACGTTAGGCTGACCTCAAACCACAGCACTTCCATACGCTATTCCGGAACGATTGCGACGCGATCCCAGGTGGCCTTGGTGAGCGAGGGCGCCGCCGGGAAGTGAAGATCCTGCAGCGAAACGTACTGGCCTCAGAAATTTGCCGTCTGCGGTATAATGATCGGTTCGGCGCCGATTTCCCAAGGCGCCGTAAGATGCAGACGCGATGAACTTCAAACTCATGAGCGATTACGAACCTCGCGGCGATCAGCCGGAGGCCATCGAACAGCTTTCCCGCGGCATTGAGGCCGGCGAAAAGCATCAAGTCCTGCTGGGAGTAACCGGCTCAGGGAAAACATTCACCGCGGCGAAGGTGATCGAGCGCGCCAACCGGCCCGTCCTGGTTCTCGCGCACAACAAGACCTTGGCCGCGCAACTCTACAGTGAATTCAAGAGTTTCTTTCCGCAGAACGCCGTCGAGTACTTCGTCAGCTATTACGATTTTTACCAGCCGGAAGCCTATATCCCGGCGTCGGACACCTACATCGAAAAAGAATCGACGATCAACGACGAGCTGGACAAGCTGCGCATGAGCGCGACGCGGTCGCTCTTTGAGCGGCGCGACGTCGTGGTGGTGGCCTCGGTCTCCTGCATCTACGGCATCGGCTCGCCCGAAGCCTATTACGGCATGCTGCTGATGATTGAGAAGGGGCAGAGCACCGCGCGGGAAGCGCTGCTGCGAAAACTCGTCGACATGCAGTACCAGCGTGCTGAGGACCTGCGCCGCGGCACCTTCCGCGTGCGCGGCGACCGCCTGGAAATTTATCCGCCCTATGAGGACAATGCCTACGTCGTGGAATTGTGGGGCGCGCAGGTCGATGCCATCCGGCAGATCGATCCGCTCACCGGGGAAGTACGTTCCGGCCAGAACGATATATCGAGGCTGACGATTTATCCGAAGTCGCACTACGTGATGCCCGCGGAGCAGAGAGAGCGCGCCATCAAAACCATCCTCGAAGAGATGGACTGGTGGAAGCCGGAACTGGAAAAGCAGGGCAAGTTCGCCGAAGCCCAGCGCGTGTGGCAGCGCACCATGTTCGATATCGAGATGATGCGCACCATCGGCTACTGCCATGGCATCGAGAATTATTCGCGGCACATGTCCGGCCGCCTTCCGGGCGAAGCGCCGCCGACGCTGCTGGATTATTTTCCGCAGGATTACCTGCTGTTCATCGACGAATCGCATCAGACCATTCCGCAGCTGCATGCCATGTATCACGGCGACCGCTCGCGCAAGCAGACGCTGGTGAACTACGGATTCCGCATGCCCTCGGCGCTGGACAACCGCCCGCTGAATTTCGAGGAGTTCGAGCACCGCACCGGCCAGGTGCTGTACGTTTCGGCGACGCCCGGTCCGTACGAACTGACGCGCTCCGCGGGAGTGGTGGTCGAGCAAGTGATTCGACCCACCGGTCTCGTCGATCCGCAGATCGAAGTGCGCCCGGTGAAGGGCCAGGTGGACGATCTGCTGGAGCAGATTCGCGTGCGCGCCGCACGCAACGAGCGCGTGCTGGTCACCACGCTCACCAAGCGCATGGCCGAAGACCTCGCGGAATATTTCACCGAGACCGGAGTGCGCTGCCGCTACATGCATTCGGAAGTCGAAACGCTGGAGCGCGTCCGGATCCTGCGCGATTTGCGCCGCGGAGAATTCGACGTCTTGATTGGAATTAACTTGCTGCGCGAAGGACTCGACCTGCCGGAAGTCTCGCTCGTGGCCATCCTGGACGCGGACAAGGAAGGCTACCTGCGCAGCGCCACCGCGCTCATTCAGACCATCGGCCGCTGCGCCCGCCACGTCGAGGGCCGCGCCATCCTCTACGCCGACCGCATGACGGGATCGATGGCCCAGGCCATCGAGGAAACCAGCCGCCGCCGCGCCAAGCAGGTGGCCTACAATAACGCCAACGGCATCACGCCAATGTCCATCATCCGCTCCGTCGATATGAAGTTGGCAGCGATCGTCGAAGCCGATTATGTCACCGTGCCCGCCGAAGATTTTGCCGATGCGGATATCACCAGCGAAGCGAAACTGGGCGAGGTCCTGGCACAGCTCGAAGCGCAGATGCGCGAAGCCGCCAAAAAGTTCGAGTTCGAGCGCGCCGCCGCGCTACGCGACCGCATCCGCACCCTGAAGCAGCGCGATCTGTCGGGATTTTTCTCCGCCGCATCGGAGCCCGCCCCGAGTGAAGCAAGTTAGTGTCTTCGCTGGGGACGCTGTCTAAGTCGTTGGGTGCGAACTAGATTGTTGCAAAATGGAGTTAGCTAAGCTAAGATGACTTAGCTAGGGAAGCCTATGTCCACCGTAACGATTCACCAAGCCAAGACCAATCTCTCCAAGCTGATCGAACGCGCCTCGCAGGGCGAAGAGATCATTATCGCTCGCGGCTCCAAGCCCGTGGCGAAGCTCGTACCTGTCGGCGCCGTAAAAGGGAAGCGCCAGCCGGGTTCATTAAAAGGCAAATTAGAAATCGGTCCTGAATTTTTTGAGCCGCTTTCCGACGCCGAACTTGCGGAATGGGAATAGTCCAGCTTGCGCGCTCTCTTGGACACTCATGCGCTAATTTGGTGGTTCTCCGACGAACCCTTACTGTCACAGTCCGCTAGAGAGATCATCGCCAGTACGGACAACACCCTCCTCGTAAGCGCCGCTTCGGCATGGGAACTCGCGATCAAGCATCAGTCAGGAAAGCTGCGCAAGGTTGCCGACCTTGTGTCTGACTTCTCAGGCCGGATCGAACGGGAGGGATTTCAAGTGCTCCCTATTTCAGCGGAGCATGGTATTCGCGCTGGCCTCCTGCCGGGTCTTCACAAAGACCCTTTCGACCGGATGCTCATCGCTCAGGCTCAAGCGGAAGACGCGGCGATCATCAGCAATGAAACGGTTTTCGATCATTACGGCATCAGAAGGTTGTGGTAGAGCGGAGGCGTATTCCTCGGAGATCGGCTAGATTCGTCTAGAACACGGGTTAGAAGTCGGCATCGGAAAAGGGCTCAGCCACGATTTGATGAACGTCTTCGTACACGACGTACCTGGCCTGTCAGTTTGAATCATTTCGATATGGATATCGTGTCGGTCTAGAATTGCGATCATTTCTCTCAATCTTGCAATATGGTCCTTCGCTGTGTCCTTAAACCACGATATCGCTCTTGCCTGCTTACGGTAATGGGGAGGCTTTGCGGTGGTGAAACGCGACGGTTCCTCGAGGTTTGCGTCAAACCACTTCAAAAGCTCGCGCAATTTCGCTCGATCAGAATCCGTGACTTGAGCGGAATCCCTTAGTTCGTGGGCGATTCCAAATACCCCAGCTTCCCGGCCGGAGTCCTCGTCAATTTCCCCAGTGATAAAGCGAATATACATGGAGCTTTCGCGTCACAAATCTCGGTCGCCAAAGTGATAGACGGCGATGGCCAGAGCAACCAGTAGATATGCGCAGGCATAACCCACCATTGCGCCGCTGGGGATAGAAACATCCGAGAACGGCGAGAATTGCAGCGCTCCCGACAAGGGAGACTCCATCTCAAACGCAGCGCGGCGCCAGAGCGCTTCGCTGGGCATGATCAGGCTGGTGAGAATGCCAACCATCGCCAGCCGCGAACCCTCGGTGAAACCGCTCATCTGTTCCAGCCAGCCGCCGAGAAAGGCCACTCCCAGAAGGCCAAGAGTGATGACACCGCTCGTGAGAGTTGAAAACCAGGTGCCAAACATAAACGTCACGGACAGAGCGACAATGCATTCCAAGAACACCAACAGTCCGCCGCGCACTGGATGCTGCGCCATTACCCCGCCGAAGTAATAGCCCTCGGCCACGGCGCCCCCGAACAGGATGGCCACGTAAACGGCGGTCATCAGAACGAAGCCCAGCCATTTGCCAATCAGAATTTCCCAGCGGTGCAGAGGTTTGGTGGCGATGGCGTGAATGGTTCCGGAAGTGATTTCTCCGGAGATGGTGTCGACCGACGTAAGCGTGGTCATCACCACCGCGAGCAGATCGACCGTGTACAAGCCGATGATCAGCATCGCGCTGATCACTTGGTACCGCAAAAAGGGAGGCACCTGGGAATTCTGGAGATCGCCGACCTGAAATCGCAATCCGATCCCGAAGACCACCAGGAATCCAAGTCCAGCGAGAAGCGCGGTCCACAGAATCTTCTTGCGCGCCGCCTCGCGAAAGGTGATCCCCGCCATGAGCCAAACGCCCATCAAAAGCCTCGATCCTCGCCCATCACGCTGATGAAGAGTTCCTCCAGCGACATCCGCTGCGGAGTGAACTGGTAAACCTCGGCGCCTGAAGTGACGAGGTAGCGCAAGATATCGGGCAAACAGGCCCGTGAGAGCGCCTTGATGGTCATGTGCTCTTCATTGACCTCCACCGCGGTGGTCCATCGCGCCAGGCCCCACACGCAGTCCGGGGAAATCTTTCCCGCGCGCACGTCGATGTTTACCACCTCTTCTTCCGGGGCGTGCATGTCGCGGCTGGTTACCACTTCGCCTTCGCGGATGAACACTACCTGGTCGCAGGTAATTTCAATTTCGCTGAGCAGGTGTGAGTTCAGGAATACAGTGGCCCCGCGATCGCGCTCGGCGCGAATGATATCGCGCACCATGTGCCTTCCCAGGGGATCGAGGCCCGAGGTTGGCTCGTCGAGGAAAATGATGTCCGGCTCGTGGATCAGCGCCTGCGCGAGGCCGGCGCGCTGCATCATGCCTTTGGAAAAATTCTGCAATCGCTTGTTGCTGTGCGGCGTGAGCCCCACCAGGTCGATGAGCGCCGGAACGCGCTGCGAAAGCCGCGCGGAGGAAACACCGCAGAGGCGTCCGTGCAGGTGCAGAAGTTCAGCGGGCGTGAGCCATTCGTAAAAGCGGAAATTCTCCGGCAGAAATCCGATCTTCTTCCGGACCTCGACATTGCCGGCGGGCGCGCCCAGTACAGAGGCCTCGCCGCCGCTGGGCTTGGCCAGCCCCAGCAGCATCTTGATCGAGGTGCTTTTGCCCGCGCCGTTCGGCCCGAGAAAACCAAAAATTTCTCCCCGCCGCACGGACAAGGTCAGGTCGCGCACCGCGACCTTGCCGCCAAAAACCTTGCGCAAATTTTGCGTTCGGACCGCGAACTCATCGGGTGAAGACAGGGTCAGCTCCTCCTCACTTCAGCGAATCGGCGAGTGCGACGGCCTGGCTGGAATCGCCGAATCCAGTGAGCGAGTAAACAATTCCGCCGTTGGTCCAGATCAGCGCGTAGCCGGGACCGCGCCGCCCGGCCATGCTGAGGAGCGTGCCATTCGTTCCGTTCACCTTCACAACTTGATAGGAGCGGAGGGCGCGCGGCACCGACAGGGTAAGCACCGCCTTCCAATCAATGGTGTGAAGGAAATCGCTGGCCTGGCTGGGAGCCATGCCGGCCGTTTCCAGTCCGATTTGCGCGAGCCCGGCAACGTCCAGGCCTGCCGGCATGTTGACGATCGGATCGGGCCCCTCGCGCAGGCGAACGCAATCGCTGAACTGCGTCGTGGTCGGCGCCGGTCCGGTAATATTGTCGGAAATCACTTTGCTGGCGTCCGCGGCGCCGGGGCACGTTCCATATTGCACTTGCACGGAGCGGGGAACCTCCACAAGAACCGTGGAGCCGTCCAGCGATTGCGGCAGCGAGATTTCCGAATGTCCTGCTTCGGTGGCAATCGCTTGCAGGCGCGCGCGATCCACGGTCACGGCAATTTTGTGCGTGCCGCCAACCACCAGTTCGGGCGCGTCATTTCGCGCGCTGAGCAACCGCACTTGGAACCCAGCCATCTGGCCGGCGCTAGCCGCGTCCGCGGCGGTATGATCCTCTTCATTCGTTTCTACCTGCACCTTGTCCGAGATCATTTGCGTTACCATCTGGTGCAGCGCGGGATTCGAGTTGGAATCCACGTACGGCGAGAAATCCGCATTCACCGCCTGCACTTTCTGCATGCGCAGCGATTGCAGCGATTTCAGTCCGGCCTGGCGCACCGCCGGGACGCTCAGGACGCCGATCGCGATCACCAATACAACAAGAATCAGCCAGACAGGCCGTGTCGAGCGTGCATCAGTCGCCATTAGTATTCCCCCTTGAATCTATAAATTGACGGAAAGATAGCGTTAACATCGCTCAAATTAACAAAGAAACCTGAAATTTACATGAAGGTTTGGAGTTCACATCCAGAGCGTCGTTCAAGCGCTTTTGGACAGGAAGTTCGGCGGTGGTGCAGCGATCGTTTCAAACCATTCCTTTGCGCAGGTCTTTCAAGGGATAGAACGTGTCACGCCAGGTGACCCCGCCGCGCCACAGAGTGGCCGCTGCCGAGCGCCCGATCATCCAGCAGAAGAGCAACGCGCCGAGCGGATGCGTCAGTCCATACAGCGGAGACGCCTTGGTCGACGAGACCATGCCTCCATGGACCAGCACTGCCGCGCCCGCGGCGATCCCGGCGAGCACGCGCGCCCAGCCGGTGGCAAACACGACGCCAAAAAATGGCAGCACGCTCATCACCAGCGCCAGGACCATCGCGCCTGCCGCAAAAAACGCATTGTAGTGCACCGCGGCAAACATGTTTTTGGTCACTCCGCGGATGACGTTGTGCACGCCGCTGTGCCAGCGCACGCTGACCATGTCCTGCGCGACCGCCACCCCCGAGCGCACGCCGGCCATTTTCATCAGCTTCCCCAGCTTCATGTCTTCGATCACGTCCATCCGCAAGCGGGCATGGCCGCCGCTTTTTTCGTAGGCCGCGCGCCGCACCAATTGAAAAGCTCCCACGCCCATATACCGTGCCGAGCGTGGATTGGACGCCAGCCAGGGCTCATTGCCGAAAACAAAGCCCAACCCAAAGTACGAGATGGCCGCGGTCTCCCAGAAACCACGCATCTCAATCGCGGTGAGCAGCGTCAAATGATCCCACTTGCGCTCCGTCGCCAGCGCGACCGCGTTCCGCAAAACATTGGGCGCAAAGTGCACATCGGCGTCGGTAAATACCAGCCAGTTTCCGTGCGACTTTTCGTAGCCGGCCACCAGCGCGTGCGGCTTTCCCAGCCAGCCCGGCGGCAGGTTTTCAATGTCTACGACCGTCAGGTTGGGCCGCGTGCGCTGCAGATCATGGAGAATCGCGGGAGTCCGGTCCGTGGAGCGATCGTTCACCGCGATCACCTCAAAGCGCGGATAATCCTGGGCCAGCATCGTTGCGATAGCTGCCGGCAATTTTTCCGCTTCATCGCGGGCCGCGAAAATGATGGAAACGGGAGGGAAATTCTCAGGAGAGACGGCGGCAACGTCGGAAAGCCATGGCAGGCAGGACATTCCGATCGCGGCGCGAAGGCCCTGAACAATCCATAGGAAAGCGATTAAACCAAATAGTACAATCCACAAAGTATGCAAAGGTTAAATTGTCCGCAGCAATTCGATCGCTGCCTATAGAATGCTAACACAGCGAATGTCGGAGACCGTATCCATCGTCGGGGCGGGGCGCGTCGGACGCGCTCTCGGCCGCCGCCTGCACGAACTTGGCTGGCGCGTCGGCGGCGTTACCGGCCGGTCCATCTCCACGGCGCGCGCGGCCGTCCGGGCGATTGGCGCGGGCC
>Ga0209168_10001786_pt1 | contig 16369 bp, 13 predicted proteins | sample Coa_R1_FD_187156 | JGI IMG/M metagenome (GOLD analysis project Ga0209168, IMG submission 187156) | Surface soil microbial communities from Centralia Pennsylvania, which are recovering from an underground coalmine fire - Coalmine... | ecosystem: Environmental > Terrestrial > Soil > Unclassified ... | reverse complement strand
AGCATCGGTGGCGCGGGAGTTTTGTCGCGGCGATATGTGGTTTCGGCGGCGGACGCGTTGCGGACTACGACATCGTGTTTCGAGAAAGGGCCGTTGCGAGCAGGGTCTGTGGGACCGTACAGGCCCACAACGGGCGTGCCCAATGCGGACGCAAGATGCAACGGGCCAGTATCCGCGGCGACGACGAGTTTGGCGCGTCGCAGGAGCGCGATCAATTGCGGAAGATCGAACAATTCGACGAGAGGTTCCGGCGAGCCCGCGGAGTGTTGAACATTTTCGGCGAGATCGCGTTCACCGGGGCCGAAGCTGATTACGCCGGGCCAGCCGTAACGTTCAACCAACGCGCGATGGAGCTCGCCGTAACGTTCCGCGGGCCAGCATTTCGACGCCCAGCCGCCTCCCGGCGAAAGAACGAAAAAATCAGTGATTTCATGCGCGGCAAGTACGCGATCGACGTGTTCGCGGGCCTCGCGCGAAGTCGGCAGCCAGAAACGAATTTCTTCCGCGTGCGCGCCGAGGCTTTCGACGAGTTCGATATTGTGCTCGACTTTGTGAAGGCGCTGCGGTGTTACTTTTTCGGTGTAGAAAAAAGCTGCGGCTCCTTCGCGGGCGTAACTCGCGTCGAAGCCGACGCGACGTGGCGCTCCGGAAAGGCGCGCAAGAATTGCGGAGCGATAGAGAGACTGAAAATCGAGCGCGACGGTGTAGCGCGCGGCGCGCAGTTGACCAATGGTCGCGAGCACGTTGCGCCAATTGCTGCGGTCGATTGAAATTATTTTCGTGGCGTCGGGATTGCCTTCGAGAATCGGCAACCATTTTGAATCGACGAGCCAGTCAATTTGCGCGCGCGGAAAAGATTGGCGCAGCGCGGCGACGGCGGGAAGCGTGTGCACGATGTCTCCGAGCGCGCTCATGCGGAGTATGAGAAAGCGCTCGTCAGCCATGGGACGCTTGGCGAATGCGCGCGACGAGATCGCGCGTGGAATGCTCCTTGGGATCTCCGACAATCGCGACGCGAATGCCGAGGCGCGCCGCTTCCTCGCGCTCGGGAACTGTGTCATGCGTGTAGTCGGTGCCCTTCGCGTGGACATTTGGACGAAGGTCGCGCAAAAGAGCGCGCACGTCAGGCTCGTCGAAAATCACGACGTAATCCACGGCGGCGAGCGCGGCAACGAGTTCGGCGCGCGCTTGCGCGGAAAGAATCGGACGGCCGGGACCTTTGAGTCCGCAGACACTCGCATCGGAATTTATCGCGGCGACGAGGACGTCGCCTTCGCCGCGCGCGCCCTGGAGATAGCGGACATGTCCTGCGTGCAAAATATCGAAACAGCCGTTCGCGAGCACGATTTGTTTTCCGTCGGCGCGATGCGGAGCGAGGCGCGTTTGCAAATCGGCGCGAGAAAGAATTTTGGAACGCGTGTTCATACGCCGGCGGTGGCTTCGCCGCGAATCGCGGATTCAAGCTCGGCGCGCGTCACAGTGGCGGTGCCGCGTTTCATCACGACGATGCCGCCCGCGTAATTCGCAAGATGCGCCGCTTCGACAAACGAAGCGCCCGCAGCAAGCGCGAGCGTGAAAACAGCGATGACTGTGTCGCCCGCGCCTGTGACGTCAACCGCATCGTCGGAACCGTAGACGCGAATTTCGTAGAGAGGTTTTTCGCGCTCGAAAAGAACCATGCCGTCTTTGCCGCGCGTGACGAGCAATGCGTCGAGATTGAGCGCGCGCAATGTGCGCTGGCCAAGAACTTCGAGCGTGCGGCGATCGTTGCCGATCTTCGAATGATAAAGAGCTTCGAGCTCGGGTTCGTTCGGCGTGGCGGCGGTGAGTTTCACGCCGCGATAATCGAGCAAACGATAACGCGAATCGAGCGTCGCGATTCTCGATCGCAAACTTTTGAGCAACAACGGAGTGACAGAGCCGGCGCCGTAATCGGAGACGAGCACAGCATTCGATTTGCGAATGCGAGCGCGGCTTTTGCGAATGATTTGCGCCGCGATGCGCGGGGGTAGCGCAATTTCCGGCTCGCGATCGACGCGCAAAACCTGCTGGCGCGCAGTGTGTGTCCAACGCGCGAGATAACGCGTTTTCGTCGTGGTGGTCCAACCACGCGCGCGAACGATTCCGGAGACGTCGACTTGCTTGCGACGGAAATATTCGATGAGAGCGTTTCCAGCGGCGTCATCGCCGACAGCGCCGATGGGGAAAACTTTTGCGCCCAAATCGGCAAGATTGTTTGCGGCATTCGCGCCACCGCCGGGGATAATTTCTGTTTGCTTGTGGCGCAAAATCAGAACGGGCGCCTCGCGGGAGACGCGGGAAATTTCTCCGGTGACGTATTCGTCGACAACGAAATCGCCGAGGACGACGATGGTCTGGCGCGAAAATGCGGAGACAATATCCAGCAAACGAGACAAATCGGGCGAATGCGTGGCGACATCGCGTTTTTTTCCTGCGCGCTTCATCGCTTGCCTCTGAGGATGAGGTCAACGGCGGCAGTGAGATCTTCGACGACGTGATCGGGCTGGCGCGGCCAATCGCGGCGATGGTATTCGTATTCGCCGCGACCGTAGCCGGAAAGAACGAGAATACTGTGACAACCGACGGACTGCCCCATGGAAATATCGTCGTAGCGATCGCTGACGAGGATGGAATTCGCGAGGTCAAGCGAGTGCTCGCGCGCGGCCTGCTCCAGCATTCCGGGAATCGGCTTGCGGCAAGTGCAATTATTGTCGCGGATGTGCGGGCAATAATAAATTCCATCAACGCGAGCGCCAGCGGCCGCGAGGTTCGTTTTCATCTTGTCGTGAACTTCATCGATCAAAGATTCCGGAAAGAAATTCCGGGCGACGCCAGATTGATTGGTGACGACAATGACGGGGAGATTCGCCTGATTCAACCGGCGAATCGCGGCGGCCGCATACGGAAAAATAACGAAGCGGCTCAAATGATTGACGTAGCCCATTTCCTCGGAGATGGTGCCATCCCGATCGAGAAAAACGGCGCGGCGTTTTTTAGGCGCGTCAGGCACGGGGCGGCTGCTCCAGCCATTTCAAGGCGGCGGCATGAACGTCGGCGACGGTGACGCGCGTCATGCAGCGATGATCGATGGGACATTCGCGCAAAAAACACGGACTGCACGCAACTTTGCGCTGAACCAGAGTGCGTCGAGGCGTGACGGGCGCGGTGCCATGCGGGTCGGTGGAACCAAACACACCGACGACGGGAACGCCGACAGCGGCAGCTACGTGCATGGCACCGGAATCGTTTCCGATAAACAGGTGGCAGCGTGAAAAGAGCGCGGGGAGCTCCTCGATGGGCGTTCGACCAACCAGGCTCATGGGTTGATGGCGCATTCGTGCGGCAATTTGCCGCGAGACCTCAACTTCCGAGGACGTTCCGAAAAGTATCACATCGGCCTTGAACTCATCAACGAGGCTGTCGGCGACGGCGGCAAAACGTTCCGGCAACCAGCATTTGGCGGCGCCGTAAGCGGCGCCGGGCGCGAGCGCGATACGAAGCGAGGCGGAATGAACGCCCGCTTTCTGTAGGCGCGATTCGGCGGCTTCCGAAGCGTCGGGAGCAAGTTGCAGACGGATTTCCGACACCGCCGGCAATTTATCGAGCCAACCGATACGCCGAAGCAACTCAAGATAATAATACGATTCGTGCGTGGGGATTTCGCCAGCGCGCGGAACGCGAACGGCGCGAGTGAGCAAGAAGCGGCGAGCGTCCCGCGCATAGCCGATGCGTTCCGGGATTCTGGCGCGCCGAGCGAGCCACGCGGCGGAGAATGCATTTTGCAAAAGCAAGGCGGAATCGAAATGCTCGCGCCGAAGCTCGCGGGCAATATTTTCCATGGCGAAGGGACTCCGCGCGGAAGCGTCGAGAGGAATAATTTGATTTGCGAATGGCTGACCGCGATAAAGATCCGCGACCCAGGGACGCGCGAGAATCGAGATATCGGCTTCGGGCCAGTGCGCGCGAATGGCTTCGAGCGCGGGTATGCACATCACGGCGTCGCCGACCCAGTTCGTGGCCCGAATCAGGAGCTTCATGACGAGGACACCGGCCTCTTGCGCGCGATTGTGTCGAGAATGGTTTGCCAGAGAGCTTCCTCGTCATTAAAACGCAAAGCGATCTTGCAAAAGAGTATTGGAAGGCGATTGGGGCGGAGCGGCGTCAAGTCCTGGATATCTTTTTCCGTGCATAGAAGAGCGTCGGCTCCAGCTGCGAAGGCGCGAGATTCCAATTCGGAAAGATCAGCTTCGGTGTAGAGATGATGATCGCGGAAGGTTGCGTGGCCGGCGAGTTGGATTCCCCATTTTGCGAGATCGTCGAAAAGGGCGGGTGGATTGCCGATGCCACAAAACGCGAAATACTTTTGCTTGCCTGTTGGTTGAGTATTTTCTTCGTTTGCGGGCTGGCCGTATGTTTCCACGCTGAGTAATTCGGTGCGAGCGTAAAAGATGGGCGCGGAAGTGTGACGCTGAACGATCGCTTCGGTGGCGGGCGCATGCTCGCTGCGCGTGACGATGACAATATCGGCGCGGCGCAGCGCGGAAATTGGTTCGCGAAGACGTCCAGCAGGAAGAAAATGGCCTCCGCCGAAGGGATTGGTCGCGTCAAGCAAAACAATGTCGACATCGCGCGCGAGTTGGAGATGCTGAAAACCGTCGTCGAGAATAAAACATTCGACACCGCGACTTGCCAGTTCCCTGCCCTTCGCGAAACGATTTGCACCAACGCCGATTTCGACCTTATTTCCGAGCCGATTGTGGAGGAGAGCCGCTTCGTCATTCCAGCCTTGCGGAATTTCGATGCCAGCGACGGCGCGGGGGCTTTGCGGCAAAGGACGATAGCCGCGAGACAGTACGGCAGTTTTGTTTTCGCTGGCTGCAAAACGTTGCGCGAGCCAGATGGTCATGGGAGTTTTACCCGTGCCGCCAACGGTGAGATTGCCGACGCTGATGACGACGCCGCGCAAACGGCGCTGATGGACAATACCTGCGCGGTAAGCCCACGCGCGTAAACGCGCACCGGCGCCGTAGAGAATCGAAAGCGGCCACAGAAGTGACTGGGCGAGAGTCACGCGGCGCCTCGCGGAGATTGCGAAAGCCCTTCAAGGAGTTCGGCGATACGCGCGAGCGTGCGCGCCGTGGCTCCGCGATTCGCTTCGACAAGAGCGCGGGCCTTGCGTCCCATTTCCGCGCTGCGCGAAGGATCTTGAATCAAGCCGACCCACACTTTTCCGAGCTGCGCGGCGCTCGACACCTGGATTCCCGCGCCGGTGCTCGAGAATCGCGCAGCCATGTCGCGAAAATTTTCCATCGAGGGACCGAAAACGGGTGCCTTGGAAAACCACGCCGGCTCAAGAATATTATGCCCGCCGGAAGGCACGAGCGAACCGCCGACGAAAACGGCGTCAGCAAGGGAATAAAGACCGGCGAGTTCGCCGATGGAATCGAGGACAAGGACGTCGCAATTTTCATCGAGAGGCGCATTGAGATCGAGCGAACTGCGACGAATGGCTTTCCAGCCCCGTTCTTCGACGGCGCGCACGGCGGCGTCGAAACGCTCCGGCTTGCGCGGAGCGAGAACGAAAAGCGCGTGACGCCACTGTCGCTGGACAATATCGTAGGCGGCGAGAACGATTTCCTCTTCTCCGGCAACGATGCTCCCGGCGACGAGAAGGGGCCAGCGCTCCTGCTCGCGAATTTGTTGGGCGAGCCAATTGCCGAAAGCCGCCGGTGCGGGAGGTTCGTGGTCGTACTTCATGTTGCCGCTGATTTCGATGCGAGCCGCGGGCGCGCCCATTTCCTTCAGGCGCCACGCGTCTTCGGCGGATTGCGTGAGGAAAAGGTCTGCGTTGTGCAAAACGCGCTCGAAGAATTTGCCGATGAGCGGCTTGAAACGGCGGAAACGACGAAAAGATCTCTCGGAGATGCGGCTGTTGACGAAAACCACGGGAATATTCGCGCGGTCCGCTTCACGCATAAAGTTCGGCCAGATTTCGGTTTCGAGGATTACGACGAGGGCGGGACGGAGTTGATTGAGATCGCGGCGGACGGCACCAGACCAGTCAAAAGGAAAATAAAAAATGCCATCGGCGGAAGCGATGCGTTCGTGCGCGACGCGCTGGCCCGTGGCGGTGGTGGTCGAGAGGAAAAGTTGACGAGCGGGGAAACGCTGCTTGAGGCCGTCGATGAGGGGCTTGGCGGCGAGAACTTCGCCGACGGAGACGGCGTGGACCCAGATGGAGGACGGTCCAGAATTTGTGCACGAAAGCGTTGGAGGCAAATGTGCCATGCGCTGGCGGAAGCTGGCGAGATATTTGCCGCGGCGGAGTCCTTGCAAGGCAAAATACGGCGCAAGCAGCACCATGCCAATCGCCGTCAGCACGCTGTAAAGAAAATACATGTGGGGAGCAAGGCGCCGGTCGAAAAAAATTGCCGGGCGCAAGAGAAGCATTATAGTGGCAAGGCGCGCTCGAAACCCACAACGTTTCCGGGTTCGGGTGCATCTATGCGCAAGAAGTGAATTACGGGTGGAAATGATGCGAAGCCTACTGCTGATCGCAATGCTGGGCGTGATGGTGGCCGTGCCGCAGATCCAAGAACCGGATATTTCGACATGGACGACGAAGGACGCGCATCAGGATTTTGTGGTGGCGGCGGAGAGTTATGCGGATGCGGCGCGTTCGAAAGAGAAATTCGGCAAAGGGGCGGATCCGTACGAGGCGGGACTGCTGGCCGTCGACGTATATTTTCGAAATGACATGAAGTTTCCTGTGCACGTGGATCTGAGCACGATTCGGCTGGATGTGGACGACCCGAACGGGCAGAAATTTCATCTGGAGGCGTTGAGCCTGGCACGGGCAGCCAACGACATTGCGCATCCCAAAGGGCCTGCGGCGCCGACCGCGCGGCGATTGCCGATTCCGTTTCCGAGCGGCGACAGCAAGCAGCAAGGAGTCATGGACAAGCTGAAGCCGTTCACGTTGCAATCCGATATCGTGCCGCCGGGGCGGACGATTCATGGCTGCGTTTTTTTCGACGTGAGCCACCACTTCGATTTGGTGCCGCACGCAACACTATATGTGCCGGATGTGAAATCAGTGGCGTCGGATACGGCGCTCATTTATTTTGAAGTGGCGCTCGGCCACAAGCGCGCGCAATAAGTTTTCACATTCATTCCCGTCTGCATCGTTTCCGCCGTTTGCTGAAACGGCGGGGGTCGGCTAGAATTGGCGTTCGTTTTTCTTTCCTTTCCATACCTCGAGGCTCATGGCGCTTCTCGACGAATTAAATTCACAGCAACGCGAAGCAGTGTTGGCGACCGAAGGCCCCGTGCTGGTGATTGCAGGCGCGGGAACAGGCAAGACGCGCGTGATTACGTATCGCGTGGCGCATTTGATTGAGCAGGGCGTCCCAGGCCGAAATATTCTTGCCGTAACATTCACCAATAAAGCCGCGGAGCAGATGCGGCGGCGCATCGAGGAGCTGGTGCGTTCGAGCGGGCACGATGCGTCGGATATTTCGATCTCGACGTTCCATTCATTTTGCGCGCGACTGTTGCGGCGCGAAGCGACGCAGGCGGGACTGCCGCGAAACTTCGCGATTTATGACGATGACGATCAGGCGCGCGCGGTGAAGTTGGCGGTGCAGAATCTGAAACTGATCGAGAAGGAATTCCCGCCGCGGCCCGTTCGCGACCGCATCAGCTCCGCAAAAAACCATAATCTGACCCCGGGCGAGATGGACGCGGAGGCGTACGATCCGTTTGGCAAAAAAGTGGCGGCGATTTATCGCGAGTACGAGGAGATTTTGCGAAAAGCGAGCGCGCTTGACTTCGACGATTTGCTGCTGCGCGCCGTGAAGCTGCTGCGCGAGAACGCGGAGGTGCGTGGACGATGGTCGGAGCGACTCCGTTATGTGCAGGTGGACGAATTTCAGGACACGAACGCGTCGCAAGAAGAATTGGTGCGGCTGCTGGCGGGAAAAGAGCGGAACGTCTGCGTTGTGGGAGATGAGGACCAGTCGATTTATAGCTGGCGCGGCGCGGTGAGCGGGAACTTCCGGCGGTTCCTGGAGGATTTTCCGGGCGCGCGGACGATTCGGCTGGAGGAAAATTACCGTTCGACGCAAACGATATTGGACGCGGCGGGAGCAGTGGTGAGTAATAACCGGAGCCGACTGGGGAAGAATTTGAAAGCGGCGCTCGGCGCCGGCGAGTTGTTGAAATTTTACGAGGCGCGCGACGCTTCGGACGAAGCGGAGTACGTTTGCGGCGAGATTACGGGCATCTTGCGCGAAGATTCGAGCGCGACGGTGGCAGTGCTTTACCGGACTTCAGCGCAGTCGCGTTCATTCGAGGAATCGCTGAGGCGATTGGGGATTCGGTACCGCGTAGTGGGCGGATTCAGTTTTTATCAGCGCGCGGAAATTCGCGACGCGCTGGCGTACGTGCGGATGGTGATGCATCCGGAGGACGATGTGGCGCTGATGCGCGTGCTGAACGTGCCGCCGCGAGGCATCGGGAAAGTTACGGTGGATGCGCTCCGAGAAGTGGCGCGCGAATTTAATGAATCGCTGTGGGAAGCGATTCCGCGGATGACGGGAGCGGGCAAAGCGCGAGGCGGGGCCTCTCTTGGGGCGTTTCGCGAAATGATTTTGCGCTTGACTGAGGAATGCCAAGCGCGAAGTGCGGGAGAGCTGCTCGAAGTGGTTCTCGAACGCACGGGGTATTTCGACTGGGTGGAGCAGCAGGACAAATTGGACCACTCGACGCGGGCCGATAATGTGCGCGAACTCTCGAATGCGCTGGCAGAGGCAATCGAAGCGGGACAATCGCTCGAAGATATTCTGGATCGCGCGGCGCTCGTAAGCGACGCGGATGAATACGATGAGGCAGTGCCCGTATCGTTGATGACGTTGCACAGCGCGAAGGGATTGGAATTCGACCACGTGTTTCTTGCGGGGCTCGAAGAAGGAGTGCTGCCGCACGGCCGCTCGATGGGAAGCGACGAAGACGTCGAGGAAGAACGCAGGCTCTGCTACGTGGGCATGACACGCGCCAAGCGCAGGTTGACGATTTCGCGCGCGGTTTACCGGCGTTCGTGGGGAAATGCGGAGTTGACTCCGGCGGCGGCGTCACGATTTTTGGCGGAGATTCCAGCTGAGATGGTAGAGGCAGCGGCGGGGTCGTTGAACGCGCCGGGCGAAACGCGACGATACGAGCCCGATCCGGATTTTTATAACGCGGAGTACCGGAGGCCGAGGAAATATGCGGCTCCGGGAAAGTATGCGTCGCGCGGCGGGAGTACGGCGCGCGCGAAGCGAACAACGAATCCGCTGATTGGAACGCGTGTGCGGCATCCAACGTATGGCGTGGGAACGATACTCAAGGTCGAGGACGATGGAGATGACCGGAGGATCACGGTGAGCTTCGTCGATCACGGGATGAAGAAGTTGATTGAGCGGTACGCGCATTTGGAGGCGATGTAGCTACACGGCTCAGATCTACGATTGCGGCGGCAGCCCAGCTCAAGGTACAGTTTCGCCCGACGAACGGCAGATAAAAGCCGAGAAGCAAAGGGATGGTCCCGGTTGAATAACGAGTTTTTCCGTACCAAGGGCATCGACCAACTGATTTCCGACGCTGACGAGCCTGCTAAACGCTTGAAGAAGACGCTCGGCTGGCTGAGCCTTACAGCTCTCGGCATCGGCGCGATAATTGGCAGCGGTATCTTCATTACCACCGGGACAGCCGCGGCCGGTGAGGTGGATCGCTATCCCTCCATCCTCCAGGCTCCCTTACTCAGCGTCCTGATGCACGGCACTCATGCCCTTGGCGTGAACGGCAGGCCGGGTGCAGGCCCAGGTATCGCCGTATCGTTTCTGGCAGTCGCCCTCATTTGCGCCCTGGCGGGTTTGTGTTATGCCGAACTTGCATCAATGATCCCGATTGCCGGGAGCGCCTACACATACACGTATGCAACGCTGGGCGAATTCGTCGCCTGGATCATCGGCTGGGATTTGATCCTCGAATATGCCGTCTCAAACATGGCGGTCGCCGTCGGCTTTTCTGCCTATGTCGATAATCTTCTCAATACTTTCGGGCTGCATATGCCCGCTTCGCTGGCCAGTCCCGCCTACGACCCAATGGTTGGCTGGGCTTGGCACTTCAATATTCTCGGATTTCTGATCGTCATGTTTCTGACCGTTTTGCTGGTTCGCGGGATTCGTGAATCAGCGGGCGCAAATAACCTGATGGTTGGTATCAAACTTTTGGCCATCGTTGTCTTCTGCGTCGTCGCGAGCAAATATATCCAACCATCAAATTTGAAGCCGTTTTTCCCAAATGGCTTTCAGGGTGTCCTGACCGGTGGAGCGATTGTCTTCTTCACTTACATTGGCTTCGACTCGGTATCGACCGCCGCAGAGGAGTGCCGGAATCCGAAGCGCGACGTACCGATCGGTATCCTTATCTCGCTGTTCGTCTGCGCAATCTTCTACGTCGGCGTCGCTGTCGTGCTTACGGGCATCCAGAAGTGGGACACACTGAATAACGCAGCCCCAGTCGCAAACGCTCTCGAAGCCATCGGGCTGAAGCTCACGGACCGCTGGGTGACCGTGGGGGCGCTGATGGGGATGATCTCCTCAATCCTCGTTTTCCAGTTGGGACAAGCTCGCGTGTGGTTCGCGATGTCTCGCGACGGGCTTTTGCCATCGATATTCTCGCGTGTCCACAAGACCTTTCGCACGCCCGATTTCGCGACCTGGGTCGCTGGTTTTTTCGTCGCAATTCCTGCCGGAATTTTTGACATCGGCACCCTTGTGAACTTGACGAACATAGGCACGCTCTTCGCCTTCATTCTTGTTTCCGTGGCAGTTCTAATTCTGCGGAAACGACAGCCCGAACGCCAGCGTGGCTTCCGAGTTCCCTTTTCTCCTTGGATCCCCATCGCCTCAGTGATCCTGTGCTTTGTCCTCATGGCCAGCTTGACTGTCGAGAATTGGGTGCGGTTTTTTGTCTGGCTGACGATTGGCCTGTTGTTTTATTTCGACTTCGGAGTCCGGCACAGCACGGCGGGACGCTCGGCCGATGCCCGGGCACAGCGCGCGCTTATGCTTGTTTCCGATAAGGCGCTAATGGCATTGAGCAGCGTGCTGCTCTTACTGGCCATCGTGGGTGGGACTGTCGTGTGGGAGGGGTTATTGCAGGCCGGGATACTGGAGGAGATAGGGCTTCTCGTGGTCATGATTCTCGCCATTGTGTTTTTGTGGAAGGGCTACAATCATTATCGCGAGGACTCACTCGCCCCAGAAAAGTCATGATCCGCAACGCAAAAAGTCTAGCCGACTTTGGCTGGTTGCCGCACATCTGCCCAAAACAGTCGCCATGTTTTCAAACTGGTGCGTTTAGACATACCAGCATCGCCATGCTGGTGATCACGAGTATTGTGTTGGCGCCGCCGGCGTTCGGCTGGGGCGAGAATGCGGACCGGTTGGTGGTAAATAACGCGGTGGCGACTTTGCCCCAGGAACTTCGGCCATTCTTTGAAGCGAACCGGCAATTCCTGGTTTTGCACGTCACCGATCCAACCGAAGCAGCGACGAAGAATCCGCTGGAGATGGACAACCAGTTCATCCGACTGGACCACTACGGGCAGTATCCTTTTGCCGCATTGCCGCGCGTCTACAAAGACGCCGCGCGGAAATTCAGCAAACGGTCGCTGGACGCGAATGGATTATTGCCTTGGGAAGTCGGTCTGTACAGCGCGAAGCTCACGGACGATTTCCATTCGCGAAATTTAGCGGCGGCGAAGCTGGATGCCGCGTTGCTGGCGCACTATGTTTCGATGGCGCATGACCCTTTCAACACGACCATGAATGACGACGGACATCTTTCGGGCCAGCCGGGAGTGAACGACCGCTTCGGGAAGAAACTCGTGAACCGGTATGCGCTCTTTTTTTATTTGCATCCGAATCCGGCGTCGTTCGTGACGGACCCGACGGATCGCGCGTTTGAGATTTGCCTGACGGCGCATTCGCTGCTCGAAAGCGTTCTGCTCGCAGACAGGCGTTCGCGCGAAGGGCTGCAAGATTACAGTGACGAATACTACGATCGCTTTTACAGCCAGGCAGGCGCCGTGCTCGTGCGGCAGATTTCGGATGCTGCGACGGACGTCGGTTCGTATTGGCTCACCGCGTGGGACAACGCCGGACGGCCGCCGCTGCCCGCGCAATAGAACGGTCGCAATGCCCTGATGCCATCCTCCGCTGGAATTCCCGCCGCAATACTTCAACTGCCCAAAGCCGAACTGCATGTCCATCTGGAAGGATGCATGACGCCGGCGCTATTGGTGGAATTGGCGGCGCGGCACGGCGAGAAGCTCGAGCTGCGAACCGTTGAAGAACGCTACACGACGCGAACTTTTGCAGATTTCCTGGAGTTATTCAAGTGGGCGACTTCGTATTTGCGCGAGCCGGAGGATTATGCGCGGCTCACGGAAGTGACGGCGGCGCGCATGACCGTGGAGAATTGCCGTTATGCGGAGATTACGCTGTCGGTGGGCGTGATGTTGCTCCGAAAGCAAAATGTTGAGAGAAATTTTGCGGCGATTCGGGAGGGCGTCGCGCGGGCGAGACTTGCGGCGGGGCGCGGTTTGCGCGTTCAGTGGATTTTTGACGCGGTGCGCCAGTTCGGCGCGGTAAAGGCGATGGACGTTGCGCGCCTCGCCGCACAAATGAAATCGGAAGGCGTCGTTGCCTTTGGATTGGGTGGCGACGAAGAATCGCTTCCCGCTGCTGATTTCTGCAAAGTATACGACTATGCCGCCGCCGAAGGACTTCATCGCCTCGCTCATGCCGGCGAAATGGCCGGACCCCAGGCGGTTCGCGACGCGATTGAAGTTCTCGGCGCGGAACGCATCGGCCACGGCATCGCCGCGATTCGCGACGAAAAGCTGATGGCCATCCTGATCGAGCGCGGCATTCCGCTCGAAATCTGCCCTGCAAGCAATCTCCGCACCGGCGCGCTCGCAAAATTGCTCGGCGTCACACAAGCTCGCATCGAACAGCATCCCCTGCCTGAATTCATTGCGCGAGGCGTTCCAGCCACGCTTTCAACTGACGATCCCGCAATGTTTCATACGAGCCTCAATGAAAGTTATCGAGTGACGATGGAACAAATGGGGCTGAGCGCGGCGCAGGTGGCGGATTTGGCGGAGGCGAGCTTTCGATACGCATTTTTGCCCAACGATGAGGAGCGCAGGATGATTACGAATTTTCGCGCCGAGACGGCGAGGCTGGGCCTGCTATAATGCCGCGCATGAAAGCTCACGTTTGGGTCATGCCGAAAACGACAGTGCTTGATCCTCAGGGACAAACCATCCAGCACGCATTGTCGTCCCTAGGATATTCCAAAGTGCAGCAGGTGAGGCAGGGGAAATTTTTTGTGCTCGACCTCGATGGAGTGAGCGCCGAGGAAGCCAAGGCGCAGGTGGAGAAAATCGCGCGCGAAGTGTTGACCAATCCAGTGATCGAGGAATTCCGCTACGAAATTGTCGAATGAATTCCTAGCAACGCCGCTTCCCGTTCGCAAATTCGCAGTCCCGTCTCGTAAAATTCAGTTCCTCCCGCAGCGTTCACTCATCGGCGTTGCGCTACGTTCAAGTCTTACTGACGGCGCGGAATATGCTAACCTGAACGAATCGCGCGGCGCCGGATTCAACGCGGGCGCGCAGCGAGGAAAGAAAGCGAGCGACGGAATTTATGTGCGGAATCGTAGGCTACATCGGGCCGAAAAAAGTAGTGCCGCTGATTCTCGACGGCCTCAAGCGGCTGGAATACCGCGGATATGACTCGGCAGGAATCGCCGTGGTCACAAAGAACGGCAAGCTGGATATCCGGCGCGCATCGGGGAAATTGCGGAATCTGGAAGAGGCGATACGTCTGTGTCCGCTCGATGGACAATACGGCATCGGGCACACGCGCTGGGCCACGCACGGTCGTCCGACGGAAGAGAATGCGCATCCGCACCGCGACTGCAAAGGCGAAATCGTCGTGGTGCACAACGGAATTATCGAGAACTACCTGGAATTGAAGCAGCACCTGATTCAAAAAGGGCACAAGTTTTTGACCGAGACGGATACGGAAGTGATCGCGCACTTGATCGAAGAGAACTTCAATGGCTCGCTCGAGGGCTCAGTACAAAAAACGGTGAAGCAACTGACCGGCGTTTATGCGCTGGCGGTGATTTCGACGCGCGACCCGCAAAAAATCGTGGCGGCGCGCTGGGGTCCTCCGGCGGTGATCGGCTTAGGGCAGAACGAATATTTCGTGGCGAGCGATATTCCGGCGGTGCTGCATCACACGCGCGATGTGGTGTTTCTGGCGGATGGCGACATTGCGGTGATTACCGCCGACGGCGTGCGGCTGACGGATTTCGATGGTGCGGCGATTGAGCGTCCGGTGCAGCACATCACGTGGGACCCGATCATGGCGGAAAAGGGCGGATTCAAGCATTTCATGCAGAAGGAAATCTTCGAGCAGCCTCGCGCGGTTCGGGACACGCTGGTGGGACGCGTATCGCTCGATTCCGGAAAAGTTTTCCTGGACGAGATGGACATCACGGAGAAGGAATTTCGCGAATTCGAAAATATAAAAATCGTCGCATGTGGCACGAGCTGGCACGCGGGGTTGGCCGGGAAATTCATGATGGAGAAGTTGGCGCACATTCCGGTGGAAGTCGATTACGGAAGCGAATTCCGGTATCGCGATCCGATTGTTGACGCGAATAGTCTGGTAGTAGTGATCAGCCAGTCGGGCGAGACCGCGGACACGCTGGCGGCGCAACGCGAGGCGCGTCAAAAGGGCGCGAAGACGCTGGCGATTTGCAACGTGGTGGGGTCAATGATTACGCGCGAGGCGAGCGGGACGATATTGACGCATGCGGGGCCCGAAATCGGCGTGGCGTCGACGAAGGCGTTCACGGGGCAGCTGACGGCGCTGGCGCTGCTGGCGCTGCACATCGGCGAGTTGCGATGCAAGACCTCTCCCGACGCGGGAAAGAAAATCGTACAGGAAATGTCGCGCCTGCCACACAAGATGGAAGCAGTGCTGCAACGCGACGAGGAATATGAGGCGCTGGGACGGCAGTTCTTCCGGCATTCGGACTTTTTGTACCTGGGACGCGGCATACATTACCCGATTGCGCTCGAAGGGGCGCTGAAGCTCAAGGAAATTTCTTACATTCACGCGGAAGGCTATCCGGCGGGAGAGATGAAACATGGACCGAACGCGCTGATTGACGAAAATTTGCCCGTCGTGATTATTGCGACGCGCGATGAGAATGACGCGGCGTCGATGACGCGCTATGAAAAGACCGTGTCGAACATCAAGGAAGTGAAAGCGCGCGACGGGATTGTGATTGCCATTGTGACCGAAGGCGATCATTTGGCGCGCGAGGCTGCGGACCATGTGATCGAGATCCCCGCGGCGCCGGAGATTTTGACACCGATTCTGGAAATTTTGCCGCTGCAATTGCTGGCGTATCACATTGCCGTACGCCGCGGATGCGATGTGGACCAGCCGAGGAATCTGGCGAAATCGGTGACGGTGGAATAAACAAACAGATGGTTCCCATTCTGCGAGCCGTGCTTTAGAATTGCAGGTATGACTCGCGGTCCCTTGTTGGCGCTGGTGTTGACGCGCGGTTTGCGATTGTTTCGGCGATGGTTGCCAGTTTGCGTTGTTGTGGCGTTGTTTGCGAGTTTTTGTCCTTCCGCTTTATCCCAGGAAGCGTCATCAACCAGCGATGCGAAACTCCTTTCGGTTACGCAGGTAGGTTCACAGGCGTATTCGACGGAACAAGTGACGGCGCTGAGCGGATTGCAAAACGTGGCCACCGTGAATCGCGACACGATCCAGGCCGCGGCGGATCGGCTGGCGCATACAGGACTGTTTTCGAGCGTGCGCTACCGCTACTCCGGTGAAGCGGGCGGCCTGCGCGTGACGTTTGAGTTGCAGGACGCGCCGACTTTTCCCGTCTCGTTCGACAATTTCCCGTGGTTTACGGATGATGAGCTGACCGCTGCCTTGAATCAGGCGGGACTTCCCTTCCACGGCACGGCTCCGGCAACAGGCACGGTGCTCGACACAATGGCGCAAACGCTCGAAAAAACTCTGGCCACGCGCGGCGTGCATGCCACGGTGAAGCACCAAATGAGTTCGCGTCCCGGAACCGATCAAAAAACTTTGCGCTTCAGCGTGGAGGGAGCCGACTTAACGATTGGCGCGATTCAGTTCACGGATCAGCTGGCGACAAATGATCGCGGCGTCCGGGATGAATTGCAGAATCTGGT
>Ga0209168_10001785_pt1 | contig 16374 bp, 13 predicted proteins | sample Coa_R1_FD_187156 | JGI IMG/M metagenome (GOLD analysis project Ga0209168, IMG submission 187156) | Surface soil microbial communities from Centralia Pennsylvania, which are recovering from an underground coalmine fire - Coalmine... | ecosystem: Environmental > Terrestrial > Soil > Unclassified ... | reverse complement strand
CACAAAGCCATGCGCCACAGTGTATTTGCCGGCGGCAAACGCCTGCGCCCGGTGCTTTGCATCGAGGCCGGACGCATGGTCGCCGGCTCTTTGCCGGAAAAAATCGAAGAACTCGGCGCGGCTCTGGAGATGCTCCACACCTACTCGCTGATCCACGACGATCTCCCCGCGCTCGATAACGACGATCTGCGCCGCGGGCGTCCTACGTGCCACAAGGTTTTCGGCGACGCCCTCGCCATCCTCGCCGGGGACGCTTTACAGACGCAGGCATACGAAGTTCTCTCCCGTTTGAAGTGCCCGGCGGAGGCGCGAGTCACAATCATCGAAGAAATCGCCCGCGGCACCGGCACAATCGACGGAATGATCGGCGGCCAGGTTGTCGATCTCGAAGCCGAACAAACCAAGCCCACCGCCGAAATGCTCGAATACATCCATCGCTCGAAGACCGCCGCACTCATCACCGCCAGCCTGGTCGCTGGTGGCCTTTACGCGGGGGCCAAAGAAAAAGAAGTGAAAAAACTGCGCGCCTTCGGCCAGTCGATCGGCCTGGCTTTTCAAATTGTCGACGACGTGCTCGACGTAACTCAAACCTCTGAGCAGCTTGGCAAGACCGCCGGCAAAGATACGGCCGCGCAGAAGGCGACGTATCCGGCGCTGTTTGGAATTGAGGAGTCCATACGCAAAGCAGATGCGTTGGTGAATGCTGCACTCAAGGAGTTGGATAGTTTCGGCGAACCGGCCGAAACACTGAAAGAACTGGCGCGGTACCTGGTCCAAAGAAAGAAATGAGCACCGAAAGAACTTATTGCCAACGATCGACCATCAAGTAACAAGAACTCCTGTCACGGCGTACCTTGGACGCAACCGGTGTTTAGTCCATTGATCTCCGCTGACCTACCGGGCTTCCTCTGGCGTAAGCAAGGCTGATAACTCCGAGAAAATTCGCCCCGCCGTTGTGGAATATCTTCTTCATAGTTCATCGGCCAGTTGCACTCCACCACATCCTACTAGTACGCTTCCAGATTCATGCTTCCCCCAGCCCTCGATATTCTCGCCATAGCCGCACACCGCGACGATGTGGAGCAGACCTGCGCCGGCACGCTGCTGAAAGCCGCCCAACGCGGCCAGCGCACCGGCATTCTCGATCTCACCCAAGGCGAAATGGGGACCCGCGGAACCGCGGAAGACCGCGCTCGCGAAGCCGCCGATGCGGCAAAGATTCTGGGCGTAAGCTGGCGCAAAGCCCTCGACATCCCCGATGGCCGCGTCGAAAATACCTGGGAAAATCGCCTGAAAGTGGCGAGCGTAATTCGCGAGACTCGCCCGCGCGTGGTGATTCTGCCGTATTGGAAAGGCCGCCATCCCGATCATTACACCTGTTCGACCCTCGGCTACGAAGCGTGCTTTCTTGCCGGACTGAAGAAACTGGACATTCCTGCTCCGCCTCATCGCCCTTTCAAAATCATCTACGCGACGCTCTACTATGACATTCGGCCCACCTTCGTGGTCGATATCAGCGCCCAATTCGAGCAAAAACTGGCGTCGATCTTCGCCTACAAATCGCAGTTCAGCGATCAGGAAGCGGGAAAAGATCTCTTCCCTGCTTTCAACGAAATTCGCGCGCGCGTCGAATCGATGGCGCGTTTCTACGGTGCGCTAGGCGGCGTAACATACGCCGAGCCGTTTATTCAGAAAGAAATCGGATTAGTGGACGATCTTTTGGCGATTCCGGTCAAATCGATTTAGGATTCAGCGACCAAGACGCCAAACGCATTCGCTCCTCGCCGAGCGGCAATCTTTCCCGCAACACACAACTCTCCACGACGGCAAAGTTTTCCACCGATTACATGCATCCGAGAGCACAAAAGCCATTGACTGCCAAGAACTTTGGAGGATAGGATGCGTTAACAGTCACCACATTAGTTAATAACGGAGTATGGGATGGGCATGGCTTCTTTCCGCAAGATGGTAAGTTGCGTGCTTCTGATTGGATTTCCGGTATCGCTCGTCGCTTCGGATTCGCAAGCGGCGATGATTTACATTCACGGCGCAGCCTGGATAAACGGCGTGCACATTCCTGCTTCTTCCGCCATTTTCAGCGGCGACCTGCTGCAAACCCGCTCCGATTCCGGCGCGAACATCAACGCGGCTGGCTCCAGCATTACCGTTCTCGGCGATTCCCTCGTGCAGTTTCAAGGCTCATCGTTGAAGGTGGAGCACGGCGGAGTCGACATTGCTACATCCAAGGGCGTCGCTACTTTAGCCGGAGACGTCCGTGTGGCGCCAGCCTCCAACTCCTGGACCGAATTCAATGTAAGCGATGTGGACGGCACGGTGAAAATTGCCGCTCGCAAAGGAGATTTAACCGTGACCGACGATACCGGCACGGTAACCTTGGCCCAGGGCCAGCAGACCACGCGAGATGACCAGGCCGATCAATCCAGTTCTAGCGAAAAGAGTGGCAAGAAGAAGAATAAGGGAACCCAGGGCGCTCCCGCCGCCGCAAACGGAGGAGCGTTGAACTCAACCCTTGCCGTTGGTGTGGGAGCGGGGGCCATCGCCGGCGTGGCCATATGGATCCTTACCCGGCCGACGACTCCGGTCAGTCCTTCGACCCCCAGCAATTAGAATCAGCCCCTCTGCTTGGCAGTTCCTAACATCAGAAGTTTGTAGCCGGCTGGTGCAATCCTGCCAGAGGATCGAACATTTCCTCTGGAGGCTTTGTGCGCACCGCGCGCCGCTTTCGTGCGGGCTTTGCAAATGGCTCGGACGCAGCCACTGTGGCCATCACGTAAAACAACGCGGCATTCGCGGGAATCTGCAGGTTGAAGTCGACTGCACTATGAATCAGAATGCCGCTCATGCCGAGCAAGCAAGCCAGCGTCATTGCGCCGCTAATATCCCCCGCCCAGTTGCCGATCTTTTTTACCGCGCTGCGATAGAGAATCACCAGGAACCACACCATCGTTCCAAATCCCAGCAGGCCCATCTCCACCAATAGCTGCAAGTAGTCGTCGTGCGCTTCATTAATAAAGAAATTCGTATAGAAAGTCCGGAACTGCGGGTAGACGATGGGAAACCCTCCCAACCCCCAACCCATGATCGGCCTCTTCAAAAACATATGAAGCGCATCCCGATCAATGTCGGCTCGAATGTCGCCGGAAAGTTCGGTATGCCCCGGTCCAACGCTGGCGATGCGCTCGCTAAGCTGTGCACCTCCGACCCAAATCAGCAGACTGGCGATAATTGCCAGAAAAAACCCAATCCCAATCGCTGTCCTCAAGCCGCGTTTTTGTCTCACCAGCAAAGCGGAAAGTATGACCAACTCCGCCATAATTGCCAGCATTCCGCCGCGCGAGCCGGAAAGAAAAATCGTTCCCACCATCACCGCCGCGCTCGCCGCTGCAACTGCGCGAACCTTGGGAGCAGCCATTCGTGTAAGGGACACGATCAGCGGAATGGGAATCAGCATTTCCATCAGTCCGGCGTAGTGATTGTGATTTACATACGGTCCATAAATCCAACCACCCATGCGCGGCTGCCGAATCCAGTAGAGTTTGCCGTTGGGCGAAATCCCCTGCAGCAATGCGAACACAGCAATTGCCGCGCCGTACACCGAAAAAATCAGTGCAAGACGCCGGACCTGGGCGCTCCGAACCAGCGTCTGTCCGCTGAGAAAACACAATGTTCCGAGCGCGAGATACAACAACCCAAGCGAAACCGTATCGTGCCGGTACGCAGTTCGATGCAACACGATTTGCGCCACGATGAGCCCGCCGAATACACCCATCGGCCAGAACACCGGATTCCAGCGAACCTTCACTTTCCCATCGAGGACTTGCTTCAACATCCAGAGCAGGAAGAGTACAGTCGCTCCGGCTTCCAGCACAAAAATCGACCATGGCTCGACCGCTCCAAAAGCCAGCGGCCCAAACAGCAGTAGCCCGAAAATTCCATAAAACAGAATCTTCTCGAGCTGCGCCGACTGCTCGCGCCATTGGTTGATAGGAATGCTGTCGACCCTCATGAAAAGGTGGTTCCGGTTAGGAGATTTATTGCCGTTTGGGAGCTAGGTGGAAGTCGTCAACCCAGAGCTTACCACGGATCGGGCTTCCCTCCGGAATGCGCCTCACGTGCAATATGACGAGCTTCGTGTCGGGTCCGGTGGTGAATTCTCCATTCGCAGATTTCCAGAAGCCCGCTTCCTTTAAATCATCGCTGTCATAGAGAACGTCGCGGTTATAGGCGTCTTGGATGGTGAAATGCGGCCCACCTGCGCCCTCAAAATCTCCATTCTTGTAATATGCGGAAAATTCGTAGGCAGTTCCCGGCTGCACCGCAATAAACTGGCGAATTCCCGCATCCGTTACGCCAGGCCCGTCGAATGCAATCAGCAGCGAACGATGCCCGCTGTGAAAATCGCTGGGATCGAGAGTCAGCGTGACGCTCTGCTGCTTCTCGTATTGCCAGTCGAAGCCGCCGTTCAAAACATCCAGGTTGAAGTCGCCATTCACAATCAGGTTGTGTCCCGTGGGCAGATATGCCGCGAGTCCGAAACGCGGCGCTGCCTGCTGCCAAACCAGCCGCGCCTGGTCCACATCCTTGTGGTTCAACAGGTACTGAAAATAAGAGAAGACATGGCGCAGTTCGAAACGTTGTGGATTCGCCATCATGGCTGCCCACACCTTCGCCGTGCTGGCAGTTTCCTCTTTGCTCATCAGCAAATTCAGAAACGCCACCTGCGCCTCCGACCGCGCAGGCACCACCTCGCGCAAAAGCTCGTCCACGTCCGGCTTGATCCGCCAGCAGAATTGAATAGCCGGCCCTTCGAGCGTAGGGTCGTTCTGCATGACCACTCGAAACTCGCGCAGCGCCTTATCTTCCTCGCCTTGCACCAGGTAAAAGTTGGCCGATTCCCATGCAACATCCGGAGTAGTGGGGTCCGCGCGAATGGCTTCTTCCAGGGCCGCGCTCTGATTGACAGTGTCCGCAAGAACCTGGTAGGCCGAAGCGAGATCGAACCAGTAACGCGCCGAAAAAGGATTGAGCCGCACAGCGGTGCGATAGAAGGCAACAGCCGCGCCCGGATCGCGCGCGACTAACGCATAGTAGCGGCCCAGATGATAGTGGTAATCCGCATTCCAGGGATCAAGCCGGGCCGCCCGCTGCAAGCTCGCCAGCTTTGGCTGGTCGCCAAACCATGAGGCGGCGAATATCCGCGCCGCTAGAAATAAATACCCAAGCGAGAGCAAGAGCGCCCCGCCGATGACGAGGTTCTTCCGCAACGCGGTATTGAGGGGGAACTCCATCCTCTATTTGTGTTCACGCGGAATTCAACCGCCGCTGCAAATCGGTGGCCATCCATCGTGGCTAGGCGCTATTTGGCGAGGCCTCAGCAGGTTCATCAATCCCGGCGTCGTCCTGGTCATCGTCATCCGACTCCCCGTCGCGATAATAGCGCGCGTATTTTCCCTGATATTCGTAGTAGTAGTAATAATCCGGCGAACTCAAATCAACCGCATTCAAAAGCACGCCCGACACTTTCGCGTTCACCTGGGTCAGAATGTCTCGCGACCGGCGCAACGCCTGTTTTGTCGTTTGTCCGGAGCGGATGACCAGCACGATTGCGTCCGCTCGCGGCGAAAGAACTACTGCATCCGTCACCGATAGCGTAGGTGGAGTATCCAACACAATGTGATCGTATTCCCCGCGCAACTGATCGAGAACATCGCGCATATTGGTCGAAGCCAGTAATTCCGCCGGATTGGGCGGAGGCGTTCCGGCCGGCAACACGCTCAAGTTGGGCAGGATGCTCGACCGCGTGATCGCCTGCTCCAGCGTAGCGCTTCCGGTCAACACGTTGCTCAGCCCGCTGCGCGGTCCCATCCCCAGCGTCTTATGAATACTCGGCCGGCGAAGATCGGCATCGATCAGCAGCACGCGAATGCCCTTCTGCGCGAGCACCACCGCACAATTAATGCTCGTAGTTGTCTTGCCCTCCTGGGGCAGGGCGCTCGTGATCATAATCACTTTCGGCGGAGCGCCCAGGCTCGAGAGCAGCAGTGACGTTCGCAACGCGCGATACGATTCCGCCATTTGCGACTGCGGCCTTACCTGCGTGATCAGTTCCACCGCTTCCTTCGAAGTGGCGATCACCAATCGTTTTGCCGTTGCGCCTTCGCGCGCGGTTCTGGAGCCAAGAGGAATCATGCCCAGCGGCGGCAGCCCGGAAATCATTTGCGCCTGCTCGGTGGTGCGCACGGTGTTGTCCAGCCCTTCCAGCAGGAATGCAAGTCCCACTCCCGACGTTAATCCAAGCATGAACGCGAATGAAAGATTCCGCGGAATATTCGGCTCGATCGGCCCGGTAGGAACGCGGGCCACGTCGACAATGCGGAAATTATTGGACCGCAGGCCTGCAGAAACTCCAGCTTCCTTCAGCTTTTCGAGCAGCCCTTCATAAAGCTGCCGGTTTGTGTCCAGGTCGCGCTTCAGCAGGCTGTATTCGATGGCGCTCTCGTTGAGCTTGTTGGCTTCCTGCTTTTGTTTCTCCAGCGCCTCGTGCAGCATGTCTTCACGCTGCACCGCCGCCAGATATTGGCCTTTGATCTTTCCAGCTATTTTTTTGCTCTCTGTCACAATTTCGGCGTCAATCTCTTTGAGCTGATTGTTGATCTGCGCGAGTTTCGGGTAAGCTGGCCCGAACTGCGTGTTCAGCTGCGCGGCTTGGATTTTAAGGTCGGCCTGTCTGCCCCGCAGATTGTCCAGCAGCGCCGATCCTGACTGGCCTGCCCCGGCATTATCCAGCGCGTTCGCCGCGGAGCTGATCGTGTCAATATCGCCGGCCTGCACCAGCCGGTAGACCGATTCTTTATCCATCCTCTCCGATTCGGCGGTAGTCAACGCTTTATTCAGCTCGTCGAGTTTCTCGGTGGTTATATTTTGCTTGTCGTCGATTCCCAGGATCTCGTGCTCTTTCTGGTAGTGCACGAGCTTCTCCTGCGAGGTTTCAACCTTCATCTGAAGGTCAACCAGTTGCTTCGAAAGCCAGTCGGAAGCCTGCATGGTCGAGTCGAAACGCGACTTGAAATTATTCTCCGTATAGGTGGTCATTAGGGTATTGACCACCGTGGCTGCCAAATCCTTGTCCGGGCTCCGATAATGAACCTCGATGATATGAGTGTTCGGGGCCAGCGCTACCCTCAGACTCCCGCGAAATGAGCCGAGGAGCGAGGTGGTGCGCCCTGTATCCGCCTGTAACGGATCGGGAGCAAGATCGAGCGACGAAGGCAGCGGCTCCGTTTTCCCGCCGAATTCCGGCCGACGGTCGAGCGCCAACTCTTTAATCACCTGCAGCGCCAAAAGATCGCTCTGCAGGATCTTCACCTCAGTCTCCATTTCCGTCGGATCGTAATAATCGACGCTGAAGGTGGGAGAGTTGTTGAAATTCACCAGGCCGGAGTCTGGCTTGTTGATCGCAATGCTGCCGCTCGCCTCATAAATCGGCGTCATCTTCAGGCTGGCAATCGCCACCACGGAGAAAATCGTCACCAGGCACGCCAGCACTGTCCACTTGCGCTTGACCAGAACTCGTACATACTCGCCGAGCGCCGATTCCTGCGAAAGAAGTTCTGGGTAGATGCGCGGGCCCGCGGCTCGCCCCAAATCTGCGCCGAGCGGCTGCAGATCGTTCATTCTTGGGGTTGTGGGTACCAGCGGTCCGGAATCCATTCCTTCTCCCTGATCAAATCCTCACGGCGACCGAAGGACGCATCCCTTCAAGTTCACCCGTAGCTTTCAACATCGGCGAATCGATGGCTGGTTCATCGCACGCGCGATTCTGCAAAAATGTCTTTTTGGGTCGCCGATATTCTAGCATTGCTTTCGTTGGAAAAATTTGTGAATTAAGAGTGAGATTCTCTCTTCTAACGAGTCTCACGCGAGAAAGCAAAACTCCGCTATACTACCCTGCAATCATTCAGCGGATGCGGAGAATACTCGGCGGCACTCTCGCTCGATTTGTGCCGCAACAAAGGAATCAAGAAAGTAAATAGCGACTGAGGCAGGATTGATGAATTGGTCGGAACAGGAAGTGCTGATCACCGGTGGCACCGGTTCGTTCGGAAAAAAGTTTGTCGAGATCATGCTGCGCGAGTATCACCCCAGGCGGCTGGTCATTTTCAGCCGCGACGAACTGAAGCAGCATGATATGCGCGCCGCCGGACTCGATCATTCCACCCTGCGCTATTTTCTCGGCGATGTGCGCGATCCCGCGCGCCTGCAGCGTGCCTTCGCGGGCGTCACAGTCGTGGTTCACGCGGCGGCCCTCAAACAGGTCCCGGCCTGCGAATACAATCCCTTCGAAGCGATTCAGACCAATATCATCGGCGGACGCAACGTAATCGATGCCGCCATCGACCGTGGCGTGCGCCGCGTTCTCGCTCTCAGCACCGACAAGGCCGTAAATCCCGTGAACCTCTACGGCGCCACCAAACTCTGCGCCGAAAAAGTTTTCGTGCAGGCGAACGCTTACGCTGGCGCTCAGGAAACCCGTTTCAGTTGCGCGCGGTACGGCAATGTTGTCGGCAGCCGCGGTAGCGTCGTTCCCGTTTTTCTGGAGCAACGCAAGCGCGGCCGCATCACCATCACTGATCCGCGCATGACTCGCTTCTGGTTGACCCTGGAGCAAGGGGTCCGCTTCGTCATTCGTGCACTCGAGCAGATGCACGGCGGCGAAATCTTCGTTCCGAAAATTCCCAGCATGAAGTTGGTCGATCTCGCGGCCGCCATCGCCCCCGGATGCGTGGTCGATTGCATCGGCATCCGCGCTGGCGAAAAGTTGCATGAAGTGCTGCTCTCCGAAGACGAGGCGCGAAATTCCGTGGAAGTGGACGATATGTATGTCATCCAGCCAACCCACCCCTGGTGGAAGAAGGGAAATTGGATTCATGGCCATCAGCTTCCGCAGGGTTTTCGCTATACCAGCGACAATAACGAACAGTGGCTGACGCATGACCAGTTGCTGGAGCTTATCGAGCCCGATAGTGTGGTGAGGTCTGCCGTTCCCGCTTAACCTTTGCAGACAAAAGCAGGCGAACCTCCATGTCCGTATTGCCCGTAAATCGCGTGATGCTCGCCATCGATGGCGGAACTCCCGTCCGGAAGACTCTGCTCCCCTACGGGCACCAGTCGATCGCGGAAGAGGACATCGCAGCGGTGGTGAACGTCCTGCGCTCCGATTGGCTCACCACAGGACCGAAGATCGCGGAATTCGAGGACACATTTGCCGCAGAAGTCGGCGCCAGGTACGCAATCAGCTTCAGCTCCGGAACCGCAGCCCTGCACGGAGCGGCCTTCACCGCGGGTCTGAAACCCGGCGACGAAGCCATCACAACTCCCCTGACCTTCGCTGCAACCGCAAACTGCGTCGTGTATCAGGGCGCAACTCCGGTCTTTGCAGAGATAAACAACGACACGTTGAATCTTGATCCAGCCCGAGTTGCCGAGCGCCTCACACCGCGCACCCGAGCAATACTCCCCGTCGATTACGCGGGCCACCCTGCAGATATGGATTCGATCAACGACCTCGCCGCCCGCCACGGATGCATCGTGATCGAAGATGCTTCCCACGCCCTCGGCGCTGAATATAAAGATCGCCGCGTCGGCAGCATCGCCGGCATGACGGTTTTCAGTTTCCATCCCGTCAAGCACCTGACCACGGGCGAAGGCGGCATGGTCACAAGCAACCGCCAGGACTTTGCCGAAACCCTTCGCCGCTTTCGCAATCACGGTATTTCCAGCGATGCCCGCCAACGGCAGGCCGAAGGCCAATGGCACTACGAGATGGTGCTGCTCGGCTTCAACTACCGCCTCACGGATATTGCCTGCGCGCTGGGCCTCTCGCAATTAAAGAGGCTGGAAAACAATTTATCGCGCCGCCGCGAAATCGCCGCCCAGTACACGTCTGCATTTCGCGATCTTGAGGGAATCACAATTCCGCTGGTCCGCGAAAAAGTAAACTCGGCCTGGCACCTGTATCCCATTCGCCTCAATCTGGAAAAACTCACCGCAAATCGTGCCCACATTTTCCGCGCCCTCCGCGCCGAAAATATTGGAGTCAACGTCCATTACATTCCCGTCCATCTTCACCCTTACTATCGCAACCGCTTCGGATATCGCGGCGGCCAATATCCCGTCGCGGAAGATGCCTACGAGCGCCTCATCAGCCTGCCGATGTTTCACGGCATGAGCGATCAGGATGTAGCAGACGTGATTGCGGCGGTAAAGAAAATCATGGCGGCATTTTCGGTATGAGCGCAGCTGTCCCATTTAGTCAATACTCTGTGCTGGTTTCAGGCGCGGGTTCGATTGGCCGGCGCCACATGGAGAATCTTAGGCAGCTTGGGATCGAGCGACTAGCCGGCGTCGATCCCGATGCGAGCCGCCTCGAACCGGTTCTGAAGGAACTAACCGCCGAGGGTTTTGCCGATATTGGTACCGCCCTTGCCAACTTCAAGCCAGACGTCGTTTTCATCTGCACCCCTCCTGTCCTTCATGTGCAGCAGGCGTTAAAAGCCGTTCGTAGCGGGGCTGACATTTTCATCGAAAAGCCCCTCAGCCACAGCCTCGATTGCGTCGACGTGCTGAAATCCGAAGCCGTCAGGCTAAAGCGCGTTGTGCATGTCGGATACAATCTGCGCTTCAACCCTGGCATTCAAACGCTCAAACGCCTGATCGACGAAGGCGTGACGGGCAGGATTCTCTGGGCTTGCACTGAAGTGGCGCAATACCTGCCCGATTGGCGTCCATGGCAGGATTATCGCCAAAGTTACACGGCTCGCCGTGAACTGGGAGGCGGCATTATTTTGGACGCCTCGCATGAGATTGACTACATTCTCTGGCTGCTCGGCCCGCCAAGTGAGCTTGTATGCATGGCAGGCCAGGTCAGCGGTCTGGATGTGAACGTTGAGGACTGCGCAACCATACTGATGCGCTTGCGCTCCGGCGCGCAAGCCGATATTCACATGGATTTTGTTCAGCCCACTGCATCCCGTTCGTGCGTGATAGCGGGAGAGCGCGCGCGCATGGAATGGAATTATGCTCGGAACGAAGTGCGTGTCATCAGGCCCGGCAGTCCGCCTGAAGTCATGAGCTACGAGTTCGAGACCAATCAGATGTACGTGCGCGAGGTGGAAGAATTTTTCTCCTGTGTTCATAACCGCGATGTCAGAAACCGCGGATTAGCCGAGTCCCAATTAACTCTGGAGGTTGCGTTGGCCGCGCTAGCCTCGTCTTCCGGACAGAGATGGGTGAGCTTTGAAAAATAATCCTATCGCCATCATTCCAGCCCGCAGCGGATCGAAACGCCTTCCGGGAAAAAACGTCCTGCCGTTTTTTGGACATCCGATGCTCGCCTATTCCATCTCGGCTGCACTGAACAGCGGCGTATTTGGCGAGGTGATCGTGTCCTCCGACGATCCCGCAATTTGTCGAATAGCAGAGTGGTACGGAGCAGTATCCATCGTGCGTCCTCCAAATCTGGCTACGGATTCCGCCGGTCTCGTCGATGTCGCACAGCACGTTCTTGAGGTGCTGCGCGGTCGCGGAATCGAGCCGGAGGCAATCTGCCAGTGCATGCCCAATTGTCCCCTGGTTCGCAGCATGGACATAGTTAATCATGCGCGCATGTTCAGGGATAACCGTCGTCGCTTTCAGATTTCGGTGGTTCCCTATCGAGGCGTCTATCCGCACTGGGCGCTGGTTCCAAACCAGCAAGAGCAAGGTCGATGGCTTTACGGCGAACGATATTTAGTTCGCAGCCAGGAACTGCCGAAAACCTTCTGCCCCACAGGCGCAATCTGGTGGGCTCGTACAAGAGATTTCCTGGAGCAAAACGCCTTCTACGGATCTCCATTTCATCTGGCGCCGATTGATGCAAACCGTGGCATCGACATTGATGACGAAGAAGACCTGCGGCTCGCTGAGCTTCTGGTTCATGGACTGTCTGCGCGGGACGGCGTTTTTCCTCTGGAGCCTGTGACCCGCAACGCTTTTGCGCTGGAGAGCATCAGTGCCTGAACACATGCTTTGCGCCATTCCAGCCCGCGGCGGAAGCAAACGCCTGCCCAGAAAAAATCTGTGCCCGCTGGCTGGAAAACCGCTGATCGCCCACACCATCGAATCCGCAAAACAGAGTGGTTTGTTCGACGAAGTGTACGTCTGCACCGAAGACAAGGAAATCGCGGAGGCCGCCCAGTCCTACGGCGCCAGCGTGCCCTTCCTGATGGCGGAAGAACTGTGCGGCGATCTGGTCGCATCGCATATCCCCTGCCAGCATCTCGCCGCCGCTCTCGCAGGCTGCGGGAGTGCGGTCGATACTCTCATATGTCTTCAGCCCAGCTCCCCGCTGCGGAGCGCTGAAGATATCATTGCGGCAGTAGAAAAATTCCAGGACAGCAACTTCGAGGCCCTGGTCAGCGTGACGCCGGTAGATCCCCACGATTTTCACTGGGCCATTGTGCCGAATGGCGATGAGCATTGGCACATGTACTTCGGCAGCCAATTTATGAAAGAGCGCCCCCTGCTGCCTCCCGTATTTCGCCCGAACGGCTCCATCAAGATCGCCAGCCTTCCCGCTCTAGCTCGAACGGGCCACTTCTTCGGCGAGCGTATGGGAGTGATTGAGACGCCCCCTGAGCGCTCCGTTCACGTCGCCACGGAATTTGATTTGAAGCTTTGCGAATTCATCCTGGCGGGTCGTCCCGCATGAAGGGCCTCAAGGGCCGGGTGGCGTTGGTCACAGGAGCCACAGGTTTGCTGGGTAGCGCAATCTCCCTACGCTTTGCAGAAGAAGAAGCTACTGTTGCGATTGCTTCTCGCAGCTTGCCGAAAGCCGAGCGTTGGATCGAGGAAAATAGAAATGCGGGCGGAACATTTATTCCCGCGCAACTCGATCTTTCCTCAGAGGGAAGCATATTGAATTGCCTGAAGCAGATCGCAGACCGGGCCGGCACGCCCGCCATAGTCGTAGCCAACGCATCCCTGCGCGAAGGCCTGACGGAACCATTTGAAAATTTGACGCACGACTCTTTTGAGAAACTCTTCGGCGTTGATATCGCCGGACATGTATTACTCTTGCGAAAAACTGTCGACCTGCTCGCGGGCCATTGCGCAAGCTTTATTTTTCTGTCTTCCATCTACGCGCAAACCGGAGTCGATCATAGAATTTATCCCGAAGCAATGGCGCCTACGCCCGTGCAATACGCCGCCGTGAAAGCAGCCGCCGAGGGCGTCACGCGATATTTGGCAGCGCTCTGGGGCGAGCGTGGTGTGCGCGTAAATGCGTTAGTTCCCGGGGGAATCGCCGCCAAGGAGCGCCCGTCTCAAGAGTTCGTCAAACGATACTCCGCAAAAACGATGCTCCGCCGCATGGCATCGGCAGACGAAGTGGCAAGCGCGGCGGCGTTTCTAGCATCCGACGAGGCTTCCTACATAACCGGCCAATGCCTGGCGGTGGACGGAGGAATGACGGCTTGGTGAGATATCGAGGCTGAAGAAATTAACGTGAGCCAGCAAACACTCCTAATTCGTGCCGACGCGAGCGTCACGATGGGAACCGGGCACGTGATGCGCTGCCTGGCGCTGGCCCAAGCCTGGCAGGATGCAGGAGGACGCGCGACTTTTGCCATGGCTGAGCCCACGGGTTTTCTCCGGGAACGGCTGCGCAAAGAATCCATCGCACTATCTGAAATTGGCGCACCGCCCGGAACTGACGCGGACGCTGCCGAGACGATCGCTTCGGCCCGCCAGCACTCCGCTTCATGGATAGTGGTGGATGGTTATCAGTTCGATGCAGAATACCAGCGGGCTTTGAAGAGCGACGGCTTCAAAGTCTTGTTCCTCGACGATTATGGTCACGCAGGCCACTACTCCGCTGACCTGATCTTGAATCAGAACATCTCCGCAAAAGAAAACCTCTACAAGAATCGCGAGCCTTACTCACGTCTGTTGCTCGGCACACACTATTGTCTCCTTCGGCGCGAATTCACCTCATGGCGCCAGTGGAAGCGCGAGGTCGCGCCAGTTGGTCGCAAAGTTCTGCTAACGATGGGAGGCAGCGATCCTGGAAACTTTACCGGGAAAGCCGTCGCCGCATTGCAGTCGCTCGAAAGCGAGATCGAAGCAGTTGTAGTTATCGGTGGAAGCAACGCCCATGATGAGCTGTCGCAAACGGCCTGGACAGGAGGCAAAAAGACGATAACGGTGCTTCGCGACGTGTCGAATATGGCGGAACTGATGGCTTGGGCCGACGTCGCGATTTCCGCCGCGGGTACCACCTGCTGGGAACTTTGCCTAATGGGTCTTCCTTCCCTCTTGATCGATTTGGCAGATAACCAAACCCGGCTTGCACAACAATTGGACGAGCGAGGGTGCGCAGTCCACCTGGGTAGCGCACAAGAGGTTTCCTCCAAATTACTCGCGCATCATCTGAACAGTCTGTTGAACTCCTTTGAAGTTCGTCAGCACTTATCGATGCGCGCACGCGAACTCGTCGACGGCGCCGGTGCCAGCCGCGTCGTTTCAGTTCTACGCGGCGCTCTGCTAAATCTGCGGCCAGCCAGGGAGAATGACTGCCGTTTGCTGTGGGAGTGGGCGAACGACGAACAAGTCCGCGCTGCCTCCTTTTCCTCCGCTGCGATCCCCTGGAACAATCACGTCGCATGGTTCAACAAGAAGCTGAGACAAGACGGATGTCGTATATGGATCGCGGAGGACAATGAAGGCACACCCGTCGGACAGGTTCGTTTCGATCAGCGGGCGGACGGAGAATATGAAATCGCAGCCAGCCTGAGCAAAGATCGACGCGGCCAAGGCCTGGCCATTCCCTTGATCACGCAAGCCCTGCAATCGTTCTCGACTCGGGGTAACAGCGCACGAATTCACGCCTTCGTTAAACCCGGAAATACCGCGTCGTTGAAAGCCTTTGCCAGAAGCGGCTTCGAACGTGTCGCACCCGCCAGCGTTCATGGACAACCGGCGGTTCATTTCATCTTCGAAAGAGCGGCACGCACCGATGGAAACTCCGTAACAGAGATCTCCGTTCTTCATAAGGAGCATGCGAGTTGACCGCGGAGATACAGATCGGGAAACACCGCATCGGCCCCACGCATCCCGCCTACGTAATTGCAGAACTCTCCGCGAACCACAACCAGAACTACGAAAACGCTGTGCAACTCATTTACGCCGCCAAAGACGCTGGCGCGGACGCCGTCAAACTCCAAACCTACACAGCCGACACGATCACCATCGCAAGTGACCGCGACGAGTTCCGCGTTGCCGGAGGCACTCTCTGGGACGGCCGCACTCTCTACGATCTTTACGGCGAAGCCTGCACACCCTGGGAGTGGCAGCCCGGATTGAAAAAAGTGGCGGAAGAGTTAGGCATGGATTGCTTTTCGAGCGCGTTCGATTCCACCGCCGTCGATTTTCTGGAAACCATGAGCGTGCCTGCGCACAAGGTTGCCTCGTTCGAACTGGTCGATATTCCCCTCATCCAGAAAATGGCGCGCACACGCAAGCCGCTCATTATGTCCACGGGAATGGCTACCGCGGAGGAGATCGAAGAAGCTGTTCAAAGCGCACGCGCGGCGGGAGCGACCCAGATCGCCTTGCTGAAATGCACCAGCGCGTATCCCGCGCCGCCGGAGGAGATGAATCTGCGCACCATTCCAGAGATGGCGCGGCGCTTCGGCGTGCCCGTGGGACTGTCCGATCACACCATGGGAATCGCCGCTTCCGTCGCCGCAGTCGCGCTGGGAGCATGCATCATCGAGAAGCATCTGACTCTGTCGCGTTCGATCCCCGGTCCGGACAGCGCGTTTTCGCTCGAGCCTCAGGAATTCAAGACGATGGTCGACGCCGTTCGAACCGCCGAGAAAGCGGTTGGACGGGTGCAATTTGGCTGCGGGCCCAAAGAAGAAGCGGGCCGTGCATTCCGGCGCTCGCTGTTCGTGGTGGCAGATGTGGAAGAGGGTGAAGCTTTCACTGAAGCGAACCTACGCTCGATTCGTCCGGGAAATGGCTTGCACCCGCGCCACTACGGCGAAGTTTTGGGTAAAACCGCGGCCCGTCAGATTAAGCGCGGCACTCCGCTCAGCTGGGAGTTGGTCGTTCGATCCTAAAACTTCATTCCGGTCGCGGCCTCACCACACATCGCATCTCTTCCCTTCCCCGCGCACCATCGGCGAACCGGCTTTGCAGTCCCACGCCTTCTGAAACTCCGGCAAATTCGAAAGCGGGCCGATCACGCGATACTTCGCGATCGGGTGGGGATCGGTTTGAATCATCAGGCGTTGCGCCTCCGGACGAATTTCA
>Ga0209168_10001783_pt1 | contig 16384 bp, 13 predicted proteins | sample Coa_R1_FD_187156 | JGI IMG/M metagenome (GOLD analysis project Ga0209168, IMG submission 187156) | Surface soil microbial communities from Centralia Pennsylvania, which are recovering from an underground coalmine fire - Coalmine... | ecosystem: Environmental > Terrestrial > Soil > Unclassified ... | reverse complement strand
GTTATCAGGTTAGGGGTAATCGCCACCACCGGTGGTTTCGGGCGTTCGCGCGCGACGCGCAGCGCCGTCGATCCCGAACTCGTCCAGCAGATGATCGCTGATAGATCGAGCGTCTCGGCGATCTGACGCGCGGCATCGGCGATCGCGTCGCCGACGGTCGGCTCGGGCTCGGCGCGCTGCGCGTTCACGACGCCGCGATAGGTCGGATCGAGCTCCACTTCCTCGCCGATCCGGTTCATGGTCGAAACCGCTTCGACGGGATATTTGCCGGCCGCCGATTCCGCCGACAGCATGATGGCATCGGCGCCCTCATAGACCGCGGTGGCGACGTCGGAAACTTCGGCGCGCGTCGGCACCGGCGCCTGAATCATCGATTCCAGCATTTGCGTTGCGACCACCACCGGCTTGCCGGCACGGCGCGCCATCCGCGTCATCTGCTTCTGCAGGCTTGGTACGCGCTCGAGCGGCAGCTCGACGCCGAGATCGCCGCGCGCGACCATCAGCGCATCGCAAGCCTCTATGATCTCGGGCAGCCGGTCGATCGCCTGCGGCTTCTCGATCTTGGCCATCACGGCGGCACGGCCGCGGATCAGCTTCTTGGCCTCGGCGACGTCCTCGGCACGCTGCACGAAGGAAAGCGCGATCCAGTCGACGCCGGCCACCAGCGCCGCCTCGAGATCGGCGCGGTCCTTTGGCGTCATCGCCGAAACCGGCAGATCGGTATCGGGCAGGCTGACGCCCTTGCGATCCGACATCTTCCCGCCGATCACAACGCGCGTCACGGCGCGATCGGCAGCGGTCTCCTCCGCGATCAGCCGCACCTTGCCGTCGTCAAGCAAGAGCGCATGGCCGGGTTTCAGCGCGGCGAGAATTTCCGGGTGCGGCAGGTTTACGCGCGTGTTGTCGCCCGGAGCCTTGTCGGAATCGAGCACGAAACTCTGGCCGTTCTTGAGCTGCACCGCGCCTTCCGCGAAAGAGCCGAGCCGCAGCTTCGGCCCCTGCAGGTCGACAAGGATGCCGATCGGCCGGCCGTAACTGCTTTCGACATTGCGAATCGTCTTCACCAGCTCCCGCATTTTGTCATGCGGCGTGTGGCTCATATTGATCCGGAAAATGTCGGCGCCCGCCTCGAACAGGCGGCGGATCATCGCACTGTCGGAAGAAGCGGGGCCGAGCGTGGCAAGGATCTTGATGCGGCGCAGACGCCTCATGGCTTGGTTCCGGGCGCCGGTGGCAGACCAGTCGAGCCCGGGGGCAACCGGCCCGGCGAATTGGACATGCCCGGAAGGTTTCCGGCTTCGCCTGGTGGGATGCCGCCGGGAATACCCGGCACACGCTGCGCCGACTGTTCGTTGGAATCGGTGAGCTGCACGGTCCAGGCGCGCTGTTCGCCGGTGTCGACCTCAAAGAAGCCCGTCCGGTCGAAGCCGCGGGCCAGGCAATTGTCAGCACCGCGAATCGTGAACTCCTTGTCGCGCGAACACATGAAAGCCTGTCCCGACCATTCTCCGCCGCGATCGTAATCGATCGCGTAGATATAATAGTATCGTGCGACAAGCGTGCCACGCAGCAACGTCTCACAGCTTCGCGAAGATACGTTCCACCAGCCCTCGGTGGTCCAGCCCTCGGCGTCCTTGTAGCCGAGCGCGATACCGACCCGGCTCGAGGTGTTATTGCACAGGCGGAAATCGGCCGCCGCCGGACTGTTCCACAGGCAGGTCGCGGCAAGCGCCAAAGCGCTTGTCCAGGCAATTCGAGTGCGATTTGCGATGCAGGTCAGGGGAGGGGAATCTTTTGCGATCATTCGGTGTGTGTATAGCATCCTATTGACGATTTCGCGTGAGGCCGGCGGGACTGTCAACGGCCGACGCACGTTCGGAGCAGGCATCCCGGCCCAAAAGGGCGGCTGAGGCTCGCCAGACGCATGACCAAATCCCGTGCCAAATCCCTTGCCAAATCCGCCGAATGTCTGCGTCCCGATATGGAAAAATCTGTGACAGTTTCTTACGTTAGGGGCCGAAGCATGGTTTCCCCGATCATGCCGCAAACAACGGACGGGACCGATTATGGCGATCGACGACAAAACCAGAACGGAACTCGAGGCAGCGGCCTTTCGGAGGCTAGTTCAGCATCTGCGCGCGCGTACCGATGTGCAGAATATCGATTTGATGAATCTGGCAGGGTTCTGCCGCAACTGCTTGTCCAACTGGTTCAAGGAAGAAGCCGACGCGAAGGGCGTTGCGATGAGCAAGGACGAGAGCCGCGAGGCCATCTACGGCATGCCCTACGAGACCTGGAAGGCAGATTTCCAGGGAAAGGCAACTCCAGAGCAGCTGGCCGCGATGAAGAAAGTGCATCCGGGCCATTGATATCGCGGGATCCTGTGGGCGCGCTGTGGATGAGGCCGCCGGCCGCCTTGACGCGAGGCGTCCCAATCCTGAGGGTCTTTGCGCAAGAGCAGGGATGCGGTGCGTGACGAAGCGTGCGGCGCTTCCTCCGTCTTCTCAAACCCTCAAGTTCAGGAGTACCCGATGGCCACCTCTGCTGCCGCCGTCAAGGAAGCCCCCGCGACCAGATTTGCCAAGGATCAGCTCAAGGCCATCATCGAGCGCATCGAGCGGCTGGAAGAAGAAAAGAAGACCATCTCCGATGACATCCGGGATGTTTACGCGGAAGCCAAGGGCAATGGTTTCGATGTCAAAGCGCTGCGCACGATCGTGCGCCTTCGCAAGCAGGACGCCAACGAGCGGGCCGAGCAGGAAACGATTCTCGAAACTTACATGCAGGCGCTCGGAATGCTGTGAGCGGCCCTCGGATGGGGCTTTTTTCGGCGCGGCCAAGCTTGGGTTAAGGTTGCCGATCTGTTAGGCTTGGGTGAGGACCTGAAAAGATGGACGTGCCCGGACCAGAGCGCAGGCTCGCGGCGGTCCTCGCCGCCGACATGGTCGGCTACAGTCGGCTCATGGAGGTTGACGAGAGGGGAACGCTCGCGCGCCTCAAGACCCATCGGCTCGAACTCATCGATCCAGCCATCGCAAAGAACCACGGACGCATCATCAAGACGACTGGCGACGGCATGCTGGTCGAGTTCCGCAGCGTCGCCGACGCGGTGCAATGCGCTGCCGAGGTTCAGCGCCGGATGGCGCGACGCAACGCAGATGTCTCGCCGGCGCGATGGATGCAGTTCCGGATCGGCGTCAATCTGGGCGACGTGATCGTTGAGGACAACGATATCTTCGGCGACGGTGTCAACGTGGCGGCGCGCCTCGAGGTGCTCGCCGAGCCGGGCGGCATCTGCGTATCCGGCGCGGTGCGCGACCAGCTCGGCGACCGGCTGGAGGACATCGCATTCGAGGATCTTGGCGAGCAGAGCGTCAAGAACATCACCCGTCCGATCCGCGTTTTTCGGGTTCGGCTCGACCCGGATCCGAAAGCGGCCCCTGAGGCCGAGAAGGATGCTGGGACTGCGGCGACGATCTCGAAGAGGCCGTCCATCGCCGTGCTGCCGCTCGTCAACATGAGTGGCGATCCGGAGCAGGAGTTCTTTGCGGATGGCCTCACCGAGGACATCATTACGGAGCTGTCGCGGTTTCGCGATCTGCTCGTCATCTCGCGAAACTCGACCTTCGTGCACAAGGGCAAGGCCGTCAAGGTGCAGGAGGTCGCGCGCGAATTTGGCGTCGATTTCGTCCTCGAGGGCAGCGTGCGAAAGGCGGGCGACCGCATTCGCGTCACCGTGCAGTTGATCGACGCGGAAACCGATCGGCACGTCTGGGCCGAACGCTACGATCGAGAGCTTGAGGACATTTTCGCCATTCAGGACGAAATGACCCGCGCGATCGTCGCGACGCTCCCCGGGCGCGTGGAGGCCGCCACGCATGACCGCGCGAAGCGCAAACATACCGACAACATGGCGGCTTACGAGTGCGTGCTCGCCGCCAGAGTACTGCACCACCGTTCGATGCGGGAGGATAACGTCGAAGCGCAGCGACTACTCGACCGCGCCGTCACGCTCGATCCGAACTATGCCCATGCTCACGCCTGGAAGGCATGCGTGGTGGGCCAGTCGTGGATTTACGGATGGTGCGCGGATAACGAAGCGGCCCTCCAGCAAGTGGCCGCAGAGCTCGAGATCGCGCTGGCGCTCGATGACAATGACAGCGACGTGCACCGGATCCTCGCCGCGCTGAACCTGACACGCAAGGATCACGACAAGGCCGCCTATCATCAGGAGCGGGCGCTCGCGCTCAACCCCAACTACGACCTTGTCGTCGTGCAGCAGGGCGAGCTCCTGACCTGGCTAGGGCGGCCCGAGGAGGGCATCGACTGGATCAAGAAGGCCATGCGCCTCAACCCGTACCACCCGGAACGGTTCTGGAATCATCTCGGGCGCGCCTGCTATTGCGCCGAGAAATATGCCGAAGCCGCCGCCGCCTTTTCGCGGATCACGCGACCTGACCACTCGCATCACGCCTTCCTGGCGGCCACGTTCGCGCAGATGGGCAATGCGATCGCGGCCGCCGCGCACGCGGCAGAGGTCCTCAAGCGCGAGCCGAGCTTCTCGGTGGCCGCCTACCTCGCCACCCAGCACTACAAGCTCGACAGCGACCGTCAGCGTCACGAGGCCGGCCTCCTCGGAGCCGGCCTGCCGGCCTGAGAACCAGCACCAGCACGGAGCGGCAGGCACCGGGAGCGGAGACCGGTGCCTTCAACCCGATCTCATCGCGCTTTAGCTAGCGAAGCGATGCGGTGCGCAGCGCGAAGGATTGTGTCGCAAGCGGCGCGCTGGCGGGCCCGGTAAACTGGTCAGTCGTCAGGCCCAGTAGCGGATCGTTCGAAAAAGTCATGACGATCGCCGTCTGCGGTTTGACGAAAAGCCGGCTCAGCAAATTCATATTGGCGTCGCCGAGCATGGTGACGGACATCGATGTGCTTGCGCTTGGCGCCAGCATCAGGACGCGTATCCAAACCTCGCTCACGGCGGAGGCAGCGATTCGCCTTGAGCTTGTCACACCGCCGCCAGGTCGATCCTGCGCGTCCCTGGCGGGATCGATTCTCGATGCGGCCGCGCGCGCCGGGCGGGCGCTGTGCGGAACGGGCGCGCTCGCTGCCACGACATCCGACCGCTCGACTGGCGCGGAAGCGTCTGGGGCGTAGGCCATGGCGTGATAGGCGGCGGAAACACTGGCGGTCGAATCGTTCGAGGTGAGGGCCTGACGGGCGCGGAAAGCGGCAACCTGCGCCGGCGCGGCCTCGGTCGGCGTGGCCGGTATGTCACCCCAGAATCCGCGGGCATTGATGATATCCGCCGGCGTCTGCGGTTTCGGCTCGGTCTTTTCGGCTGCCTGCTTCGGCCTTGCGGGCTGTACGATCTGCGCGTCGGCCGCCGCGAGTTGCAGCGTCGCCCCCGCTGGCCTTGCGCGCGGCGTCCGTGCCGCCTCCGCGGTCTTGACCGGTGTGGCGGATGCCGCCTTGTCCTGGACGATCGGCGCGGAGCCCTCATCTTCTTCATCGTTCGACTTCACGCCGAACAGGCGGGCAAACAGGCTCGGTTTGCTGACGGTCGCGGTCTTTTCGCCATCGCCACGCCGCTCGACGTCGGCGCGGGCAAGTTCAAACCCCTTCAATGGCACACCATCAGATGGAATATGCACAGTGCGTCCGTCGGGGAAGACGCGCGCCAACTGATCGTGCGTCATGCGCGGCCAGTGGCGAATTCCGCCGGTATCGAGGTGGACGAAAGGCGAGCCGGAGGTGGGATAGAAACCGACGCCACCGCGCTCGACTCTCAAGCCCGCATAGCGAATCTGCTCGAGTGGCACGTCCGGAATGTAAAAGTCCATCGCATGGCCAAGCATGTGCTGGCTGAAGCGCGCCACGCCTGACGAACGGCGCCGAAGCATCGCGTTGGTCTCAGGCGATCGGTAGGCGGAAATGATCTGGATCGGCTTCTTGCCGTCAACGTCGCGATAGACTTCCCAGATGATGTCGAACAGATGACGATCCATCGTGGTCTGTTCCTGGGTGCGCCAGTCGCGGAGGAAATAATTGAGTTGCTTCAACGCCTCTTCGTCGTAGCGGCCGTCGCGCTTGAAGGTGACGGTAAGGTCTTCGCCGGAATGGGTGTGATGAAATGACAGCGTGCGGGTCTCGTTGAGCGCGCTGGCGTCATGGACAGAACCAATGCCCGCAAGCAGCAATAAGGTGCTGAGCCCGAATTGATATCCGGCCTTCAGACCCGAACTGGGCAGAAACGACAAATTGAATTGGCGTGCGAAACCCGTCAGCACGTAATGAGCCCACCCCACAAACGACCGAGCGTTAAACCCCTTCCGCGACCCCGTGTGGCGAAAGATGGTAAATGCACTGTTAATGTGGGAAGGTTAAGTGCGACTTAACCTTTCCCCCCGAACTGCACCAAAGTGAACCCGCCGAGTATGGCAAAAAAGAGCCCCGGCCAAATCTGAGTAGACAATGGTTAATGTCAAAGGCCCCGCTCAATTGGCGGGGCCTTTGATTTTGCTTAAGAAATTTAGGAAAGCGGGGCTTAAGAAAGCGGTGGTCAGCGGGCGTAATACCCCTGCGGCCGGCGGCGGCCGACCGGTTGGGGCGGCAGGCTGGGACCGCCGAACAGCCGGTCGAAGAATGACGGGCCTGACGACCAGGAATTCGAGCCCCCGCCTGGTCCCCAATTTTCGCTGGCAAATCTCACATTTGTCGGCCGCACGTAACTCGGCTGGGCATGGGCGATCACGCTCTCGAGGTCCTTGCGATTACCGGCGCGAAGCAGGGAAATCATCGTGGCGTCGCGGCCGTAGACATCCTTGCGGAATTGCAGGTTGCCCGCGTCATCCACAAACGCCGTCTGATAGGTGATGTTCACCGGGATCGGCGTCGGGAATTTGATGTCGATCTCGCTCGAGCCGTACATGCTGCGGATCCTCTCCGGCGTGTAATGCCCGTTCGGGTCGGTCATGTTGAGCAGGATCGTGGCGTATTGATCTGGATTCTGCACCCGCATGCAGCCATGGCTGAACGCGCGGTCCTCCTTCGCGAACAGCGACCTCTCGTTCGTGTCGTGCTGATAAACCAGGAACTTGTTCGGGAAATTGAAGCGGATTCGGCCGAGCGCATTTCGTTCGCCGGGCGGTTGCGAAATATGAATGCTGCCGTCAGCGGCATGTTCGAGCCTCAATCCCATCCGCTCCAGCACGGTCGGGTCCTGTTGCAGGGCCGGCAGATATTCGTTGTAGATGATCGAAGGCGGCACGTTCCATGTCGGATTGACCGTGATGAACTTCATGGTCTCCGAAAGCAGCGGAGTGGCGTGAACGCCGGGCTGACCGGTCACCACACGGGTGGTCCAGACTTGCTCGCCGTGCTGCATCACCTTGAGGGTGTAGTCGGGAATGTTGAGAATGACATAGGCATCGCCGATCGAAGGCGCCCCGAGATCGCGGGGCAGCCAGCGCCAACGCTCCATGTTCACGATCACAGTGTCGATCTGACGATCGCGCTTCGGGCTGTTGATCGCCCTGACCGTCCTCTCGTCCAGCATGCCGGTCGGTTTGAGATCGGCCGAGGCCTGAAATTTGCGCACGGCTTCGGCGACCTTGGCATCGTAGTGATGGTCGTCCGAGTTCTCGGCGAGGTTCAACTTGGCGCGCAGTTGCGGCACGCGCTCATCTTCCATCTCGACGGCGGGGTGGTTTTTGCCGCGCGCCGGCGTGAATTTCAGCACCGGGCCATCGGCAATCTCGATCATCGGTCCATCGCCCTGGCCGCGCAATTCGGCAAGCTTTTTCTTCAGTTCACGATAAAGCTTGTGCGGCGGGTTATAGCTATCGAGAGCGAGCGAAGCGTCGTTAGCCGAGGTGACCTTGCTCAGGACCTCCGTCGGATCGGTGGGGTGCTCAGGATATTGAATGTCGCCCGACACCTGCGACCAGTGCATCCGGCCGCTCTGGGCATGGCGAGCATAGTCGAGCATGCTCGAGGTCAGCTTTAAATCGGCTTCCGCCAGCGCCTCGGGCGTGGTGGCAGCGGCGAAATCCGCCACCGGATAATCCGATGGATTCAAGCCATCGGAGGCCGCGTCCTTCAGCCGGGCAATGACGCCCTTGCCGTTTTCCGTCAGCTTGCCTGCTTGCGTCCAGATCGGCGCAAAATCGCGCCCCACGTAAAATTTCTCGACCGCCGCCCGCTCGGCCTTGCGTTCAAAATAACGCGCCGATTTGGCGGCGAGCATATCGCGCAGTCTTTCGGCAACCGGCTGATCCGCCGGCGCTACAGTGCCGGCGGCCTTGACGGCCTCCTTGGCAACCTCCGGCGCGGCTGGTGCCGGCGCAGCGCTCGCCGCGTCCTCCTTCGCCGTCTCGGGTTTTTCGATCACTGTGGTCGCGGTATCGGCTTTTGGCGTGTCCAGCTTGGGCGTTTCCGGCTTGGCCGCCTCCTCGGCATTGCCGGTTTCGACCTTGGTCGGCTCGGAGATTGGAACGGTGGCGACATCGGCCGGTTTGGCGGCGGGTGCTTCCGGCACGGTCGTAGCAGCGGCTTTTGGCGTATCTGTCGGCGCCACGGTATCGAGCTTGAAATCGCCCGGGCCGGGGGGCGGGAGGTTGGCGGGCTCAGGGCGCGGAACGGCCGCATCGATCGCGAGTTCGGCCGCGCTATTGCGTGGCGCGTTGTCGTCCCGCGCCAGTGCCGAACTTGCCGATACAGTGAGGAAAGCTACCGCGAGCGTCATCAGCACGCGGTCATGTCCGGCGCGGTTCTTCCAGCGGTCACGCATTCTCACACCCCTTGGGTGAGCCACCCTGCTTCGGGGCAGCTTTGGTTGGTTCGTCGAAACTTTCGGGAAAGCGCCGGCCAGTCGGTATTTGAAGCGCAATCCGAAGAAAACTGTGCTCCAGATTCCCCCATTCGGCACGCAGTCCGCAACGATTCATACGCAGACGATACACGCGCACCTCTCATGCAACCAGCGCCAGGAAAGTAACTCACGACAAACTGACTTCACCGTGTCCTGTTGCATCGCTTCATCCACGTACTTGCCATGCGAGGTGCCATTTGTCTGTCACCTCTCGGCAACGGTTCAAAACGTTCCCGCGCCGCAGGAAATTTTGTCGGCTGCGCCGGAGCTTAGGGGCGTAGCCGTCGCATCAAGGCCTATCCCGTCTGATTCGTTCCGCCATCCGCCGAATCCGCGTCGGCCTCGTCGAGCTTGCGATAAAGCGTCGAGCGTCCGATTTTGAGGCGGCGCGCGACCTCCGACATCTGGCCGCGATAATGAGAGATCGCGAAGCGGATGATCTCGCTTTCGAGCTCTTCGAGCGGCCGAAGGTCGCCGTCATGGGCCAACATCGATAGCATCCCGGCTGCAGGCAGCGGCGCAATAGGTATTTCGTTACCATAAACCAGAGGAGGCGTTGTTGCCGGGGACAGTGGCTCGACGATCAGGGGCTCGCCATATGTCGTCGATAGCGGCGCCGAGGGCAGGTTTGCGGTTTGCGGGAAATCGCCGGGCTCGAGTTGATCGCTCTCGCTCATCACGACAGCGCGGTAAACTGCGTTCTCCAGTTGCCGGATGTTGCCCGGCCAATCGGCTTGCGAAAGATGCGCCATTGCTTCGCCGCTGACAGCGGTGATGTGGCGATTTTCCTCGGCACAGAAGCGCGCGAGGAAATGCCGTACCAGATGCGGGATATCCTCGCGACGCATCCGCAAGGGCGGAATGGTCAAGGGCAGCACGTGCAGGCGATAGAACAGGTCCTCGCGGAAATGCCCGCTCTTGACCCGGTCAAGCAGTTTACGGTTGGTGGCCGAGACGATCCGCACATCGACCTTCACCGGCTTGCGCGCGCCCACCGCTTCGACCGATCCCTCCTGAAGCGCGCGAAGCAGTTTGACTTGCGCAGGGAGCGGCAATTCGGAGACCTCATCGAGAAACAGCGTGCCGCCATGGGCCTCGACGAATTTGCCGGTGTGGCGCTCAGTGGCGCCGGTGAAAGCTCCCTTCTCGTGACCGAACAGGATCGACTCCACGAGATTATCCGGGATTGCGCCGCAATTGACGGCCACGAACGGCTTCGACTTGCGTTCGCTGCTGCCGTGAATGGCGCGCGCGAATAATTCCTTGCCGACGCCGGACTCACCCTCGATCAGCACGGGGATGGTCGAATCAGCCGCCTTTTTCGCGGTGCGCATCACGCCCGCCATCGCTTCGCTGCGGGTGACGATATCGGCGAAGGTCAGCCGACCCTCGCGGCTGTGCCGGATCCGCTGCAATTCGCCCTTCAGCGCGCTGGTGGTGAGCGCGTTGCGCAGACTAACCTGCAAGCGCTCCATGCCGACCGGCTTCACGACAAAGTCTTGCGCGCCCGCACGCATCGCCGATACCACGTTGTCGATGCCGCCATGGGCGGTCTGCACGATCACGGGGATGGACAGGCCACCTTCACGGAGCTTGGCGAGCACGCCCATGCCATCGAGGCCCGGCATCACCAGGTCGAGTACCAAGGCGTCGATCACCGGCGCATCGGGGGCGGTCAAAAGTGTGATAGCGGCATCGCCGGAATCGACCACCGCGGTTTCATAGCCGCATTTTTGCACCATATTCTCGACCAGGCGGCGTTGCACCGCATCGTCGTCGACAATCAAAATGGTGGCAGCCATGGCGCTCCTCACTCACCGCAACTATTGTCTCGAATCGGGGCACTCTGGCCGATGCCGATTAACGACCGCTTAAACCGTGGCCAGCCTTCCAATTTGTCAATGCCGTCGCTTTGAACACAGGTTTCGAACAACATGACGTCTCTTTCCGCCTCCGCCTCATCCCGATCGACCATCCAGCGCAAATCGAGTTCCAAGAGTGGGCCGGCCGGCAAGGCGGAAAAATTGCCCGAATGGAATCTTTCCGATCTCTATTCCGGGATCGACGCGCCGGAGATCGCGCGTGATCTTGGGAAACTGGATGCCGATTGCGTCGCGTTTGAGACCAACTACAGGGGCAAGCTGGCGGCGCGGACGGCAGGGGAGGGGGGCGGCCGTTGGCTCGCCGAAGCGGTAAAGCGCTTCGAGGCGATCGACGACCTTGCCGGGCGCCTGGGGTCCTATGCGGGGCTGGTGCATGCCGGCGACAGCCTCGATCCTGCGATCTCGAAATTTTACGGCGATATCTCCGAGCGACTGACCAACGCCTCCGTGCGTCTGCTGTTCTTCTCGCTCGAGCTCAATCGCATCGACGATGCGGTCATCGAAGCTGCGATGCAGACACCCGAGTTGGGCCATTACCGGCCGTGGATTGAGGATCAGCGCAAAGACAGGCCCTACCAACTCGAGGACCGCATCGAGCAGCTGTTCCATGAAAAATCCCAAAGCGGCCATGCCGCCTGGAATCGGCTGTTCGACCAGACCATCTCCGCGCTGCGTTTCAAGGTGTCAGGCAAGGAGCTTGCGATCGAGCCGACGCTCAGCCTGTTGCAGGACCGTGACGGCAAGAAGCGCAAGGCGGCGGCGGAAGCGATGGCCAAGACCTTCAAGGCCAATGAGCGGACGTTTGCGCTCATTACCAATACGCTGGGCAAGGACAAGGAAATTTCCGATCGCTGGCGCGGCTTTGCGGACGTTGCTGATTCACGCCACCTGAGCAACCGCGTCGAGCGCGAGGTCGTCGAGGCGCTGGTGGCTGCGGTGCGTGCGGCCTACCCGAAGCTTTCGCATCGCTACTATCGGCTGAAAGCCGCCTGGTTCAAAAAGAAAAAGCTTCCTCACTGGGACCGCAATGCGCCGGTGCCCTTTGCCGCGACCCGTGCGATTGCCTGGCGTGATGCCAGGAGCATGGTGCTGTCGGCCTATCGCGGCTTCTCTCCGGAAATGGCCGGTATCGCCGAACGATTCTTCACCGATCGCTGGATCGACGCGCCGGTGCGGCCAGGCAAGGCGCCAGGCGCCTTCTCACATCCGACCACGCCTTCGGCGCACCCTTATGTGCTGATGAACTATCAGGGCAGGCCGCGCGACGTGATGACACTGGCCCATGAACTCGGTCACGGCGTGCATCAGGTGCTGGCGGCCAGGAACGGCGCGCTGATGGCGCCGACCCCGCTGACGCTCGCCGAAACGGCGAGCGTGTTTGGCGAGATGCTGACCTTCCGCCGCCTGTTGGCTGAAACCAGGAGCGTCAGGCAGCGCCAGGCGCTGCTTGCCGGCAAGGTCGAGGACATGATCAATACCGTGGTGCGTCAGATCGCATTTTATACTTTCGAGCGCGCCGTCCACACCGAACGCAAGAACGGCGAACTGACCGCCAGCCGCATCGGCGAAATCTGGCTCAGCGTGCAGGGCGAAAGTCTCGGGCCTGCGATCGATATCCGCCCCGGTTACGAAAATTTCTGGATGTACATCCCCCACTTCATCCACTCGCCGTTTTATGTCTACGCCTATGCGTTCGGCGATTGCCTCGTGAACTCGCTCTACGGCGCCTACGAACACGCGCAAGCAGGCTTTGCCGAGCGCTATCTGGCGATGCTGTCGGCCGGCGGCACCAAGCATTATTCGGAACTGCTCAAGCCATTCGGCCTCGACGCCAGGGATCCTAAATTCTGGGACGGCGGGCTGTCGGTCATATCGGGCATGATCGACGAGCTGGAGGCGTTGGCCTGAGAGCGCTCACGCCTCAACGGGCGTAAAACATCTGTTGAACACGGTGCCATTTTCTGTTATACATTCGTATAACGAGGTTTGCCCCATGAACGAAATGCCACGAAATACCGCTGAAGGGGAATTCGTCCAGATCAAAAAGATCGGCAATTCGCTCGGTCTCATACTTTCGAAGGATCTTCTCGCTCGGCTCAAACTGAAGGAGGGCGACAAGCTCCATATCGTCGAGCAGACCGAGCGCGGAATCAAGCTCTCGCCGTATAACCCGAAGCACGCCAAGGCGATGGAAATCGCCCGGCGTTCGTTCAGTACCTATGCAGACACCTACAAGGCTCTTGCTAAATGAAGGAGCCGATCTGGCTGGACGTGGAGATCATGGTTGATCTCCACGCCGAGCAGCTTGCTCTGTTCGGCGGCCCAGACGGCATTCGTGACCAAGGCATGTTGGAATCAGCTCTCGGCCGCCCGGTCAACAAATTTGCCTATGGCGAAACCGACCTTGCCGTACTTGCAGCAGCTTACGCGTTTGGCATTGCCCGGAATCATCCGTTTGTCGACGGTAACAAGCGCACCGCCTTCGGCGCGATCATCGTGTTTCTGGGTCTCAACGACATCGATTTTCTGGTGCCGCCGGAAAGCGCGACCGCGATGATCCTTGCGCTCGCAGCGGGAGAGGTGAACGAAGAGGGCTTAACGCGTTGGATCAGGGATAATTGGCCTTCCGAATGACGCGATAGCCGGCTGCCGACGTTGCCCTGCCAGCGGGATTGCGGTAATTCCACCGCAAGAATTGATACTCATTGGGGAGACCGATGGCAGAACATAGCGAAGTGGCCTACTCGACCGCCGACGGCAACGATTATATCGCCCACGAGGAGACTTATGAGGGTTTCATCAAGCTCGTGAAATACGGCACCGGCGCCGTGGTCCTTCTCCTTATCCTCATGGCGATCTTCCTCACCTGATGCATTAAATCGCGCCGCCGCCTGGCGTCGCGATTTAATGACGAAGCTAGCCGCGTTCCGGTTGCAAGACCGGCTCACCATTGCGAAGCTGGCGCAAATGACGCGTGCGAGTTTCCCGCGCCGCCGGAGGGCCCATGAAGATAGCCGTTGCCAAGGAAATCGATCCCTCCGAACCGCGCGTTGCCGCGTCGCCCGACACGGTGAAGAAATTCAAGGCGCTGGGCGCTGAAGTCGCGGTCGAGCCCGGCGCCGGGATCAAGTCCGGCCTGCCGGATTCGGAATTCACCGCTGCCGGCGCTACCGTGAGCGCGGATGCGCTCGCCGATGCCGACATCGTCATCAAGGTGAAGCGGCCCGAAGCATCCGAATTGTCGAAATTCAAGCGCGGCGCGCTCGTCATCGCCATCATGGATCCTTACGGCAATGATGCCGCGCTCAAGACCATGGCGGATGCGGGCATCTCGGCCTTTGCCATGGAGTTGATGCCGCGCATCACCCGCGCGCAGGTGATGGACGTGCTGTCTTCGCAGGCGAATCTCGCCGGCTATCGCGCGGTGATTGAGGGCGCGGAGGCCTTCGGCCGCGCCTTTCCGATGATGATGACGGCAGCCGGCACCGTTCCGGCGGCCAAGGTCTTCGTGATGGGCGTCGGCGTGGCCGGCCTTCAGGCGATCGCAACCGCACGGCGGCTGGGTGCGATGGTCTCGGCGACCGACGTGCGTCCGGCGACCAAGGAACAGGTCGAAAGCCTCGGCGCCAAATTCCTCGCCGTCGAGGACGAGGAATTCAAGAACGCGCAGACCGCCGGCGGATACGCCAAGGAAATGTCGAAAGAGTATCAGGCCAAGCAGGCCGCGCTCACCGCCGAACACATCAAGAAGCAGGACGTGGTGATCACGACGGCGCTGATCCCGGGCCGGCCGGCGCCGAGGCTCGTGTCGGCCGAGATGGTCAGGTCGATGCGGCCTGGTTCGGTGCTGGTCGATCTTGCGGTGGAGCGCGGCGGCAATGTCGAGGGCGCCAAGGCCGGTGAAATCGTCGAGGTCGATGGCATCAAAATCGTCGGCTACACCAACGTCGCAGGCCGCGTGGCCGCATCGGCCTCAGGTCTTTATGCGCGCAACCTGTTCAACTTCATCGAGACCATGATCGACAAGGCCAACAAAAAGCTTGCCGTGAATTGGGACGATGAACTGGTGAAGGCGACGGCTCTGACCAGGGACGGCGCCGTCATCCATCCGAACTTTCAGCCGAAAGCATAAGGAGAGCCGCCATGGATCATATCACACAGGCCGTCGATCCCTTCGTGTTTCGGCTTTCGATTTTCGTCCTCGCCGTGTTCGTCGGCTACTTCGTTGTGTGGTCGGTGACGCCGGCGCTGCACACGCCGCTGATGAGCGTCACGAACGCGATCTCCTCGGTGATCGTGGTCGGCGCGCTGCTCGCGGTTGGTGTCGGGATGATTTCTTCCGGGAGCGGCTGGGCGCGCGGCTTCGGCTTTGTCGCGCTGATCTTTGCCTGCGTGAACATCTTCGGCGGCTTCCTGGTCACCCAGCGCATGCTCGCGATGTACAAGAAGAAGATCAAGTGAACGGCGTGCAGACACACAAAATCATGCCGTCATGCCCGAAGGCGGGGCGTCCAGTACGCCGTGACAGTTCGTCATGCCGCGGCGATTTGGGGTTACTGGATCATCCGCGTTCGCGGATGATGACAGCAGAGGGGGCTCGTCGATGAACGCCAATCTGTCCGCAGTCTTATATCTCGTCGCCGGGGTCCTCTTCATCCTCTCGCTGCGAGGGCTATCAAGCCCCGCGACGTCGCGCCGTGGCAACCTGCTCGGCATGATCGGCATGGCGATCGCGATCGCGACCACGCTGGCAAGCCACCCACCGACCGACGGATTGGCCTGGGTGCTGGTGGTGCTCGGCGTTGCCATCGGTGGCAGCATTGGCGCGGTGATCGCCCGGCGCGTGCCGATGACCTCGATGCCGGAACTCGTCGCGGCCTTTCATTCGCTGGTTGGCATGGCCGCGGTTCTGGTCGCCGCCGGCGCGTTCTACGCGCCGGAAGCCTTCGACATCGGCACGCCCGGCCACATTCATTCGCAAAGCCTGGTCGAGATGTCGCTCGGGGTCGCGATTGGCGCCCTGACCTTCACCGGCTCGGTGATCGCCTTCCTGAAACTGTCGGCTCGCATGAGCGGCGCGCCGATCATTCTGCCCGGCCGCCATATCATCAACGTCGTGCTCGCCGTCGCGCTGGTCGCCAGTATCGTCAGCCTCGTCGTGAGCGGAAACGAGGTCTATTTCTGGCTCAACACAGCGTTGGCACTCCTGCTTGGCGTGCTCATGATCATTCCGATCGGCGGCGCCGACATGCCGGTCGTGATCTCGATGCTGAATTCCTATTCCGGCTGGGCGGCCGCGGGCATCGGCTTCACGCTCGGCAATTCGGCGCTGATCATCACGGGCGCGCTGGTCGGTTCATCCGGCGCGATCCTGTCCTACATCATGTGCCACGCGATGAACCGCTCATTCATCTCGGTCATTCTCGGCGGCTTCGGCGGCGAGACGGCGGCGGCGGCCGGCGGTGGCGAGCAGAAGCCCGCGAAACTCGGCTCGGCGGACGATGCGGCCTTCATCATGAAGAATGCATCCAAGGTGATCATCGTCCCCGGCTACGGCATGGCGGTGGCACAGGCGCAGCACGCGCTGCGCGAGATGGCCGACACCCTGAAGAAGGAAGGCGTCGAGGTG
>Ga0209168_10001781_pt1 | contig 16391 bp, 12 predicted proteins | sample Coa_R1_FD_187156 | JGI IMG/M metagenome (GOLD analysis project Ga0209168, IMG submission 187156) | Surface soil microbial communities from Centralia Pennsylvania, which are recovering from an underground coalmine fire - Coalmine... | ecosystem: Environmental > Terrestrial > Soil > Unclassified ... | reverse complement strand
ATCCGCCGGGTAAGCGGCCGAAATCAGTTAGTTGGCCGCATTGAAGAAGTCCAGGTCAGCGGCCTTATGGCGGAGGTCACGCTATCGATTGGCGGACAACAGATCACCTCGATCATCACCGCCCGCTCGGCTCGTGAAATGAATCTAAAGGCTGGCCAGACTGCGGCAGCCCTGATCAAAGCAACCGAAGTGATGATCCTCCGGGTACAGGCGTGACACTCTGCTTTTTGCGCCATTAACCTGACAACCCGCGTTTTCGCGCTCACATCCTAACTTCCTATTTTGCTCCCAGCTTACGTCTGCAAAATGGTCTCGATAGTTAGCAGTTTCGCGATTGTTTTCCTGTCCACTCTCGCCTTTTGTCAGCTTCCGTCCAGCCGATGCGACGCTACGCAAGAGACCGTACAAAATTGTCCTTACCTGGTCGGAACTCAACCTAGGCTCACCGCGCTTTCTAATTCTGGCGGGTCAGCGCCGAGTCTCGGCAAGAACGCAACGTCAGGGAACGCCATCGACACAAGCTCTTCTGCGGATTCGCCTGCCCGTGAAATGTTTTTGCAGACGCCTCTCCCCAAAAAGCAGGGATTCCACTGGGGCCGCGCCCTGTTCGAATCGTTTGCGTTTCTCGCTATCGAACAGGCATATGTCGTGCACGAGGATTATCGCTGGGTGGTGATTGAAAATGGAGTGCCGCTAAATCACTACTGGCGCGACTACAAGCAGTCGTTGCACTCATGGCTGGAGTCAGGATGGAATGATGGCGACCCCTTGATGTATGGATATCTCGGCCATCCCATCCAGGGCGCGCTCACCAGCTACATCCAAATACAAAATGATCCGCGTGGCGATGGATTGGAGTTTTCAAATACCAAGGAGTATTGGCACAGCCGGCTTCGGGCAACACTGTGGAACGCGGTTTACAGCACGCAATGGAATATCGGGCCGCTCAGCGAAGTGACGGTCGAGAAATATGGAAGCAAAGTTCGGTCTCCATGGAACCAGGATGGCACCTGGCCATGCACAGAAAAACACTGCTATTCGGGCGTAGGACAAATTGATTTAGTGATGACACCAGTTGGCGGTTTTCTGTGGATGTTAAGCGAAGACTTGCTGGACAAGAATATTGCCCGTCGTGTCGAAGGCGAAACCCGTAATCATTTCCTGATTGATTTTACCCGTTGCGCACTGAATCCAATTCGCGGCGGGGCCAGCATTCTTCACGGCCGGGCGCCGTGGTGGCGAACTCGCGATGCCCGCGCGACCTACTTCGCGACTCAAGCGAGGAAACAGCGACTTCAATCGAAGCCTGACGCTGCTTCGCAATGAAAGGACTAGTCACGTTGATTGTGACGGTGGGAGTCTTCTGGCTACCGGTGATTGCGGTTTGCCAGGAAGCAGCTTTCTCGGATCGCGATTGGGATTTGGGAATGTGGGTCGCGGTCGCCACGGGCGAAGAGAACACTAATTCGTTCGCTGAGGCGCAAATACTGGGCGCGGGTCCGTTCGTCGGCAGAATAATTAGGCGAAGGGCAGGCCAGGGTTGGCTGGGAGGAAATCTCGAATATGCATTTTCTGTCAGCCCTCTCTTTATTCAAATGCGGCCACAAACTTTGTACGGCATCTCCTTCGAGCCGATTATTCTCCGGTGGAATTCGGTGCATAACCTCGGGCGAATGACACCTTACGTCGAGCTGGCCGGCGGCGCTATCGGAAGTAATGTGAATCTCCCAGCGGGGAACACATCGGACTTCAACTTCACAGTGAGCGGCGGCGCAGGTTTTTACTTGAGTTCTAGAAGCACCCAGGCTTGGGACTTGGGAGCGTGTTGGGCGCATATTTCTAATGCAAATTTGGGAATACAGAATCCTGAGTTTAACGGAATCCAGCTCCGCCTGGCGTACCATTGGTTTCGGTGAGAAAGAGCGAGCATCAGTCGCAAGAAGAAGCGCGCCATTCGCGCGGGTAGTTTATATATGAGGCGTCCAAACCGCTGACTGATTGGCAACCGAGCAGCCGCATGGTGCGCTCAAAATCTTTTCGCAGAATCTGAATCGCGCGCTCAACGCCTGAATAGCCGGCGGCCGCCAAGCCGTAGGCATAGGCGCGGCCGACTAGCACCGCACGAGCGCCGAGACACAGAGCTTTCGCTATATCGCTGCCGCGACGGACGCCTCCATCCATCAACACCTCAACCTGATTTCCCACCGCACCCACAATTTCCGGCAGCGCGCGTATTGTGGATGAAACCGAATCCAGCTGGCGTCCGCCGTGGTTCGAAACCACGACGGCTGATGCGCCCTCATCGACTGCGCGACGTGCATCATCCGCGATCAGTAAGCCTTTAATGACAATTGGTCCCGTCCAACTCTCACGTATCCAACTCAGATCTTTCCAACTCACCGCACCTCGCGACAACGATTCGCTGACGTTCACCATGTCCAGAGGCCCTTTTCCAGGCACAACGACGTTCTCTAGTTTAGGCACGCCTCCGTCGAGCAGGAACGAGACCAGCCATCCGGGATGCAAGAGCAAATTGGGAAGAAAGGGAATTTTTGAAAAGACGCCGCTGCCCAGAAGCTGCGGTACACCGTTGCGCGGGTCGCGTTCACGCATGCCAGCAACTGCGGTATCGATAGTGACCACGAGCGCACTGAACCCGGCCTTGCGCGCACGTTCCATCGCCCCTTCCGCCGCTGGCCTGCCGCCTGCCAGATAAAGCTGGTACCAGGCAAACCCTTTTGTACCCGCCTTTACATTTTCAAGTTTGTGGCCGGAAATCGTTGAAAGAATGTATCCAGTTCCGGCTTCTCCGGCAGCGCGCGCCGCTGCAACTTCGCCCTCCGGATGCATAAGCCGGCTGTAACCGACAGGCGCGAGCATCGCCGGGAAAGAAATCTCGTTTCCCAAAACCGTGGTGCGGAGATCGCAAGTCTCCATTGCAATTGCCTGATGTGGCCGGAAGATGATGTCCTCAAACGCCCGGCAATTTTCACGCAGTGTAATTTCGGCGTCCGCGCCGCCGTCGAGATAATCGAAGACCGCCCGGGGCACGCGTCGTTTCGCTATACGCCGAAGATCGGCGATGTTGAGCACGCGCGAAGAAGATAGTTTGGCCATTGCTTACGAAAAAGCGAAAACAAGAAGCTATCAGTATCAGAAGGTGCGCGCAACTAACATCGCGTCGATTATTATGGGACCATGATTGCCCGTCATTGGCGTGGTTGGACAAATCTGCAGGATGCGGATGCCTACGAAGAGCTACTCAAGTCCAAGGTTTTACCGGAATTGCGAAACATTGATGGTTACAAGGGCGGATACATTCTTCGCAGCGATGGTCCTGGAGAATCAGAATTTGTGATACTAAACCTGTTCGCGAACATGGAAGCAGTTCGCCAGTTTGCTGGGCCTAACTATGCAGTGCCGGTCTTTGAACCAGAAGCGAAGCGCCTGCTTGTGAGATTCGATTCCACAGCGAAGCATTACGAAGTTCGTGCGAATCCCCCGGTTGATCAGTGGCAAGTGCCTGTTCCTGAATCAGAGAAAGTCTTGCCCTCCTCAGGCACAAATTGCCAGTCATAGCTTTTAGGGTGAAGTGTAAGTTTTAGCACGCCGAACGTATCCGCATTCCGGACTTCGCTGTTGGGTTGAGGAAGTCCAAAAACCCGGTGGGAATTTTTTCCTCCGCTGCCGACTACGAATTCACGAATTCCATGTTTGTCGTCGATCTTGCCCTCAGGATCCTGCGGTGCAAAGCGTTCGTAATCGTGATCGTGCCCGTTGATCACAACGTCGGCGCCGGCGTGGTAAAGAGCCTCCCACAGCGGCTTCACCTCGGGATCAGCACCATGCGCCAAGCCCGAACTGAATAGAGGTTTGTGAAAATACGCGAGCGTGCAGCCCGCCGGATGATCCGCAAGATCCTTTTGCAACCACTTGCCCTGTTCCGAAGCCGCATCGCAACCGCCGACCTGCGCGCACTCGCTATTCAGAGAAATGATGTGCCACTGACCGAGATCGTAGCTGTAATACGCCTTTGCCGAATCGCCGGCCACTGCGCCCCAATAGCGGGAATATCCCGACGCTCCCTGGTTATGGTATTCGTGATTTCCTGGCGCAGGCCTGGTGCGGTCCTTGAATTGCCCCCAGGTTTTGCCGTAGCAATTTGCGAACTGTTCGTCACTCCCGTCGGGATACGCAAGATCACCGACAGCAAAAACCGTACTCCCCGGAATCTTCTCGATGAGTTTCGCGGTGGCGTAAGCTCCTGCTAAGTCGTCGCAGCTCGCGATGTCTCCGGCGCCGACCACGATTGGATCGCTGGCGGCTTCTTGAACTGCGCCAACTACCAATATTTCGAATTGCCCTGACTCCATCGTGGACAGAAACAACTGGTGCGTTTTGGGATCGAGCGCCATGGTCTTTGCCCGTGGCGCTGTCTTCACGCTCTCGATTACTGAATACTTATCCGCAGTCTCCTGACGAATCACGGTGATTGTGCCTTCGCCATTCGAGTTGAAGATCAATTTATTCTCCGCATCGAATGCGGTTGCGTCTACGTGATCGCCGATGGGAAGCGAAGTGATTACCTTTCCAGTCTCGGCGTCCATTACCGCCATGACTTTGCTTCTGCACCCGACAAACAATCGGTGATGCGCGCGGTCGATGGCAATGCTGGAAGGTGATTGGCAAGGCGCGGTTGGCCAGTGTTGTTCAGCTTTCAGGTTGCGGGAGTTGATCTTGACCACCATGCTCTGGTCTTCGAGATTATTGAAGACATACCCAGTGCCGTCCGCCGCGGCAAACTCTGGCCCGCCGCCGAGGTCGATCGTGCCAGCCACCTTTCCACTCGATGCCTCGATCACGGTTGCGCTGTTGCCGTCCCCGTTAAACGCAAAGACCCGCGAAGTAGCGGGATCGTAAATGATGGCATCGGGTCCTTTACCGGTCTGCACCTGGCCGATTGTCTTGAGGGTCTTCAAGTCGAAAATGGTGACAGTTGACGCCTTGCCGTCACTGACAAAGCCTCGCCCGAGTTCTGAAGCGATAGCGATGCCATGCACGCCGAGAGTGTTAGGAATTTTTCCCACGATCGAGCCGGAATCGACATCGAGCACTTCGACTTGGGTTCCGTGAGAAACGTAGAGCCGACGGGCACTTTCATCGACAGAGAGGTAGTCCCAACTGCCCTGGCCAGGGATGGGAATTTTTTTGATCACGCTATACTGAGTTTCCGGTTGAGCGGCTAGTGCTGAAGCTGCAAGAACACATGTCAATGTAAAGGCGAATAGCTTCGTCAATAGAATCTCCTGGCACATGCATGAAAGGCCACGTACGCAACAAACGCCGATCCAGCCGCAATACCTGTCCTTACTTTTCGCTGGTACGTGAATACCTTAATCCAAATTCATAAGTTGGCTTGTAGTATTCACGTTGAATCGGATAGATGGGGCTACCGGCATAAAAGCCGAAAACTTCATTGGTCAGATTCAGTCCTGCAAAAATAAACTGCAGACCTTTGTACATTCGGAAGCTGGCCTGCGCGTCCACTTGGGTATGAGCGTCCAGATAAATGTCCCCGCCCGGGCCCTTAATGCCCAATGGAACCGGACTTAACGTTCCGTTCGAATTCAGGTTCGAGTAGGCGTATTGAAAAATATTTGGCCCGTTGTAAGACACACCCAATCGGGCTGAAAGCCTGCCACGGTCAAAGGTAGGACTGAAGTTGCCGGTGTTGGGAGCCTGCCTTTGCAAAGCCGGATTGTCAGTCCGGTTGGGCCCGCCATGGGCTTCTGAACTGGTGTAACTGTAGTTCGCAGAAAGCCCAAAGCCCTTCAGCAGTCCAGGAAGAAAAGTCAGGTGTTGCTGATAAGCAACTTCGAAGCCCACCAGGTGGGCAGCCGAGCCATTAATCGGCTGGACCAGGTCGTTGCCGATATATGGCTGGAATTGGGGGTTTTGTTGGGCGAGTCCCGCGGTGATGACGCTCCGTTCAGTGAAGATGGGCTCTGAGATATCTTTGTAGAAGACACCGGCTTGAATTAAGCCGAAAGGCTTAAGGTACTGTTCAAACAAAATATCAAAGTTGTTTGCCCGGGTCGGCTCCAGGTTGGGATTTCCGATGTCCACTTCATTGTTGCTGTTCTGAGTGGCACTAAACGTGGGGGGTAGGTCGCCAAAGTCAGGCCTCGCGATGCCCCGGCCATAGGAGACGCGGATTGCTGAATCCGCACCTAAAGAGAACTTGAGCTGCGCGCTCGGAAACACGTCGAGGTATGAGTTATTGCGCCTCAAGGGAGCGATGGACACGACGTTTCCACTGCCATCGTATAGAACCTGATACCCCAGTAGATTTTCGCCGGTGTTTTCAAATCGCACGCCCGTCTGCAGGCGGACTCTCCCGAACTGCAGGGTATTCATGATAAACCCGGCAGTGACCCGCTCAAGAAGGTCGAAATTGTTCGGATAACCGTTTTGCGCAGTCGAGGCTGTATCGAGCATGAACAAGTTCGGATTGTTCACGTTACTGTTGAAATAAGTCCGAATCTTGCCGTAATCGGCGGTAGGTTGCGTGAAGGCACCGGGATAAGCCCGATCGTAATAGCTGGGATTGGTGAAGCTTCCCAGGAACGCTGTCATCGCAGGAGTATTCAGCGAATCGTAAACCGGGTCCAGTGCGTCTTGAAATTTGTGCGCGTTCCGCATTTTGGCGCCCACTTCCAAAGTGCCGAAATGCCCACCGACGTTGTAGTTTCTGGCAAGTGAACCGGCGGCCGACAGGTTAAGTTGCGGGCTATAGTTCTGGCCGACATCCAGGTCCTGCAGGGTGTAAGTCGCGGGATCGTAGATGTTGACATTCTGTGGAATCAGCCTGGGCTCGTGCGGGGTGGGATCAATGGCGAAGGTTATTCCGGTCTGGGGACCGTTAAAATCTGCTGAGGAGTATCCATGATCTTCGGAGCTAGCGCGCGATGCGGAGAATTCGTAAACCGCCAACCATGGTCCTATCACGTTATTTCCGCCAGCCTGCAGACTGCCAATTACCTGCACCGGGCGCCGGATCGAAACGTTTGCGGTCATGTTGCCGTCATTGTTGCTCAATAATGGGGTTGCGAAAGTCCCCACGCTCGGCGTGTAGACCCAGCGATCACCAAAATTATCGAAGTGTGAATACAGGAGCTTCAGGTAAATACCAGAGACGTCTTCAGTCTTGTAATCTATGTCGCTGGTGAAGCCGTATCGGGTCCGGTAATATCTGTAATCGCGCAGATCTTCAGTTGAATAAGTGGGGAAGTAAGGAGCGGTCGCGTTGGGATTGCTGCACCCGCCGCCGCAAGCTAAAGCAATCGGCACCGGCTCGACGTCATCAATTCCTCGTCCATTCCAGTCATAACTGCCGCCAAAAAGAATTCCCAGTTTCTTGTGCTCTCCAAATCGCTGCCCAATCGTGCCATCAAATTCGGAAAGCGTCCTGCCGCCAATAATCGGAGTGTAGCCTCCCATCCCATTCAAATATAGAGTGGGTTCTTCTTCGGCGGTCTTGGTTACAAGATTTACTGATCCACCAATTGCGTCACCGTCCTGGTTGGCCGATAACGTCTTGCTGATTTCCACAGAATCGACCAGATTTGCTGGGACGATGTCTAACTTGATCTGGCGTACATTTTCTGGCGATGCTACCTCCATGCCATCGATGGTTACATTGTTATAGCGTGGCTCGGCACCTCGGATCTGCACGTACTTGCCTTCACCCTCATCCCGTTCCAGAGTAACGCTCGGCAGTCGACCGAGGGCATCGGCGATGTTGGTGTTCGGTAGGCTGGTGATCACCTCTACTGGCAAAACTTGCAGTATGTTATCGGACTCGCGCTCTCGATTGACTGCTTCTACCTCGCCATGAGCTCGCTCAGCTGTGACCACGATCTGTTCGTTTTCTGTCGCCACTTTCAAGCGTGCGTCCGTCCGCACAGTCTGACCCGCAACCACTGTAATCGCTGTCGAAAATGGAGCAAACCCAACATAGTGGACGGTCAGTGTGTAATCACCTGCGGAAAGGTCCGAAATGTTGAATTCTCCCTGGCTTCCGGTGACCGCGGAAGCGCCTCCAGGTTGAAGGTCAACCCGCGCTCCAACCAAAACTGCGCCGGCTGAATCCACTACCCTGCCACTGACGGCTCCGTGACTGGCTTGAGCAATAGCGTAATTTTGAACGAGAAACGTTAGAACTATCGCGAATACCAGTCCGGATAAACTTCGCCATTTCATGGGAACAGCTCCTTTTGCAGACCGCGTTCAGGTGCTGATATAAGCAGGATTTTAGAAATGGGCGATGAATGGGTGGTGAAGCGGTTGTTAACTTCCGATGAAAGATAAGCAGGTAGTGCGAACGAGTGAGGACTATATACTTGATCGGCGGACGAATGGGAAAGATGAAATATCGAGCACTGGGTCGCACCGGTTGGGAGGTTTCGGAGATCAGTTTTGGTGCGTGGGCGATTGGCGGATTCTGGGGACACGTCTCTGATGAAGACGCAATGAACACGCTACACAAAGCCATCGACAGCGGAGTCAATCTTATTGATACCGCAGATGTCTACGGCGACGGGCGCAGCGAACGCCTGATTGCGCGTCTCAAGAAAGAACGTAAAGACAAAATTATTGTCGCTACCAAAGCTGGACGACGGCTGCCCAAGCAGACCGTCGAAGGGTACAGCCGCCAAAATCTAACCGCGTGGGTTAACGACAGCTTGCGCAATCTGGAAGCGGACGCACTCGATCTGCTCCAACTCCACTGCCCTCCTACCGACGCTTACTACCATCCTGAGGTTTTCGGAACGCTGGATGATCTGGTGAAAGAAGGAAAGCTCCGCTATTACGGCGTCAGTGTGGAGCGAGTCGAGGAAGCTTTGAAGGCGATCGAATTTCCTAACGTGCAAAGCGTGCAGATCATTTTCAACTGTTTTCGACAGCGTCCGGCGGAATTGTTTTTTCAGCAGGCGAAGCACAAGCAAGTTGGAATACTGGCCCGGGTGCCGCTCGCCAGCGGAATGTTAAGCGGAAAGCTGCGACGCGATTCTACGTTCCCTTCCGATGATCATCGCAACTTCAATCGTCACGGCGAAATGTTCGATGTGGGCGAAACGTTTTCAGGGGTGGATTATCAGCTCGGTCTCGATGCCGTGGAAGAAATCCGCCGGCTTCTGCCGCCGGGAGTTTCCATGAGCCAGTTCGCCCTGCGCTGGATTCTGATGTTTGATGCAGTTACATGCGCCATCCCTGGAGGCAAACGTCCGGAGCAGGTTGCGGATAATTGCCATGCGTCTGACCTCGCGCCGCTTTCCGCTGAGGCAATGGCGGCGATTAAACGTATCTACGACGAAAAGATCCGCCCGCAGGTGCACCAGTGCTGGTGATTTTTTCCGCCGGGGTCTTACTCCGGCCAAATGCGCAAGGCCGTCTTCGAAAGAATCTGCTGTCGGGTCTGTTCGCTTAGCGGCAGCCCACGAAATGCGTCCAAGTTTTCTTTTACCTCGGGCACGCCCGGACCCGGCCAGTCGGTGCCAAAAAGGGTTTTATCGGCGATCTCATCCAGGCGCGGAAAATATTTCAGCAACGACTTCGGCGGAATTCCGCTGATATCGAGAAATACATTAGGATGGCGCCGCAGTAGAAAAAATGCAGTCTGCATCCACAGCGGCCGGCCGCCGTGGGCCAGGATGATCTGGAGCTTCGGAAAATCGACTGCGACGTCGTCGATAAAAATGGGATCACCATAACGATTACGCGCGCCGGGAAAAATCGAGGTTCCGGTGTGAAACATGACGGGAACGCCGTTATTTTCGGCAGCTTGATAAATTTGCGCGAGTTCTTTTACTCCATTCAGATAATCATTAGGAAAAAGCAGCTGGTGCGGCGGATGGATTTTGATCATGCGAATGTTCAATCGCAGGATTTGTTCAATTTCCGCCTCAACGTTGCGCGACTGGCGGGGATGAACTCCGCCGCATGGGATCATTCGCTTGGGGTCGATCTTCACGTAGTCGGCGATGAACTGATTCACCTCGGACGTGAACCCAATCACATCCGGCGCGACATAGTTGATCAGCACTGCTCGGTCAATGCCTGCCGCGTCCAGATATTTAAGGAATGATCTTGGAGAGCGGCTGAATTCGGCGATTTGCTCAAAGTTTGCCCGCCGCCTCTTGATCAGTTCCAGAGCCTGTGGCCGGAACATGTGGAGCGGTTGGATGTGAATGTGGCAGTCAGTGATCACAATTCGCGGTGTGTGGGCGGGAGTCTCCTCGCTTGAACTGCCGCCGTCTGTCAGTGTAAGCTTTGAATGACTTTCTGTGGAAAACGCCTCACCCAGTTGGTCTCAAAGTATCCAATAAAACGCTGAAAGCGCTCAAGATTAGCGGAAGTGGTGGAATTGGCAGACACACCATCTTGAGGGGGTGGCGCCGAAAGGCGTGGGGGTTCAAGTCCCCCCTTCCGCACCATATTCCGGAGCGCTGGCGCACAAGAATTTCGTTTCTATAAAGGTTCTTTATTTCATGATTACACTGGTCACTCTGATTCACATTTTTGTATGTTTCTTCCTGATCATTGTCGTGCTGCTACAGAGCGGCAAGAGCGGCGACATCGCCGCAGCTTTCGGCGGACAAGGAAGTCAGACGGCATTTGGTCCGCGTGGTGCAGCTACAGTCCTAACCAAAGCCACAACCTGGTGTGCCGTGATTTTTATGCTGACATCGATAACACTGTCGGTCGCCGCCTCGCGAAAGACTGGCATCAAGTCGGTGTTCCAGAATTATCCGACGAAGTCCAGTAGTGCGCCGGCTAAAAATGCACCTGCACCGACTGCCCCTGCTCCTAAGAAGTAATTAGCGAAGCAGCCTTTAGCTCTTAGCCATTAGCTTGCGTGTTGATGGCCGGAAATATCTGATGAGATGGCTTTGGGCATGCGGCCTAGGAGCTAAAGGTTACGAGCTAAGAGCTGAGAGCTGCTTCCCCATGATTCACGAAATCCTTCCTGTTGGACCTTTACAGTGCAACTGCTCCATCATCGGCGATGAGGGTTCTCGCGAAGCCATGGTGATCGACCCGGGCGATGACATTGGAGATGTTGTTGGGATTGTTCAAAAACACAATCTGACCGTAAAACAGATCGTGATCACGCACGCTCACATTGACCATGTGGGCGGAGCCATGAAGTTGCGGGCCGCAACTGGCGCGCCTATTCTCCTGAATCACAACGATTACACCCTTTTGAAGATGCTCGATGTGCAGGCGGACTGGATCGGGGTGCAATCTCCAGGCAAAGTTGAGATCGATCACAGCCTTAACGAGCAAGATACGGTGAAGGCCGGCTCACTAATCGCAAACGTCATGCACACGCCAGGTCACACTGAGGGCAGCATCTGCCTTTACTTTCCGATCGAGAAAAAATTGATCGCCGGAGACACGCTATTTGCCGGGAGTATCGGACGCACTGATTTGCCCGGAGGATCGTTCGAGAAAATAATGCGTTCCTTGCACGACAAACTTCTGGCATTGCCGGACGAGACCGCCGTTGTTCCAGGGCATGGTCCGCTCACCTCGATTGGCGCCGAGCGCGGAACGAATCCGTTTCTGAAGAAGCGTTAACACTGAGCGCTCAATTCTCGGGGAAAAACTCTGCCTGCTTCGATTGTGATTTCGGGAGTGGCTTCGAGCAAGTCTTTGCGAATTGCTCTGTGTTTTTTTGTGAAACCTGGTGTCCTCTGTGGTTCATGCTTTTAAAGTCTTTCACCACGGCGAACACTGGGGCTCACAGAGAAATGTCACAGAGTCAACCGCCTCTCGGCTCTTTAGAAAAATAGAACGTCTACTCGACAGGCTGTTCGAGTAAGTATGCGCCTGGCCCTTGTTGCCCTCGAATCGAGCGGGAGAATTCTTTCACCACAAACCCTGCATCCAGCGCTGCAGTGAACGCACGTCGCGTGGCCAGCCGCCACTCGCGTGCCAGATCCTTATTGGTGTGTTCAATGCGATCCATGTCGCGGGGGATCTCAATCGCAATTCGCTGCCGAGAAAGTGACACTGCCAAATCACCTTCCGCCGGCTTTCCATTTCCATTGAAACGGACGAGCGGCTCCAAATGTCGCAATGCATCCAGGACCTCGGCAGATCCATTTTTCCCGTTCAGCCGATCCTGGACGCGCGAATCCGCCATGCGCCAGGTCACCCACAGCCGGTCGGTTCCGTTAGTGTGCAAGTGGCTCGAAGTCTCCGGGCCATAGAAGTTGACACGGTAACTGTCTGAAACGACGCCGAGCTTGCTGAAATTCAAATGCGCGTTCAGGCTGCGTAAGGGATCGAAGGTCCAGGTCATATGTGTGATCCCGATCGCCAGGGCGCGCTCCCGTTGCGCCAGTTTTAAACGATAACCCAGACCATACTCTCGATGAGATGGGCTCACCGCGAGCATATGAGAGTGGAGACCGATTCTGCCCTGTTCGAAGCTGGGAAAAGCAAGCGCAAATCCCACCAGTTCGCGGCCTTCGAATGCGCCCAGCACAATGCTGCCGGCAGCTTTCAGCGCGACAGCCAGGGTGAGCGGAGTCACGTCGGCGTCGGCGAGGCCCCAGACTTCTTTTTCCAGACGCAGCATGGGCTCGATGTCAGAAATCGTTTCGAGATCGCGGATGGCAATTGCTGATTGAGTTATCGAGCGAGACATGGAAATCGCCGTTTGGGCGTCCAATATACGTGACGTTGCCTGTTTTCCGCTATTGTGAATCACTGGCGAACGTGATTCCGAACCTGTTTAGGTAAATTTTTGTAAACGATTGAGTACCATCGACTTCAATGCACATCCAAAGCTTGTGGATGTGCGCTCGCTATCTGGGACAACTCGATCTTCAATTATTTAAGATATGGTGCATCTTGGGGCGGAGGCCAGTTACATAAATGCTCTCTCATTTGCCGCAATCTAAGACTGGATCCTTGCGTTTGGCGTCCCTCTTAGTTCTGCTACTTTTGCCGTCTTTTTTTACGGCGTGTTCCGGATCGAGTTCCAGCCCTTCGCGTGCCCGAGCCAATACCCCGCAGACGGTGCAAGTCACCGTTGCTCCCGCGTTGCGCCAGGACTTACCGATCTACTTGACGGGCCTGGGTTCCATTGAAGCTTATTACACGGTCAGCGTAAAGAGCCGCGTGGACGGCCAGCTCGTTGATGTCAAATTCAAAGAAGGCGAGACAGTAAAGAAAGGCGCATTGCTGGCGGTCATCGATCCGCGGCCTTATCAGGTTCAACTCGACCAGGCGCAAGCGCAGTTGTTCAAAGATCAGGCTACATTGAGAGACGCCAAACTAAATTATCAGCGTTACAAAGATCTGTTGCAGAATTCCGGCGCAATGTCGCAGCAGCAAGTTGATACTCAGCAGGCGACCGTCGATCAACTCGAGGGCACGGTACGCAACGATCAGGCGACGGTCGAGAATGCGAAACTGAATCTGGTCTATTGCCACATCGCAGCTCCCGTAAGCGGGCGCATCGGCCTGCGCCTGGTAGATCCCGGGAACATCGTGCACGCCAGCGACGCCAATCCCATGCTGGTAATTACCGAGCTCCAGCCGATCACTGCAGTGTTTACTCTTCCGGAAGATCAGCTGCCGACCGTGGCGCAACACATGCACAGGGGCACATTGCAGGTAGACGCATATAGTCGTGACGACTTGACCAAACTTGATACCGGAACATTGCTGACCATCGACAATCAAATTGACCAGACCACTGGAACCGGCAAACTGAAAGCTATTTTCGAGAACAAGACCAGCGAGCTGTGGCCTAACCAGTTCGTAAATATCCACTTGCTCCTGGAAACGCAAAAGAATGTGACAGTAGTTCCTTCCGCAGCAGTGCAACGTGGACCGCAGGGAAATTATGTTTACGTGATGAAGCCAGATAAGACTGTGGAAGTTCGCAATGTCACCATTCCGGTGACGCAAGGCAATCTAAGTGAAATCGCGAGCGGGGTTGCCCCGAATGAACTTGTGGTAACCGACGGCCAGGACAAACTTCAACAGGGAAGTCATGTTGAACCGCACACTCAAGGGTCGGGCACTCAGAATGCCGAAGGTGTCAGCTCGGATCAAAATGCCGCGAATGCGCCGCAAAATTCTAGTCCCGACCAGGGCCAAAGAGGCCGGCGCGGCAAGAACGGTAATCAAAGCGGGACCGCTTCCCAATGAATCCGTCGCGACTCTTCATTCTCCGGCCCGTCGCTACATCACTCATGATGATCGGCGTGCTGCTGATCGGTATCGTGGCTTACCGGCAACTGCCGGTTTCAGCCTTGCCGGAAGTCGACTATCCAACCATTCAGGTGATGACGTTTTATCCGGGCGCGGATCCCACCGTAATGGCTTCGTCGGTGACCGCGCCGCTGGAGCGGCAGTTCGGCCAAGTACCCGGACTAAGCCAGATGACATCGACCAGTTCGCTAGGTGCTTCCGTCATCACTCTGCAATTCAATCTCGATCAGAATATCGACATTGCCGAGCAGGAGGTGCAAGCCTCGATTAATTCTGCGGGGACCTATCTTCCCGTCGATCTGCCGAATCCTCCGATCTATAGCAAGGTCAACCCCGCCGATTCGCCGATCCTGACTCTTTCTGTGAGTTCTGACACGTTGCCGTTATCCAAGGTCGAAGATCTTGCGGACACGCAACTCGCACAAAAAATTTCACAGGTTTCAGGGGTCGGCCTGGTATCGATCAGTGGCGGACAAAAGCCCGCGGTTCGCGTGCAGGCGAATCCTACAGCTCTCGCTTCTTATGGTTTGGGTCTTGAAGACATTCGCACCGCACTTGCCGCCGCTAACGTGGATCAGGCCAAGGGAACACTCGACGGTGCGCGGCAATCTTTCACGATCGGTGCAAATGATCAACTGACCTCCGGCGAGCAATACAAACCGATCGTGATCGCCTACCGTAATGGCGCGCCGGTCCGGCTGGATGCAATTGCCAATGTGACCGATAGTGTTGAGAACACCGATGAGTCCGCGTGGATGGGCCAGGGTTCCGTTCTCTCTCCGGCTGTCATTGTGAATATTCAACGCCAGCCGGGCGCGAACGTCATAAGTGTTGCAGATAAGATCAAACTGCTTTTGCCGCAGTTACAAGCTTCGCTTCCAGCGTCCGTACGAGTTTCGATTCTCACCGACCGCACTGAAACCATTCGCGCATCCGTTAAAGATGTGCTATTTGAACTGATCCTCACCATTTTCCTGGTGATCCTGGTGATCTTCTTGTTTCTGCGAACTCTTCGGGCAACAATTATTCCCAGTGTCGCGGTCCCGCTGTCAATCGTAGGAACTTTTGCCGTGATGTACCTGCTTGGGTACAGCTTGAATAATTTGACGCTGATGGCGTTGACGATTTCCACCGGATTCGTGGTCGATGACGCTATTGTGATGCTTGAGAACATCGATCGCTTCCTAGAAGCCGGCGAGTCCCCCCTGGACGCGGCATTGAAAGGCGCGGGTCAAATCGGCTTCACCATTGTTTCGTTGACGGTTTCTTTAATTGCCGTTTTGATTCCTCTTTTGTTCATGGGAGATATTGTGGGCCGCCTGTTCCGCGAATTTGCGGTTACGTTGGCGGTCACAATTCTGGTTTCGGCTTTCGTTTCGCTGACGCTCACTCCGATGATGAGCGCGCGCTTGCTGAAATCAAAAGGTGACCACAAGGAAGGCCGGTTCTATCAGTGGTCGGAGCGTGTGTATGAGCGCGTAATCGCAGGTTACGGGCGAACCTTGAAGTGGGTCCTGCAACACCAGACCGCCACGCTGCTGGTCACGGCGGGGACTCTTGTACTTACGCTGCTGCTTTACGTCGTTGTACCCAAAGGTTTCTTCCCGGTACAGGATACGGGAGTAATTCTCGGCATTTCGGAAGCGCCGCAAGATGTTTCCTTCAGCGCCATGTCGCAGCGGCAGCAGCAGTTGGCACGCGCAATCTTGAAGGATCCCGACGTTTTGAGTCTCTCTTCATTCATTGGAGTCGACGGAACCAATTTGACCATGAACAGCGGCCGCATTCAGATCAACCTGAAGCCGCGAAGTGAACGCAGCGCCACCGCCTCTGACATCATCCGCAGGTTGCAACCGCAACTCGCAAATATCCAGGGAATCACGCTGTACATGCAGCCGATCCAGGACTTAACGGTTGAGGACCGGGTCAGCCGAACTCAATATCAGTATTCGATGGAAGATGTTGATCCGCAGGAACTCTCGTTGTGGTCGCAAAAGCTGATACAACAGCTTCATTCGGCAACCGCGCTGCGTGACATAGCTAGCGATCAGCAGAATGGCGGGCTACAGGCGGACCTGGTCATTGATCGGGACTCC
>Ga0209168_10001778_pt1 | contig 16429 bp, 10 predicted proteins | sample Coa_R1_FD_187156 | JGI IMG/M metagenome (GOLD analysis project Ga0209168, IMG submission 187156) | Surface soil microbial communities from Centralia Pennsylvania, which are recovering from an underground coalmine fire - Coalmine... | ecosystem: Environmental > Terrestrial > Soil > Unclassified ... | reverse complement strand
ACCTGGCGATCGCTTATCTGCAGCGCGCGAATTTCGATGCGGCCGTCACCGAGTTGGAAGCTGGCATTAAACTTGCGCCCGACAACGCGTCGCTGCACTACAACCTGGGACTCGCCTACAAACTGAAGGATCAACTCGACAAGGCGGTCCCAGAATTTCAGAAAGCAATTTCGTTACAACCCGATCTGGCGGACGCGCATTACACGCTTGGAATTTTGTTCTGGCAGCGTGGAGAATTCGAACAGGCGACGCAAGAGATGCAAAAGGCGATTCAGAGCCTGCCTAACTACGCGGAAGCACATTACACGCTTGGAACGATTCTCAAGCAGCAAGGCAAATTGCCCGAGGCCGCGGCGGAACTGCGCGAGGCGATTCGCTTGCAACCGGACTTCGCAGGAGCGCACACGACGCTGGCCGCAGTGTTGCGTCAATCGGGGGACTCGCAAGGCGCCGCCGAGGAGGCCCGCGCGGGAGCGAAAATCGCGGCTGCAGCAAGCAGTCTGCAGGCGGCCACGTTCTCGACGAACTCCGGCAAGAGGTTGTTAGGCGTGGGAGACGTCGACGGAGCGATCGAACAATTCAGGTCGGCAATTAGTTCAGATTCCACTTACGCGGCGGCGCATTTTCAACTTGGCTTGGCGCTCAGTCAGAAAGGCCAGAAGGATGACGCCAAGAAGGAGTTTCAACGGGCGGCGAAGTTGGATCCGCATCTCACCGTCCCCGGACCGTAAGAATTACTCGCTGCGCTGGCGAACGGCGACTAGTTCCGTCATGACGGGAACGCCGTGGGTGATCTTCACCTGGAGCAGCGCTTCAAACGGCTTGAGGTCGCTGGCCTTCGACACTCTTAGTCGCTGTAGTAATTCCTTCACGGAGTCTTCCCGGCAAACATATTCGACGGCGGCTTGAGTGCCGAAGGTCGTGTCTCCTGCCAGGATCAAGATGGAGTGTGATGGATCGAGCCCGGGCAGAAGACTGACGACCGCGTAGTCTTCGGTCGTCGGCTCATTGGCGGGAGTACCAAGGAATATCTTTGGCTCACCCGGCTCAGGATGCACGTTGGTTACGGCCAAGTCTCCCTTGCGAGGACCGGAATTGAGACGTTGGAAGACGAACTCCTGAGTTCCCGGAATATCGAGCAACGTAAGATTTTCTGAAGGCGATCCGACGAAGATCAGGTCGTTATTCTTCGCATCATCGAGCGAGAAGAGTGCACCGCGTTTCACCCTTATCTGGCGATTGAAAACACCGAATAGACGATCAAGCTGGTGGATCGCCAACACCTCTCCCACACCCGTGTAGTGATCGAGAATGAAACTACGCGTGTCGGTCGCAGGATTGAAATAGCGCATCCCGGTTTCGGGCCTGCCGACAAAGCTGCCATTGCTGAAGATCACCCAAGGTTGCTGCGGGCTGTTCACGAAGCGATTCCAGAAAATCTGATATGCAGCTGGGACAGTCTGGGTAGCTACCGCCTGCGTGCGAGTACGTGAGAGCAGGATCGCAATCGTGACGAGGGATGCTGCGAGCAACACCGCCAGGACCACGACCTCAATGGCCCAGAAACGCGCCAAGGTTGGTTGCTCACCTTTTTTCGGAGGGGGCTCAAGAGCGAGGGCGGGGAGAGGCTGTGCAGCCCCTCCTTTCAAAGTGCGCAGATGAAAAGTGAGCGCATACGAACCTTTCGGCAGTTCGACGACGACCGGATCGTCCGGTCCCTCGTGCGCGTAGTACTCAGCCAACTTAACGCGAAGGCGACCTGCCTGCACCCTCACCGTCGAATCGCTTTGAGGATCGAACCCGGCAGGTCGGCCGAGAACCTCGGTGGCGATTTGATACTCCTTGAGGGCGACGCCGGGATGATCGAGAGAATGTTCGGCCAAGTAGCGAAGGAGCTTACAAAGGGATTCCGACGAGTGGAGGCTATGACTATTGGTAAGCTTCTCTACTTGTTGGAAGCAGTGTTCCCGACCTAAGGCGAACGTGTGCGTTACAGCCATATAACGGGGGAGTAACTGAGTCAACTATCCTACTGCAACAGCGGCACTTTACTATCCGTAACAGTATCAAACGTAGTGAAACTTCTTCTAGATAATTCTTTTGTACTACGACTGCACATTACTTGGGCAAATCTCTCTTCTGCAGTTCTGGGGCAAGTCGTTTTTCAGGTTCTAGTAGGAGGATGCTTTCCATGAAACGATCACTGTGGGTGGCCGCAGCCGGGTTCGGTGTGTTGTGCGCTCTATGGGTGCCTTGTGCACTCGGGCAAGCAGTGTTCGGCAGCATCCTGGGGACGGTGACCGATCCGTCCGGAGCAGCTGTGAACGGGGCCAAGGTAACCGTCACAAGCCAGACCAAGAACGTGTCGACCGCCACGACAACGAACGAGAGTGGCAACTACGGTGTGACGCACCTTATTCCCGATGTCTACGAGGTCCGAGTCGAGGGCAGCGGGTTCAAGACCGTCGACTACAAAGACATCCAAGTCTCAGCGGATACGGGAGTTCGGGTTGACGCGCAGTTCCAAGTGGGATCCGCCAGTGAACAGGTGGAAGTTACCGCTGAAGCGCCGCAACTTAAAACGGACCGCGCCGATGTGGCGATTGAGTTCAATCAGAAATATGTCGAAGATCTGCCGGTAATGAACCGGAACTTCACAAGTTTCGAATTGCTCTCGCCGGGAACACAAAAGATGGTGGGATGGAGCCATGCCGCCACGGAGAACCCGCAAGGCAGCCAGCAGATTTTCGTCAATGGCCAGCATTTCAGTGGAACCGCGTTTGAGTTAGACGGAACTGACAACCAGGATCCCATCCTCGGAATTATCGTCGTCAATCCGAACTTGGATGCGATCCAGGAAACGAAGATCAATCTGCAGGATTATGACGCGGAGTTTGGCAAGGCGGTAGCTGGAGTTGTAACGGTTCAAACTAAGTCCGGCAGCAATGATTTCCATGGTGAGGGATTCTGGTTCCGGCGCACAGACGCTACCGCGGCCCGCGATCCTTTTACTCAGTACGCGCCCAACCCAATCACCGGCAGGTTCATCCCGTCTGACAAGTGGCAACAGTTCGGCGGCACGATCGGCGGGCCGATCATTAAGAACAAGCTGTTCTTTTTCGGGGATTATCAGGCAACCCGCGAAAACAATGGCACAACGAATGTGCTGACTGTTCCGACGGCCATCATGGCTAGTTCGTGTAACCCGGCGACAAACGCTACGAGCGCGACTCCGGGTTTTTGCGATCTGCACGAGTACCTCGGAGTTGAGCAAGGCGGCAGCAGTATCCCGCTGCCAACCTGTATCACGAACGCGTCTACTACTCCATGCGGCGGGCAGGTTTTCAAGCCAGTTCCGGGCGATGGTGGATTGAACCGGGTTCCGTACGCGAATAATCAGATTCCACTCGGGGATCTTTCTCCGCAGGCGGTGGCGATCCTTGCACAGTTCCCCGCTCCCAGCAATTCGCAACCATTCAATAACTATGTAGCATCGGGATCCGGGTCTTACAAACAAGACAGCTTTGATACGCGCATCGACTTCAGCGCGTCTCCCACAGTACAAGTGTTTGGGCGTTTCAGCCTGGACTATTTCAACGTGTCGGGTGCCGGTTCCTATGGCGCACTAGAAGGCGTCGGCTTCGGACCAGGTGGTCTCTCCGGTAGCTCGATCACACACAATTACAGCCTGGCATCGGGTGTGACGAAGACTTTCAGCACCTCTTTGCTGGCTGATTTTCGTTTCGGTTATTTCAAATACAATCCGGTTGCTTCCAAGCCGGACGTCGGAACAACTCCTATGACTGCTGCGGGCATTCCCGGGGCGAATCTAACGGGATCCCAAGCGACCGAAACCTCAGGCTGGGGCGGTTTTCTCTTGAACCAGACTCCGTCAACGGCGTCCGCGAATGGGGGTAATTTTTCCGGCGCACCCACGGTGAGTTGGGGAGATGGCCTGGGGGTTGGCCGTTGCAATTGCCCGCTGACTGAGAGTGAGCAGCAGTTCCAGGGGGTCACGAATTGGACGAAGGTCCACGGCAATCATCAGTTCAAGTTCGGCGCTGATTTCCGCTACGCTATGAATTTGCGCGTACCGAGCGACGCCGGCCGAACCGGAGATTACACCTTTGACTACCGTACGACATCGGGCGGCCCCACTGGGGGTGTTGGCGGTCTTGACTGGGCTACGTTCTTGCTGGGACAGGTAACCCAGGTCAGCCGTTACGTGAGCACAAGTCTTGACGCTGCCGAGCGCCAGCATCGTATGTTCTATTACGGACAAGACAGCTGGCGGGCCAGCCCGAAACTCACCATCAACTTTGGTCTGCGTTGGGAAGTGTATTTCCCGGAATACGTCAACGGCAAAGACAAAGGCGGTTTCGCGAACTTGGTTCAAGGGGAAGACCGGGTGGCAGGCGAGGCCGGAATTGGCTTGAATGGCAATATAAACAACACTTGGAACGCCTTTGCTCCACGCCTTGGCGTTGCTTACCAGGTGAATCCGAAAACAGTAGTTCGCATGGGTTACGGCCGTAGTTTTGACATGGGAGTGTTCGGATCGAATTTCGGTCACACGGTTACGCAGACTCTGCCGGTACTTGCCGCTCAGCTCGCGCAGGGCCCTAATCAGGAGATTCCGGCATTTACCCTCACGCAAGGTCCGCCGCCCTTTACGTTCCCGACTATTCCTTCGAACGGGTTGCTTCCGGTGTCGGGACCGAACTGCTATCAGCAGCCGGTCATCGTCGGAGGACAGAACACCCAGCTCTGCGTGCAGCCGCATATCCGCCCGACCACGCAACGGCTGCCAACTCTTGATGCCTGGAATGCAACGGTCCAGCGCCAACTTACCCCCACCACAACGCTCGAAGTCGCTTATATCGGAAACAAAGGCACACACGTGTTCGCTGGTGATGGGCCGACATACAACGTGAATAATCCGTCTATTAACGGATATTGCGCTGATCCCTCCTGTAGCGCGATCACGCCTCAGGTTTATCGTCGGCCTTACTACAATGCATTTAATTACCCTTCGTATCCGGACCCCACGAACACGCTGGCAAATTTCCCAGGCGCTCCGGGGATTGTTCCCGGTGTTTTGCAGTGCTGCTCAACCGATCAGAACAATTACTTGGGCAATGATGCCAGCAGCGAATACAACGCTCTGCAAGTGAAGGTGGAGAAGCGCTTCTCCCGCGGCTTCCAGTTGCTATCGCACTACACGTTCGCCCACGCAAATAAGTACGACAGCACCTACTACGCGGATAATCCAGCTATCGCGTACGGACCCGACGATCAGGTCCGGAACCATGTCTGGGTGAACAATCTCGTATACGAGTTGCCATTCGGTAAAGGAAGAATGGTGGCCGCCAATGCGGGGCGGTTCGAGGACCTGGTCATCGGAGGATGGCAGATCACAGGAACCACAACCTGGGGCAGCGGGTTGCCGTGGACCCCAAGTACGAATGAGTGCGGTGGAGAGGAGGACGTAGGTGTGTGCCGTCCGAACAAAGGGTCAGGCCCTTTCCACACCGGGGCCGGTTCGCTTCAGCACCCGGCCAGTGGCGGGCCATTCATTCAGTTCTTTACGCCCCTGACAGCTCTCGGCGGACCATTCACCGATCCCGGCCCTGGAAATTTGGGTAATGTCGGAGTTTTCAGCTACCGCGGACCACGTGCATTCTATTCTGATGCTTCGATCTTGAAGAACTTCGGCCTGACCGAACGCGTGAAGCTTCAGTTCCGCATGGACGCCTTCAATGTATTCAACCATCCGGTGCTTGGTTTCAACAATAACCAGAACGGTGGAACCTGCATTGATTGCTCCGGGAATGGAAAGATCACTGATATCGAGCACGACGCTTCACCGGGCTCGGCCACCGGAATGCGTCAACTCGAATTTGCATTGAAATTGATGTTCTAGATAACATTCGATCTAACGCAGAGGGATTCCTTCGGGGGTCCCTCTTTTTACTGAAACCCTCCGTAAACGTTTTCCGGCGACGCGTGCTCAGGCAGAGGACATGAAGAAAAAAGTTGTGGGATTGGGCGAAGTGTTGTGGGACATCTTGCCAGGGCACACATGCCTTGGGGGCGCGCCGGCGAACTTTGCCTACATCACGACGCTCATGGGCGATCAGGGAATCGTGGCCAGCCGAGTAGGCGAGGATTCGCGCGGGGTTGAAGCTCTGCGGCGCATGGAGGAAGTCGGGCTTAACATCGATCTGGTCCAGACGGATCGGAGTCATCCCACGGGCACGGTCAATGTGGAGGTGGACGGAAATGGCCAGGCCCGGTTTCAGATTGCAGATCCGGTGGCATGGGATTTTCTGGAGTGGACGCCCGCGTGGCAGACGCTGGCGCAAGACGCCGACGCAGTCTGCTTTGGATCGCTGGCCCAGCGATCGAACGAGAGCCGAGCGACCATTCGAAATTTCTTGCGCGCGGCTTCGCCGCAAACGCTTCGAGTGTTCGATGTCAACCTCAGACAGCATTACTACTCGCAGGAAGTTCTGGCGGAGTCGATGCGGTTGGCCGACATCGTCAAACTCAACGATGAAGAACTGCCGAAGGTGATGAGTTTAGCCGGTCTGCCCCACAAGGATGAGAAGTCGTCAGCGCAGAAGTTGATGGACGCGTATGATCTGGAACTGGTTTGCATCACGCGCGGCGGGCGCGGGAGCTTGCTGGTGCGTGGCAGGGATTTGAGCGAGCATCCTGGCTTTCGCGTTAGCGTCGCCGACACGGTGGGCTCGGGCGATGCATTCACCGCCGGCCTGGTTCATGAATACCTGCACGGCGCTTCGCTGACTCTGATGAACGAAGTGGCAAACCTGGTGGGCGCGTGGGTCGCGAGCGAAGTGGGCGCTATGCCCACGCCGAAGCGCGGAGCGCTGGAGCATTCGCTGGCAGAGATTCGCTGAGTCCAGGTTCCAAAACCTCCCGATTGCGGTATAGTTACGAAAGATTGTTTTTTCTTTCGCTATCCATCGCTCGCTCGGAGAGAGAAACATGATGCGCATTCGATCGGAGTCCCGCCTTCCTCGGTTGTTTCCATTCATCGCTGGTGTGGCCGCAACCGTCTTGCTGGGGCTGACGCTTGGCTGCGAGAAAGCTCCGGTCCAGCCGAAGGCGCCCCCGTCGCGGCCTTCTGACATCAAGGTTGAGATGCATGATGGCGGACCTCTGGTGGTGACCACGAAGTCCGCGGAGTTTCAGATTCTGCCCAACGGCTTTTTGCAGGCGACTCTTCTCAAGGATGGCAAGCGGTTGACGCTGGATGAGCCGGAAGTCGGATCGTCGGGGGGCAGCGACTCCATCGTGCATGGAGGCAAGGAATTCGATTTCATCCCGGATTTCAGCCAAGTGAAAATCCTCGAAGCAGTGGGAAAACTCGGGAGAGGGAAGCGCGTGGAGCTTCCCGCGCGTCCGCTGGCCCCGACTGGTTTGGCGGTCGAGCGCACGTTGGTGCTCGAGGCCTATGACGATTTTCCGAACATTGCGCTGGTCAGCGCCGCTTACAAAAATGTCGGCACGACGGATTTTAAAATCGATCAGGCGCTGATGCAGCAGCACCGGTTCAACGCGAAGCAATCTGATCCGAATGCCCAGCCGTATGACATGTGGTCGTTTCAGGGATCGAGTTATGACTGGGGGAAAGACGATGTGCAGAAGTTGACCCGCACTTCATCGCAGCCCAACGCCATGGGCGAGGCGGTGAAAGGCGGCTATGGAGGCGGCATTCCGGTGGTCGCATTCTGGACCGGATCGGTGGGCGAAGCGATCGGACACGTCGAGACTCTACCTTGGACTCTGTCGATTCCGGTGAAGGTGGAGGCCGACGGGCGGGTTACTACTGAACTGGCTATCCCTGCGAGCGACACGCTGAAGCCGGGAGAAAGTTATTCGACGCCGCGCAGTTTTGTCTCCGTATATAGCGGCGATTTCTACGAGCCGCTGCGGATCTGGTCCAGCGTGTTGCAGAAAGAAGGATGGGATATTCCGAAGCCTTCGAACGAAGCCTACAACGTGAGCTGGTGCGGATGGGGATACGAGTTCAACGTGACGCCGGCGCAGATGTTGGGAACGGTTCCGAAGCTGAAAGAGTTGGGAATCAAGTGGGCGACGCTCGACGATCGATGGTTCAACACGTATGGCGACTGGGATCCGCGAGCCGATACGTTTCCTGGCGACTCGATCAAGAAGATGGTCGACGATTTTCACAAACAGGGAATCCTGGCGCAGCTCTGGTGGCTGCCGATCGGTGTGGAGGACGGACAGGGGAGATGGGAGTCGCATAAGTACGTCGTCGCGAAAGTGGCGAAGGAACATCCGGACTGGCTCATCCTTGATAAGAACGGCAAGCATGCGCGCATGACGCGCGACTTGGCGGCGCTGTGTCCAGCGGTGCCGGAGGTGCAGACCTACTACAAACAACTCACCGAGAAATTCATTCGCGACTGGGGATTCGACGGATCGAAACTCGACAATATTTACAGCGTGCCGGCCTGCTACAACCCGGCGCATCATCACAAATCGCCCCAGGATTCCGTCAATGCGATGGGCGAGATTTACAAAACAATCTTCGAGACGACGCGCGCCATCAAGCCCGAGAGCGTCACGCAGGCGTGTCCATGCGGGACGACGCCGTCGCTGGCGTGGCTGCCCTTCATTGATCAGGCGGTGACCGCCGATCCGGTGGGAGGGGTGCAGGTTCGGCGGCGCATCAAGATGTATAAGGCGCTGCTCGGTCCACAGGCGGCGGTGTATGGAGATCACGTCGAACTGTCGGAAATGACTCCGCTGGGCAATGGCAACTGGAGCGAGCACGGCAGCGATTTCGCATCGACGCTGGGAGTGGGCGGAGTGCCTGGCACGAAGTTCGTTTGGCCCGAAGCCGGGCCGAAATTCAAGCCAGTCGCGCTCACGAGCGAGAAAGATGCCATCTGGAAAAAGTGGATTGGCCTTTACAACGAGAAGATGCTTTCGAAGGGCGAGTTCCGCGACCTTTATGTTTATGGGTACGACTTCCCGGAAGCATATGCGATCGACAAGGACGGGAAGACGTATTACGCGTTCTTCACGAGTGCGGATAAGCCATTTGAGGGAGAAGTTGAGTTGCGCGGATTGAAGCCGGGTACGTACAGCGTTGTTGATTACGTGGATGGGAAGGATTTGGGTACGGTGCAGGCCGAGGATGGGAGGGCTCCGAGGCTGAAGACTGAGTTCAAACAACATCTGTTGCTGGAAGTGAGTGCGAAGTAGGCTGGGAGTTGGGGAGCTGAAGCGCCAAGTCTTTAGCGGAGGGCCGCTCGGCTTCGCCTTCACGAGGTAGCCGAAGGCGGCGGTCTCCACATGGACGCTAATGCTCGCGAAGGAATTTTTCGCGATGCGCTACTTCGCGGAAGGCTTCGGTGCCGCCGGGGCGCGTTGTGGAGAGTGCTCCGGCCCGATTGCCGCTAGCAAGACACTTCGTTAAATCTGAACCGCGCACGTACTCGTGGAGGAATCCTGCGTCGAAACTGTCGCCGGCGCCTACCGTATCGACCGGCACGATCTCTTGCGATGGGCTGACGAAACGTTCTGCACCGCGCTGAGCCATGGCCCCCTTGCGGCCGAGTTTCACGACGACGAGCGGCACCCACGTTGACAGCTTTCGCACCGCGGCTTCGAGATCGTCGGTGCCCGCTGCCTTGCAAGCTTCGCGCTCGTTCGGCAGAAACACATCGACGTGACGTAGCACTTGCTGAAGGTCGCCTTCCCATCGATCGTCTGGATCGTCATTGGTATCGAGAGAAATTGTTAATCCCTTGGATTTCAGCAACTGAAATAGTTCGCCCACTCGCGGGCGCAGGGCACGCTGCAGATAGTAAGACGAAAAGTGAAAATGCCGCGAATCGGCAAGGTAGTCGAGATTGAGATCCTCCCACGACGTTTCCGCAATCGTTCCTGAATAAGTGAGGATGTTGCGCCATGCCTCGTGGTGCAGGATGACGGTAAGGCCGGTTGTGATTTCGCCGGGAACCGTCCGGACGTGCGATACATCTACTCCACCCTGCTGCAGACGTTCGAGCGCGATCCGGCCCAGCGGATCATCGCCGAGGCGAGATTGAAATCCGACGCGGCTACCGAGCGCGGCGAGGTTGTGAGCGACAATCGCAGACGACGAGCCGAGCGTGAGCATCATGCGGTTCGCGAGCAGTTCACGCTCCGGCAGAAGTTGCTCCGGCAATCCGTATAGGATGAGGTCGAGATTCAATTCACCGGCGATGGTTACGTCGAAACGGGGCATGGTATGTATGAATTAGGAATTTCAGATTTCAGAAGTCAGATTGGATTGAGGTATCCGCGAAGAATCAAAAACCTGCAATCTATTTAAATGGGCTACACCAGCGTGACCTCAATTCCGGCTTGCTTCAATGCGCGGGCATCAGGCTTGGCAATTGACCGGTCGGTGATCACTTCCTGCAGCGCCGACGGCGGAGCGATCAGCGACAAGCTGCGGCGTCCGAACTTGCTGGAATCGCAAACCGCCACGGTCTTCTTTGCCACTTCCACCATCACGCGGTTGACTTTCGCTTCCAGTAAATTGGGGGTGCTCAATCCATATTGCACGTCGAAGCCGTCGACTCCGAGAAACAATAAATCGGCGCTGAGGCGCCGCAGCGTTTCTTCCGCAATGGGGCCAACCAATGAAAAAGAATTCTTGCGCAACGTGCCGCCGGTCAGGATGACTTCGACGGCAGTCCCGGCCAGTTCCGCGGCAATGTTCACGGCGTTCGTAATGATCGTGAGGTTCTTGAAATTTCGCAGTGCGCGGGCAATCGCGGTCGTGGTGGTGCCGGAGTCGAGAATCAGCACCTGTCCCTCTTTCACCTTGGAGGCCGCGCTTTCCGCGATACGCAGTTTCTCCTGGCGGTGAAGCTTTTCCTTTTCACGAAGTGTTGGATCTTCGAGTGCGCCCTCGCGCGCCGGCAGTGCGCCTCCGTGCGTGCGATGCACCAGTCCATGAGCGTGCAGGATTTCGAGATCTTTGCGAATCGTAACCTGCGAGGTTTCGAACTGGCGGGAAAGTTCTGTAACGAGAACTCGTCCCTGGTGGGTGAGCAGATCGAGAATGGCGCGACGGCGTTCTTCGTTGAGCACGGGAATAGCTTGCAGCGAACTTGTCATGATGCAGTCGTGGCTCGCGGCGCTGGATTTCTTTTTATAGCGTTTTCTTTCGTTTGTCCACTGGAAACGTTTTGTTCTTTACCTCGCGACGCTGCGGCTGCCGACCCTCCCGGCCGGGCTTGTCCCGAGCCCGAATCGAACTCGTGTCAACCCCGTAACCCCTGTTTTTATGCGAAGTTCGGAACCATTGGGGGTGATAACCAACCCAATACCTACCCAGTATTCCGATTGCTTGCAGGGGGGCGTATTGCCGTAATCTCAATATGGGACGAAAGTGTTCGAGGTTTCGAAGAGCGTTTGTTACGAAATCCGGAGTGGGGAGGCAGTAACGTGGCAACGATGTCATCACAACAAAGCTTTATCCGGTCACAGTCGGTGGTCGCGCGCGTAGTCGCAGGAGAAACGCTGATCGTTCCCGTGCGCGCCAAGGTTGGGGATCTCGCGTCGATCTACAGCTTCAACGGGACCGGGTCCCTTATCTGGAAGTTGCTGGAATCACCGAAAACATTGTCGGAACTGGCGGCGGCGATCGGGCAGGAATATGAAGTGGAGCCGGCGCAGGCCGAGCGCGACGTTACGGATTTTGTCAATGAGATGAAGGCGGTTGGTCTGGTCGAGGTCCCGGCCGCATTAGCAATGGCAGGGGACTGAAAGATAGCGGCCAGTGGGGCGGGAAGGACTGAAAGCAGCGGGCGTGTAAGAGCGCGTCCGCTGCTTTCAGACATGTTTCCGATGTATGGAGGGGGATTTGGAGCAGTTAAGCTATGGCGCGTTCAGCGCGGACCTGCACCAGCGCCAAGGCACCGAACGCGTGCCGCTGCAGGTTTCGATTGAAGTAACGCGGCGCTGTCCCCTGGAGTGCCTGCACTGCTACAACAACCTCCCCATGGGCGACTTGGATGCCAGGCAGCGGGAGTTGAGCAAGGAAGAACACTTCCGCATGCTCGACGAACTGGTTGAGATGGGCTGCTTCTGGATTCTCTACACCGGCGGCGAAATCTTCGCCCGCAAAGATTTTCTCGAGATCTACACCTACGCCAAGAAAAAAGGATTTTTGATCACGCTGTTCACCAACGGCACCATCATCAATGAGCAGATCGCGGATTACCTGGCGGAGTGGCCGCCGTTCGCGATTGAAATTACGTTGTATGGGCGCACGCGCGAGACGTACGAGGCGCTGACGGCGATTCCGGGATCGTATGACCGCTGCCTGCGCGGGATCCAGTTGCTGAAGGAAAGACGGTTGCCACTGAAACTGAAAACCGTGGCGACAACGATCAACAAGCATGAAGTGATCGCGATGCGGCAGTTCGCGGAAGAAGAGTTAGGAGTGGAGTTCAAGCTGGATGGCCAGATTAATCCGCGCATTGACTGTTCGCAGAGTCCCTTGGCAGTTCGGCTGACGCCAGAGGAAGTGGTCGCGCTCGATATGAATGCTCCAAAGGGAATGAGCGAGTACCGCAGGCTGGCCAAGCGTGATCTGGAAAGGCCTGCGACTCTGGCGCAGATCGACACCACGTATTTCTGCGGCGGTGGAATGAATTCCTTCGCCGTGAATGCCTACGGCGAGGTCGGAATTTGCGTCATCTCGCAGCAGGAAACATTCGGCTTTCGCGACGGCGGCTTGAGGGAAGTCTGGGAAAATTCGCTGATGGAACTGCGAAACCGGAAGCGCACACGGATTACGAAATGTGTGGAATGCCGCATTCAGTCGCTCTGCGCCATGTGTCCGGCAAACGGCGAAATGGAAAACGGTGATCGCGACAGTCCGGTTGAGTTTCTCTGCCATGTCGCGCACCTGCGTGCGGCGACGATTGGAGTCGAGATTCCGGCGCATGGTGACTGCGAATTCTGCGCGGGTGGAAGCGAACACGAAGCCTTGCTGGAATCAGCACGGCGGATACAGAACAAGGAAATCGATGTTGAGAGTTGGGTCGGACCGCAACATCTTTTGCCGATCCTGAATAATTCGACCGCTGCAGCGGGAGGATGTGGAAGTTGTGGTGGTCACTAAGCCGACGACACAGGGGAGTTGAATGAATTTCGAATCGAATCCGGCCGACGGCAAGAAACCTTACGAACCTCCGCGAGTACAAACCATCAGCCTGCGTCCTGAAGAGGCTGTGCTCGGTCACTGCAAGACCTCGACCGGGGGCGGTGTAAATATCGGTTGCCAGTTCTTCACGTGCAGTTCGGTTGGGTCATAAGCGAGCCCGGGGGGAGGATTGTGCGGTCGAGGACTGCGCAGGAAATGAGAAGCGAGATCGAACAGCTGCCGGTTTCATCCTTCGAACTCGGCGGCTCCCATCGCAGTCAATTTTGTATTGGCGGATTGTCCATCGGAGTGGATGGCGACAGCAGTGCTGATGTAAGTCTGGTCCCTCCCCTGGAGCCGTTTCGCTCCGAAGCGGTTACTTCTGACATTCAAATTCACGTCGAGTGGGTGGCGAGGCTCGATCCGATATCCGGACGCCGAGTCTTCGATTCCGGAACGACCTGGCGGCTGTACGAGCTTGAGAGCGGGTTTCAATTTGACTTTAATGCTCCTTTATTTGGAGTGCCGCCCTACAAGCGCCTTCTCGTTGACCGCGGCTTCCGCCGCGCGACCTTGCAGATGAGTCAAGCGTCCCTTGCGGCCGGAGGTTATGCCGCGGATCCACTCGGCTATCCGCTGGATGAGCTGCTGATTATGCATCGCCTCACGCAGGAGAAGGCGATTGAACTGCATAGCTGCGGCATCGTCCGGCCCGATGGGACTGGGAATCTTTTCGTCGGACACTCGGGAGCGGGGAAGAGCACGACGACGCGGCTTTGGACCGAGTGCGAGGACGTTGAGGTTCTGAGCGACGATCGGATTATTGTGCGGCGGGACGTGTCAGCGGTTGAAATGCCTTTCGGGGGTGCCGGTGATGCCGACGGGTGCGGGGTCCTTCGACTGCGTGACCGCTCGGCTTCGCCGACCGGTCACTTCGCTCAGGATGACAGGGCAGAAAAGCAGGTTCCTCACCGAGCCTTCGGCCTGGTTCGGAATGACAACGAAAAAAAGCAGGTTTCTCACCGCCGCTTCGCGCCGGTTCGGAATGACATCGGGCAAAAGCAGGCTCCTCCCATTCGCTCCGCTCAGGGTCGGAATGACTTCGGAAATATGCGGATGTACGGCACTCCGTGGCATGGCGAGGCGATGTATGCGTCGCCGGGCAGCGCGCAACTGACTCGCATCTTCATTCTCGAGCACGGGCTTGGGAATGTGGTCACCCGGCTTTCTCCGAGCCAGGCGGTTGCGGAATTGTTTGCCCGCAGTTTTGTGCCGTTTCACCGGCACGAGTACGTCGAATCGGCGCTGGAGTTCCTGCAGGAGTTGGTGGACGCGGTTCCGTGTTATCACTTTGCCTTCGAACCCGACCAGCGCGCCGTAAATACGATCCTTAACTTCCATGACTGATCGCGGGACGACGGACCGCGGAGCTGATTCGAAGCTCTTCGCAGAGGTCACCCACGTATTGCTTGAGCAGGGACTGTGCGTCAGTTTTCAGGCGCGCGGCGCCAGCATGTCTCCGGCAATCCGCGACGGCGAAGTCGTGCAGGTTACTCCCGTAATCGTGAGCAAATTACGAAAGGACGATATTGTCTTAACAAAATCTAATTGTGGCTTCCGGCTTCACCGACTCGTAGTCGCCGATCACGCCAAGGATGTGTTCGTCACGCGCGGCGACTGCGGACAACAGGACGACCCGCCATTGAGCGGGAAAGAGATCGTCGGGATTGCGGTAGCCAAAGAGGTTCGGGTGGGAAACAAGATTGTGCGGGCGAAACTGAGTGGAGTCGCGGGTCGGGTCTTGTGCGGATTGGCGCGCGGACAGCGTGTCGCCGGGCGATGGCTGAAGCGAGAAGCGGCTTCGGGCGCAGGGCGTAACGCGGGAGTGTATCTCGGCGTTGTGGGATTGCTGTTCGTGCTGCTCGCAAGTTCCTATTCGAGTGCGCAGGTTGCCGTTGACGCCACGACTTCATCATCGGCCGCTCTGACCGGTACGGGCACGCGGACTCTCACCTTTAACCACACGACGACGACGACACCCAACACGCTGCTCGTAGTTGGCGTGTCGATGAACATCGCAAACAACAACGCCACTGCAGTGACCGGAGTAACGTACAACGCCACGGCTCTAACCAAGATCGGAGCGCACAACGATGCTGGTGGGACGCGTCGAGTCGAGATGTGGTCTCTGCTAGCTCCGGTGAACGGGACCCATGCGGTTGTGGTGTCGGTGAATATTCCATCGGGGGTTACGATTGGCGTGGCAGCGGGTGCGACCACGTTTACCGGCGTCGACCAGACCATCCCTCTGGGCTCTTTCGTTTCTGCGGACGGGGCGGCGGGCGCGTGCACCGGCATCGCAACGGGTTGCAGTGCGGTTGATGTTCCCAGCGTGGTGAACGGTATGATCCTCGACACGCTGGCTACCGGGGGAAATCAGACCATCACAGTGCCTGGTCCGCAAAACCTGGAGTGGACTCAGCGCAGCGCGAACACGGCAAATCCCGGCGTGCGAGGCAATGGCACAAGCCGCAGCGGTGCACCCAGCGTGCCGATCTCGGAGACCTTCAGCGGAACGTCGAATTGGGCCCTGGGCGCAGTTTCAGTCAACCCAACCACGGCAGACATTGGAGTGACGACTAGCGTCAGCGCTGTGGCGCTCGGACAGAATTCGACCTACAACATTACGGTTACGAACAATGGCCCGTCGGCGGCGAATGGGACGACTCTTACCGATACTTTCGCCTCGACAGGATTGTCGTTGATATCGGTGACGCCGAGCGCGGGAACGACTTGCACGACTACTACAACGATCAACTGCACGTTGCCGGCTTCGTTTGCCAGTGGCGCGACGGCGACGATTGCAGTAGTTGTGTCGACCACAGCTGCCGGCTTCTATCCAAACACCGCGAGCATCGCTGATTCTGGAACGCCTCCTGACCCGAACACCGGCAACAATACTTACGTGGCACTGGCGCCGGTGGTGAGCGTGGTTTGTTCTGGCGCGACGCTCACGGCGGGCGGAACGCTCAGCGGCGTGGTGAATACGTATTATCCGGGAACGGCGAATGTGGCGGCGGGAGCGACGTCGATCCCTGTGGGCACTCCGACCGGCGCTGCAGGCGCGATCGCGAGCGGCAGCCTGCTGCTGGTGATTCAGATGCAAGACGCAAGCATCAACACAACCAACGGCGTCGCTTACGGTAACGGCAGCACTGGCAC
>Ga0209168_10001775_pt1 | contig 16446 bp, 17 predicted proteins | sample Coa_R1_FD_187156 | JGI IMG/M metagenome (GOLD analysis project Ga0209168, IMG submission 187156) | Surface soil microbial communities from Centralia Pennsylvania, which are recovering from an underground coalmine fire - Coalmine... | ecosystem: Environmental > Terrestrial > Soil > Unclassified ... | reverse complement strand
GTTACTGATGGCGCTCGCCGACGAGCTCTCAGCGCCCGGGACGTTGACCGTCTTAAACTGTGTGCCGTTGGTCAACGACGATTCCGCATTCCCGCTTGAATCGATCCAGACTTCGGTCATGATTCCCGCATTGTTGATTGCGCCCCCGAGGGTATAGACGGCACCTGGAACGTCTATCGTTTTATAGGTTGTGCCGTTAAACAGGAATCCGTGAACGCCCCCGCTCGAATCTCCATAGTTGCCGTTGATGGCACCGTGGTCGTTGATACCGAGGGCCTGCGTGCCGGTCGCGCCTGCAGGTCCGATGTCAGTAAACGTCCCTGCCTGATACAAGAAGGCTTGTGAGCCGAAGTTCGAAGTCGTGTAATAACCAACGACGGCGCCAAGGTTATTGATCGCAAAGCAATATGTGTTCATGCCATTGGGATCGTCGATGTTTGTGAGCTTGCCGCCACTTGACATAAATCCGTGGCGCATTCCATTGCTGTCAATGTAAGACCCGACCCCGACGTTTGAATTGTTTACAGCGAAAACCATAGTCTGCTGCGCGGTCGGAACGTTCTCGGTGAAAAACTTGAAGGTGATGGTTGGCGCTGCGGCGGCTGCCGCGAATCCGAACAATACAATCAGCCCTGCGAAAACGGATCTGCGGTTCATCGGTTTTCTCCCCAAGCTTGTTTCGTTGGCATTTCTGGACGGGCAATCGCGAGCGGGAGGAACTATATAAGAAACGAATGGAGTGTCAATAGGGCAGTTTAGACTTGCAGAGCTTGAAAGTACGCTTAAGTTCCACTTCGGAGTTGCCAAGGCGGGATCCGGTTCGATCGGCCGCATGTTTTTGTGTGTTTCTTTCCACCTGTTGGCAAGCTTGATTCTGGTGGCCAGCCTCAGAGGAAGGCCGAGACGTCCGCCGGCGTGCGGACATGCGTACCACTTTCGCTCAGTATTAATGAGGATTGAGAATTTATGGTCTGCAAATGTTCCAGAAATCAGGAGCATTTTTCCACGGGTAACTGATGGGATTCGTACCATGAAAGAGTCGACTCAGCGGTCGTACTCTTTGACTTTGCCGTCCACCGCGACCGCTACGTACCTGCCTGTAGTCACGTCGCGGAACTGGACCACGCGATGGCCTTCGCGCGCCAACTGACCCCAGCGGCTAGGCTTGGACGCATTCTGCTCGATTGCCTGGTACTCGCGGCCACCCATGGTGAACTTCACCGTCCTTAGGCGCTGATAACTGGTGCGCTTTACCGGAGCATTCGTGCCTGCGACGTCGACGTTCTTACCTTCCATCAATTCCGTGGCGATTGCCTTCATGAGTTCGAGATTCAGCATTGCTTTTCCACTTAGGGCCGCAAATCTCAGGTTCTATCTCTAAGAGCGACTATTTTATGGCCCCAAGAATTAGCCCCACTCCACTTTTACCACCTTGATTCATCGCCGAATCGATTCCCACTCTGTTTTTCCATGTGCGCTCCGACTCTTACGGCTTCCCACTCTCTCAAGGAAAATATCTTGATAGGCGTCTAAGGAATTCCGATTTCTTGAATTTTATTCCACACCTTAACCCTTGCGATTCTTGCGCAAGAAGGTTCTCACTGCCCGCATTTGCGCTGCACCCAACGAGCGTGCTGCAATTTGAGCATGGCTCATTCGGTTTGCCCCTGGTGGCTTGGATATTTTCTACTGAATCCGTGGCGGCGTCGCAGTCAAAACCCGGCAAGCATTCTGGGTTCTTACATTCGTCCCGGAATGACCGTGCTGGAGCCAGGTCCGGGCATGGGCTTTTTCACGCTTGAGCTGGCGCGAATGGTTGGAAGTTCGGGGCGCGTGATCGCGGTGGACATCCAGCGGAAGATGCTCGACAAGCTTAAGCATCGGGCTTTGAAAGCTGGACTCGCAGGAAATCTCGAGGCGCGGACCGCGACACCGGCGTCGATGGGAATATCTGACATGGCTGGCAAGGTGGATTTCACGCTCGCTTTTTCGCTGTGGTTCACGAGTTTCCCGACGCCCGGCACTTTTTTTCGGAAGTCGCAACTGCCTCGAAACCTGGCGCTGCACTTCTACTGGCCGAGCCAACCGGACACGTCAAGGCAACGCTGTTTGCCCGAACTCGAAGCCGCCGCACAGGCTGGTTTTCATATCGTGGAACATCCGGCGATTCGCAAGAGTCAGGCAGTACTGCTGAGAAAAGCCGCGTAGTGGAGATGGTCCTCTCTCCTCAGGCTCGGTGATTTTGGGGTGTTTGTTCCACTTGCAGGTGGGAAACGGCCATCTGGCTAAGAGGGTGTGACTAGTTTACCTGGAAATAGTGACGCACTGGTCCACGCGTTACTATTGTGGTACGTACCACAATAGGTACTGGCTATTTACTTCGCCGTTAATGCCTCCAAAACTCGGTCAAAGTCCTCCAGACTCGAGTACTGGATTACGATCTTACCCTTTCCTTTGCGATCACTGATTTTTACTTTGCACCCTAGGGATTGCTCAAGCCGACGCTGTGCGTCGCGCACGTTCGGATCCAGCTGCGGCACCGTCTTCGGTTCGTTTTCTTGCGGCGGCAAATTGTAACGCTCGACGATCTCGGTCAATTGCGCCACGGATATCTTCGAAGCAACCGCGTGCCTCGCAACGTCGGGAATCAGACTCGGATCGGCCAATTGAAGCAATACCCTGGCTTCGCTGAATCCGAGTTCCCCGCTTCCCAAAAATTCCTGGACCTCCGGCGGCAGCTTCAGCAGACGCATGTAGTTCGAAACCGATTCGCGTGAACATCCGGTACGCTGGCCGATTTGCTCCTGCGTCAGGCCGAAATCGCGGCTTAGCCGCGCGAATGCCTGGGCCTGTTCGAGGCAATTCAAGTCTTGCCGCTGCAGGTTCTCGACGATCGTCATCTCGGCGGCTTGTTGATTGGAGACTTGGCGAACAATCGCGGGAATCGCGGTCTCGCCCGCCAGTTTGGCTGCCCGGCAACGGCGCTCGCCTAAAATCAAGTCGTAGCGTCTCTGTGCATTCGCGCGAACGACGATCGGCTGAACCACACCGTTTGTACGGATCGACTCAGAGAGTTCCTTTAGGGCGGAAGCCTCGAAGTTTCGCCGCGTCTGGTAAGGATTTTCGTCGATCTGGTCAAGGGGGATGCGAACGACGGCGTCTCCGGGATGCGGCTGCATAGTGTGCGTGCCGACATCAGCGTGCACCTTGGGCGATGATGCGGCTGGCGACACTGCGGTTCCGGCGACTACGCGTGGTCCTGCTGGCAAAAGGGAATCCAAGCCTCGCCCTAGTGCTCGACGCTTGTCGGCGGTTTTTTCGACTGGCGCGTTCTCTGCCGTAACAGTTGTCATCGTCTCTCCTGAATTTATCGATCCTGGATATTGATGGTGATCAACCTATTTCGCTCACGCATCCACCGCTTCCAGCGCGGAGCATTTACAACTTGCCTCTCGTCCACTGGCACATCTTCAACCGGCATTTCCTGCACGACGCCGTTACGCCCCAGAATCTCTTTCGCGAGTTGGATATAACTCTCGGCACCGCGCGATTTCACGTCGTAAACCAGCACCGGCTTACCATGGCTTGGGGCCTCAGCCAAGCGCACATTGCGGGGAATGGTCGTCTTGCAGAGCTTGTCGCCAAAATAGCGGCTCAGCTCGGCCGTGACTTGCTGGGACAGGTTGGTCCGATCGTCGAACATCGTGAGAACTACACCTTCGATCGAGAGCTCGGGGTTGAGCCCGGCACGAATGCGTTCGATCGTATCGAGCAGCTCCGAAATGCCTTCGAGGGCGAAATACTCGGCTTGCATTGGAATCAAAACCGCATCTGCTGCGACCAGGCCATTAAGGGTCAACAGATCGAGCGCAGGAGGACAGTCGAGAATGATGTATTGGAAGCGTTCGCGTAGAGGTGCCAGTGCGTCTCGAAGGCGAAACTCCCTGCGCTCTTCATTGATCAGCTCAAAATTGGCCCCAATAAGGTTCTTGTGAGCTGGAACCAGCCAAAGCTGGTCAAGTTCAGTTTTTTGCAACGCCTCTTCTGCCGAAGCTGCTCCCATCAGGAGATGGTAGGTGTTTATGCGATCTGGATCTTTGCGCAGGCCGAGGCCGCTGGTGGCGTTCGATTGCGGGTCGCAATCGACGAGAAGCGTATTGACTTCCGCAGCAGCGATCGAAGCGGCGAAGTTGATTGCGGTCGTCGTCTTTCCGACGCCGCCTTTTTGATTGGCTACCGCGATGACGCGTCCCATTCGGTTTTTGGAGAAGCGCGAGAGTGTCCGCAGGATAGGTCGGATTCTTGTGCATTGGCAATGCCGATTTTCGGTGCAGACGACTCACATGGGCATTCGTGCGATGGGTCGCGGCCTTGGAAGTGGTGGAAGGCAAGGTTTCCACAGCAATTGTTCCACGTGGAACATGTGCGGATGCAACTGGCTGCCGTCAAGGTTCCACGTGGAACATCGGGTCATTTCGTGCAGCGCCGGTTCGGCAGGGCGCATGTTAACCAACTTGGTTCGTCGATTGCGATCCGATCAACACGACGCGGTTGAGCGAGAGGGGGAGACGAATCGGATCCGCCCAATGGAAATCTGAAATCAGTTCCTTCGATTTCAGAACCTGGTTCTCGCCCACCAAAATTGCAAGCCGGCCGCCAGGCCTAACCAGGCGTGTGGCGATCATCAGGCTTGCTTCGAATCGCTCGACGGCTCGAAAAGTAACCACGTCACCTGGTGCGCCGCGGTAGTTCTCCGCCCGATCTGAAATTACCTCCACGTCGCCCAATCCAAGCGCGCGGATGACCTCGCGCAGAAACGTAGCCTTCTTGTTGTTGGATTCCAGAAGTATCACCCTAAGTTGAGGCGACCAGATTTTGATCGGCAGGCCGGGGAAGCCCGCTCCGGAACCGAAGTCGATGAGACAGATCTCCGCCGCTGAGCGCTGCTCGCCGGTCGTTGGCGCGAAAAGACAACGAGCCGCGAACAAAGACTCGCCAAAATGTCGTGTCACGATATTTTCCGCATCGCGCACGGCCGTGAGGTTGACCCGCGCATTCCAGCGAAGAAGCAGATCCAGGTAGGCCGAGAACTGCTGGACCTGCCTTTCATTCAAGACTCTAGTCTCGCCATTCTCCTGCTCCGGGATCGGGGCAGTCAGAAAGGGCTGAAGCAATTCGGCGATGCGCCGCTCATCCATTCGCGCCCGATTGTAAAGGGACAATGTTGGCTTTGCGAGGCGGGATGCTAGCGGGGTCACCAAGGTAACCGCACTCTCTATGCTCATAGAACAGCTTGGAGTTACACCTTGGGAATCTTCGAGATAACGAAGGTGGCTGTTAGACTCGCAGTTAATGCCCCCAGTAGTTGAACAAAACAAAGAAGTTGAGACCGTTCAGGCGCTGATCCAGCTACTGCGCACTCGTTCCTACGAGGAGATCCGTCAGCGCATGTACGACAAGCCACCCGGGAGCGCCTGGTGGACGGCGTGCAAGACCGAGCTCGACGTCCGCAACGGGGAACAGATGGCCGCCGCCCTTTCGGCGACCTCGCGGGTACTGGAGCGGCTGCGTGCTTCAACCGAGCACTTCGAGCAGCTCGCCGACTCCCTTTATCACACCACCAACGAAATGCGCGACCTGCTTCGCGGAACCCAGGAATCAGGCCGCAGGCTCGAGATCGCGGTGTATGTCGCGATCGGCATCACCTTCGTCCAGCTTTTCAATCTGGTGTTTGAGGTATTCCGCAAGCGGTAAGAATCTCGCCGCGGATTCGCAGAGGAAGGCGGATCAACTAGCGGAATGGATTGACGACGTGCAATCCATCGATCTCCTGATCGTGCTGCAAACCCTCAGACAAGAGAACTCGGCATCCGGCTTGTTTTGCAGATCGGAGCACCAAAGCATCCCAGAATGAGAAATCGTGCAAGCGGTGCAGATCAATGGCGGCGAGTACGTCGGCCAGCTCTGGCGCAACCACATCGAATTCCGCGAGCAACTCAACTTTGCGACGGGCGATATGTGGTTCCAAACCGAGCTTGCGTGTGATTGTGACGAAGTATTCTTGTAGGACCTGAAGAGAAACCACGCCAGTTCCGGCGCGCCGGTGCTCCGCTACCAGGTCTATCGCGAGATTTTGCTTGGCTCGATCTGCTCGGTCGTCCGCGTAAACGAGGACGTTCGTATCGAAGAAGCTACGGACGCTCATGGATCTCGTCGCGATTAAAACGCCAGCCTTTTGAATGGCCTTTTCCAGACAAGCGACGAAACTCTGCGATGCTTTGCTCGGGATCGTCCCCGCCGGCGATTTTTTGCAGGTAGTCGCGAATCAACTGGTTCAAACTCTTGCCGAGAGAGTTGGCGCGCTTCCGGGCACGCTCCACCAATGGCTCGTCGACCGAAAGAGTCAGATTCATGCACACAGTATACGTGCACATGGATTACGTGTAAAGCTCGCCTCTTTATTTTAACCCTTTCACCACATACCCCTCCGACAACACCTGGTAGTAAACGTAGGCATAGGCGTTGCCATCGGCAGAAAAGTTCGGTGGCCCGACATTGGCAATACCGGCTTTGAGGTCGGTGCCGAAGCTCTTCCAATAGTCCATCTTTCCGGTAGCCAGGCTAAGCCGATAAATCTTTATCGGTCCAACCTCTCGCGCAGCCGGTGCGAGGTAGACGGAGCCGCCGTCGGGAGACCACCCGGTCACAAAGTATTTAGGATCGAAGCCGGGTATCGGCCGGAGATTGCCGCCATCGATCGGCCAGATGCCATATTTTCCGTCCGGCCCGATCACAGCGATATTGCGACCATCGGGAGATAGCTGTGTTCCGGCGATCCCCTCTGGCGTGATCGGCTTGGCATCGCCGTTGCCGATGTCAATCAGGTAGTCGCGAGCGCCATGACCGGGTTCGATTCCGGTGGCCAGCACGTGTTTTCCATCAGGCAAATACCGCACGGTGCTGTAGCTGATGTTGTCGTGCGTCAAGGGCCGGGCCTCGCCGGCGCCGGTAGGCACAAGGATCAGGCCGCCGCCCTTTGCAGGCTTGGTGATGACCGATTTCCCATCGGGAGAGATGGCGCACGCCATGCCATTGCCCAGCCGTACCGGAGGCGATCCATCGGTCGCCCGAAGAAAAACCGTATAGTTCGGCCCGCCTCCATCGGCTTCCTCTTCGAATAAGACCTGCTTGCCATCTCGACTGATATCCCGTAACTCGGACCACCCCAACCAGCCTAACTCGGCCTCTCCCTTTGCCTCCGGCGCCTGGCCACGAATACCCAGACGCACCTGGTGGGTGACCATCAATATGATTCCATTGCGTGTGTCTTGCAGCCACATGCCTCCGGGCACATTTACGATGGTCCGAAGCCTGCCTCTTAGGGTGACACCGCGAAGGTTTTCGGCGCTGCCGCTATCGGAAGCCGAAAACCAGATCTCGTCGCCCGACGGAGACCATTCGATACCTTCCACTGAAGACCAGCCCGACGAAAGTATCTTTTCCTTCCCGTCCGGACCGACGACTGCGACCGTTCCCTCATCGTCGCCGAGTGTGTTCTGATGGTCGGAGAAGGCGATCCACTTGCCGTCTGGCGAGATTTTCGGCTGGCTGATCCAGTTGATGGTATCGAACACAACGTGGCGTATTGGGTATTCCAGACGCCAATGCCTTGTTTCGGGTACGAAGCGAACAACAGCCATGTTTTCGCCGTCAGTCGCCCAATCGGCATCCTGGACATTGTCGAGAACCTCTCGTGGCGCACCGCCGTTCAGAGAAACCCGGGCTAAAGTTCCGAAACGGGCGTAGCCAGACATGAAAACCCGGTTCATCGAGATCGCCAGTTCGCCATTCTTGGAAACGGAAAGCAACTCTGCGTTCTTGATACCAAGCTCCCGCGAAACATTGTCATCCGTACGCTCCAAATAGAGCTGGTGATCGCTTCCCTCCCACGATGCGTCATAGACGACGCTGCCGTCAGGCGTGAAACGTGCGTTTTGGATCGAGCCCGTCCGAAATGTAATCTGTGTGTACTCAACCGGAGTTGCTGCTCCGGCGCCGCGTCCCAACCACCAGCCCAGACCCAGCATGGCGAGGGCTAAAGCAACCAAGCCAGCGATCCAAATGAAGCCGCTTCGTCTAGCACGAGTGCTCACGGGAGCAACTAGCTGTGGTCCTGACTTGGTTGTGCTCGAGATTTCGGTGAGGGCATCAAGATCGAAGGCGAGATCGCCGGCAGAATGGAAGCGCTGCGCCGGATTCTTCTCCATGCAATGGCGCACAATGCGTTCCAGACCTGGCGGAACATTACGGCCGGTTTCAGTCAGCTCCGGCGGTTCTTCCTTCAGGATCGCGCTCATTGTGTCGGCTGGCGTTTCCCCGTGAAATGCGCGCTTGCCGGAGATCATCTCGTAAAGAATGGCCCCGAAGGAAAAGATGTCGGACCGCGGATCGGCAGGTTTGCCGCGTACCTGCTCGGGGGACATATAGCCGACAGTGCCCATCACCATTCCAGGCTCGGTGACGCTATGCATCGTAGGGGCATCGGCACCACTTGCGACTTCCGGCCGGGTCAGCTTAGCCAGGCCGAAATCGAGGATCTTTACGCGACCGTCATTGGTGAGGAAGAGATTTTCCGGCTTCAGGTCGCGATGGACGATTCCCTTTTCGTGCGCCGCCGATAATCCATGAGCGACCTGGATTGCGTACTCGATGCCTTTGCGGATTGGGAGCGGGCCATTTCTCAGCCGGTCGCGTAGTGTTTCGCCTTCCAACAACTCTGAGACGACATAGGGTGCGCCATTGTCGTCGCCGATATCGAAGATCGAGAGAATGTTGGGATGATTGAGGGCAGCCGCGGCGCGGGCTTCCTGCGCAAAGCGCTGTAGGCGATCTGCATTCGCGGAGAAAGATGCCGGTAAGACCTTGATTGCTACCGCTCGGTCAAGACGCGAGTCGTGGGCGCGATAGACCTCGCCCATGCCGCCAGCACCGATCGACGACTGGATTTCGTAAGGACCGAGCCTGGTACCTGGGCTTAGCATGCAGCGTGGCCGCCATTATAGACAAATCGCCCCAAGCTGCGGCCCGATTGTTTTACCAACCCTCCTTTAGGCCTTTGTTCTGTTCGTCAAGCCAGGTCTTAAGTGGCGCGAAGTAATCGAGGATCGCGGTCGCATCCATCTGACGCTGGCCAGTCAGCGTTTCCAATTCATCTGGCCAGGGCTTGCTCTGGCCCATTTCAAGCATCTTGTTCAGCTTCGCTCCTGCTTCCTTCGATTGATAGAAGGTGCAGCGATGCAGCGGCCCGTTGAATCCTGATTCCTTGCACATGGCCCGATAAAACTGGAACTGTAGAATCCGCGCAAGGAAGTAGCGCGTATACGGGACGTTCCCCGGCACGTGGTACTTTGCACCTGGATCGAAATCGGCTTCGCTACGAGCCGACGGCGGTGCCACCCCCTGGTACTTCAACCGAAGATCCCACCACGCTTTGTTGTAGTTTGCCGGAGTAATTTCGCCTGAGAACACTTTCCAGCGCCATTGATCGATGAGCAACCCAAATGGCAGGAATGCTACTTTATCGAGCGCCTGCCGCAGCAGCAGAGGGATATCACTTTCGGCAGAAGGAACCTGATCGAGGAAACCGATCTTCTGCAGATATTCCGGCGTAATCGCGAGCGCGATTGTATCTCCGATGGCTTCATGGAATCCGTCGTTGGCGCCGTTCTCGAACAGAAACGGCTGGGCTTTGTAGGCGCGCTGATAAAAATTGTGGCCCAGTTCGTGATGAATCGTGACAAAATCTTCATCGCGGACCTGAATACACATTTTTACTCGCAGGTCATCCTGGTTATCGATGTCCCACGCGCTGGCATGGCACACGACGTCGCGATCGCGCGGCTTTGTAAAAAGTGAGCGGTCCCAAAATGCATCTGGCAGCGGGGCGAAGCCCAGCGACTTGTAGAAGTTCTCGCCGTACTTCACCATGCCTCGGGCGTCCACATTCTTTGCCCGAAGCAATGCCGTCAGGTCGACACTGTTGCCCTGCGGCAATCCCAGCAGGGGGAAGATATGGCCCCACTCCTGCGCCCATGGATTGCCTAGCAGGTCGGCAGGAATTGGCCCGTCCGCCGGAACCACATTCGCGCCGTAGCGCTGCGCCAATCGCGCACGAACGTAAGTATGAAGTGAGATGTACAGCGGCCGGACCTGCTGCCATAGCCTTTCCAACTCGGCGCTGAACTGTTCGGGGGTCATGTCATATCCGGCACGCCACATGGCTCCGACATCGGTAAAGCCCATCTCTCGCGCGCCCTGGTTGGACAGCTCCACAAATCGCGCGTAGCGCTGACGCATGGGCGCACCAACTTTATGCCAGCCTTCCCAGACCTCTTTCAGTTCTTCCCGATTCGTGCTCTCGCTCATGATCTTCTCAATCGCGGTGATGTCGAGGCAGTCATCGGCCTTGCGGCAATACTTGCCCTTGCCGTAATCGGCATCGAGCGAAGCCGCAATTTGCGTCATCTCCTTGCGAAGGGCAGGATCATGCGGAGCGGGAGCCACCAGGCTCAATTTGAGTAGCATGAACTTGCGCGCTAGTTCCGGGGGCATCTTCAGACCATCGAAACGTTTCGCCTTATCGACGAGTTCCGTCGTTACCGCAGTATTTTCCTCTTGCGCATCAGCAGCTATTGCCTGCGTGTCATCGGTAATGAAATTTTCTTGCACCCACTGCGCGCGGTTGGCCTTTACGCTAAGGTCATTGAGCCGCGTTTCCGCCTGCTTTATGAATTGCTCAGCTTCGGCAACGGTGGGCTTGGCATTTTGCGCTTGCATCAAGAAAGAAAAAGAGAACACCAAGAATAGAAGTCGGAATCTCATGAATCCTCCCGGTCGAAGATTATGAACGAGACAGGGGCAACTTGTCAGCGGCGGGTGAGGGAGCGCGATCCCTAACTGTAATACAGCTCTTCCATCGCCGCCTTCACCTTCGCAGACAACGATTCGAGATCATGCGGCTTGAGGTGAGCGGTCGAGATCGGCTTGCCCACTCGCATCTCGAGCGGGCGCGATTTGATGTGGTAGGTGTTCATCGGCAATAGCTCGAATGTTCCAATAAGGGCGATGGGAACGATATCGACTTGGGCACGAATCGCGAAGAAAAACGCTCCTGGCAGGAAAGGTTTGATTTCGCCATCCGGAGTGCGGCCGCCTTCGGGAAAAATGACCAGCGGCATACCGGCTTTCAAGCTCTTTACGGCAGAGCGAATGTCCGCGACTGAACGGGTTGGGTTCTGCTGATCGATGCAAACCTGGCCGGACCGCTTCAGATGCCCACCAACCAGCGGATACGACAGCAGCTCACTCTTAAAGACGATGCGAAATTGGAATGGCAGGTTTGCATAAAGAACGGGGATGTCCAGCGCCGACCCGTGGTTCGCCGCATACACGTGTGGCTTAGAAGTATCGATCTGATCCAACCCGGTGACCTTCACGGGCGAAGCAATGGTCGTCATGATGCACTTGCACCAAGATGTTGCAAATGCGTGGAGGATACGCTCGCGCTTCCGGCCTCGGAAAAAATAGGAGGTTAGCGATGTAAAACCGAAAAATACCGTGTACGCCCAGATCAGAGGGTCGAAAACGAAATACGATCGCAAGCGACTGAGCCACCCGTGCTTTTTCTCCGGAACTGACGCTCGCCGGACGGCGGGGTGAGGCTTCGCGTCCGACCACTCGTTGCGCGTCTCTTCGCCGATGGATGAGTTCACGTCCTGCATCTAGACCTGGACTCCCAAAATGCGCATTGCCTCGCCGACGAGGTAAATGGATCCGGTAATAATGACTACTCCATCCGCGCCCGCCGACGTCTTGGCGGCCGCGATCGCCATCGCCACATCATCTGCTTCTTCGATGTCCGTTCCCGTGCGTGCAGCCGCCTGCTGAATCTCTTCCGGTGTTGCGGAGCGCGGGTTTCCAGCGCGCGTAGCGATCACTCGCTTTGCGAGCGGAAACAGGATTTCAGCAATCTCTTGAATCGCCTTGTCGCGCATAGCGCCAAAGACAAAAGTCAGAGGTCGGTCCTCGTAGCAGGCTGACAACGTCGAGCGCAGCGCCCAGGCACCAGCCGGATTGTGTGCGACATCGAAAATGTATTCCAGCGACGCCTCGGTCGCCACCTGAAATCGCCCAGGCCAACGCGTAACGCGAATACCACGCTCAATCGTCTTGGGCGTAATTGCGAAACCTTGCTGACCGAGTTCCTCTGCCGCGGCAATTGCCAGCGCAATATTTCTCAGCTGATGCCGCCCGACAAGGGGCGTCTCCACCATAATCTGCTTTCCCATCACGAGCAGAGGATAGCGAGAGATGAAGCCGGAGTCCTTCTCGACGAGCACGGCGTTCCCGGCGTCAATTCTTTTCGCAATATATTTCGTACTTGCAGGTGAAACCGGTGGCACATAAGGCACGGCACTCACTGCTCGCGCATCCAGTTCGAGAATGGTGTTTCCAATGACGTCGTTCGCCGCCGGCTGCTGCGGCAAGGTAACGACAACGCCCCCGGCGCGAATGATGCCGGCCTTTTCTCGCGCGATTTCCGCGATGGTATCGCCGAGAAACTTCTGATGATCGAGCGAAATGTCGGTGATAAGGCTAAGTCGCGGCTCAACAACATTGGTTGCGTCGAGCCTGCCACCCATGCCTACTTCCAACACCGCCATTTCCACTTTGTTCTGCGCGAAGTACTCGAAGGCGATTGCCGTGAGCATCTCGAAGAAACTAGGGTGCCAGGGAAGTTCGCCTTCCTCGACCAGCCTCTCTGCCGTGCGGTCCACCAGGTCGTGAATGAGCGCGAAATCGCCGTCGCCGATCTGCAGTCCATCAATGCGAATGCGTTCGTTAATTCGGACCAAATGCGGTGAAGTGTAAAGGCCCGTCCGGACACCCGACGCTTGCAGGATGGAAGCCAAAGTCGCGGCAGTCGATCCTTTGCCATTGGTTCCGGCAATCAGTACGGCCGGAAATCGGCGCTCCGGGTGGTCGAGTGCGGCCAGCAATACGCGCATGTGCGCCAGGTCAAACTTGCGCGACGGCGCCTGCGTCAGCTCGTGTCCCAGCGCGAAAATACGGGCCACTGCGGTTTGGTAGGGGCTCTCGGCCATTAGCTATCAGATTATCAGTTTCACGCCGATGGATCGCAGTTTCTATACCCTCGCATTTGACAGGGGAAATGCGTCGTCGAACGGACTAAATGGTGAGTCGGGTGAGAACTGAAAACTCGAAGCCGGCAGGTTTTTCAGGCCGCTGCCATGAACTGCAGTGCACGTCCGATATAAGGTCTCAGGTCTTTACGAGGGACGACCGCGTCTAGCATGCCGTGTTCAAGCAGGAATTCGCTGCGCTGGAACCCTGGCGGAAGCTTCTGCCGGATGGTTTGCTCAATCACTCGCGGACCAGCGAACCCGATTAAAGCTCCGGGCTCGGCAATGTTGAGGTCGCCAAGCATGGCAAATGAAGCAGTGACGCCACCAGTGGTGGGATCGGTCAGGACGGAGATGTAAGGAACGCGGGCATCGTCGAGGCGCGCCAGCGCCGCCGAGATCTTGGCCAATTGCATCAGGCTGATTGCGCCCTCCATCATGCGTGCTCCGCCGGATGCAGATATGATGATCAGTGGAGTCCTGGTCTTTTCGGCTTCTTCGATCGCGCGCGTGATAACTTCACCGACGACCGCGCCCATGCTGCCGCCGATGAATGAATACTCCATGGCGCTGACAATGACTGGCCGTCCATTCAACTTGCCGCGCGCATTGATGACAGCATCCGTCAAACCGGTTTCAGTCTGCGCTTGCGCGAGCCGCGACGAGTAGGATTTCAGGTCGACAAACGACAGCGGATCGGTTGACACCAGATCGCCTTCGAAAGTATCGAACTGGCCGTCGTCGAGAAGTTGGGCCAGGCGGGTGCGGGCATCGATACGAAAATGCTTGTCGCACTTGGGACAGACGTTCATATTGCCTTCCAGATCCTTTTTCCAGATAATCTGGCGGCAATTCTCACACTTCACCCACAGTCCTTCAGTGCGAACCTTTTTTTCGCCCGACGGATCGAGCTCACCGGATTGTCGCTTGAACCAAGCCATAAAAATTCGCCAGTACCGCGTATCTCGTACCGAGTAAAACCGCTAGGTACCAGATACTTGGTAATCAGTACTCGATGCCCCTCTGCGCCATCACGCCTTTCTCATAGGCGTGTTTCACCTGGCGCATTTCGGTGACGGTGTCGGCTAACTCAACAATTGTCGGATGCGCGTTCCGGCCCGTCAAGATCACGTGCACAGCATCGGGCTTTTTCTTGAGGCTCTCCGCCACTTTCGTGGCATCCAGCATACCGTAGCTGATGGCGTAATTGATCTCATCCAGGATGACCATATCCCATGCGCCGGATTGAATCTCTTTCTCGCCTTCTGCCCAAGCTTCTTCGACCATGCGGACGTCTTCGGGATCAGGTTTCTCCGTGCCGACTTTCACGAAGCCGCGTCCCATCTGTTTGATGACAAATTTGTTTCCGAATGCCTGCACAGCATCGAGTTCGCCGTAGTGCCACGAACCCTTGAGGAATTGCAACATCAGGACTCGCATGCCTTGGCCAACAGCACGCAATGCAGTTCCCATAGCGGCGGTGGTTTTGCCCTTACCGGGTCCGGTGTTGACGATGATCAGACCCCGACGTGTGTCTGGCATACGAGGCGAACTTTAGATTGTACCTGTTCGCTGCGTGCCACGTTCGGAGGGAGAGCGTAGCTAAGACATATCAACAACTTTTCGCAAATCAACCTTGTCGTCTTTCATCGGCGAACTGTCCTCTGCCAACAGCTTCGCGACGATTCTTAGCGCGTCCACTTCTTTTCTCACCCGCGCAATTTCCTGTTCTTTTTCGCGTAACACGTCGTACGGATCTTTCATTGGGGAACTCCTCGATATCTGAGTAATCGAGCGACATTACACCTGTTTGATCGGGAATGAAATATCACAAAGGGGCAAGCGGGCGAGCGTCAATGTCCCAGATGGTAAGGATGGCCCTTCAAAATCGTAAATGCGCGATAAAGCTGCTCCAGCAGCACGACTCGCGCCAGTTCGTGGGCGATCGTCATTTTCCCAAGTGAAAGCAACAGCCCGGCTGACTTACGTGTCTCATCGCTGAATCCACTCGCTGGGCCAATCGCAAACAAAAGCGGAGACGCACCACGATCCTGACAATCGCCGAGCCATTGCGCGAATTCCTCGGATGAAAACTGCCGACCCCGACTGTCAAGGAGTATTAACGCATGGCGTGGACGCGCGTCGCGAGCAAACAGCTTCAGCAGCGCTGATTCGTCCTTGAGAGCTACGCTATCGACTTCGGCATAGTGGCTGATGCGACCGAGGTATTCGTCGGTCAGAGCCTGAACTGCGGGCTCTTTTGTCTTGCCGATCCAAGCAACCTTGATTCGCACACGAAGATTTAACCACAGAGAAAGACCGGCTTAAGCTTTCTTGCCCGAGGCCAGCACAACCACCGCTCCAAAATGAATGCCGCCATCTTTCAAGTACTTCTGAAGTGCCTGCATGACCTCGCGATTGAGTTGTTCTCTCTTATCAGCCGGAACGCGCTGCAGCATCGGCAGAAAAGGAGTAGCGCATCCCTGCGTTTGTTCCCAGATTTCTTCCGGTGGTCCAGGCCAGGTCCATGGAAGGGTTTTGGTCTCTTCTTCCACTTGTTGAAATCCAGCCTCACGCAACATCGCGGAAAGACTACCGGGCTTGCCGAATCTGCATGGATCCTGTCCAGCAGGAACCAATTGGCCGCCGGCATACTTGTGAGCAACGCCCATCATGCTTGACCAGAAGGGTTGATCAAATGGTCCCCATGCCATGAAACATGCACGCGAACTACTTTTCAAAACACGCAGCGCCTCCCGCAAGGCGCGGATGTCAAAGAACATCACTCCGAATCGCGAAGTCACAAGATCAAAGCTTGCGTCTGGAAAGGGCAACTGGTGCGCGTCTGCCTGCTTGGTTGAAAGATTCGTCAACCCACGCTCCCGCGCGCGACCCGCAGCGATCTGCAGCAGATCGGCACTGAGATCGAGCGCAGTGACATGCCCCTGCGCCCCAACCCGGTCCGCCAAACTGATCGCCGGTTCCCCGGTTCCACTGGCAAGATCGAGAATCTTCATGCCCGGCTTGGGCGCGGCGTAGTCCACCAGCCCTTCCGTTACTGGTCGCCCCATGGCTGCTGATTTTTCCTTCCACTTCTCGGCAGCGATCAGGCGGTACGAAGCGCCCCAGTCTGGGGCCTTTGGTGTTGTGCTCATGCACACCTCATGCAGGTTTGGCGACACGGCGCGACGAGCGCCTGGCTTTCAGCAGGTCGGCGGGCTCCAATCGCTTCGCCGACTTCCAA
>Ga0209168_10001771_pt1 | contig 16471 bp, 15 predicted proteins | sample Coa_R1_FD_187156 | JGI IMG/M metagenome (GOLD analysis project Ga0209168, IMG submission 187156) | Surface soil microbial communities from Centralia Pennsylvania, which are recovering from an underground coalmine fire - Coalmine... | ecosystem: Environmental > Terrestrial > Soil > Unclassified ... | reverse complement strand
ACCGAGCGCCGTAGCCCGCGGCGGTGGCCTCCAGGCATCTCCTTGCGCTCGAGCCGCCATCGCCATCCCGGCCAGCAGGCCCGTGGCGATGCATTCCACGTAGCCTTCCACGCCGGAAAGCTGGCCAGCGATGAAAATGCCCGGCGAGGTGCGCAGGCTGAGGTCAGGTGAAAGCAGGCGCGGAGCGTTCAAGTAAGTGTTGCGATGAATCTGCCCGTAGCGCAGGAATTCTGCCTGCTCCAGGCCGGGTATCATGCGCAAAATCCGCTTCTGTTCCGGGAACCTCAGATGATTTTGAAAGCCCACCAGGTTGTAGCTGGACAAGCGCAGGTTTTCAGGGCGCAATTGAACCACGGCGTAAGGCTGCCGGCCGGTGCGCGGGTCGGTCAGTCCCACGGGCTTCATGGGACCGAATCGCAGGGTGTCATAACCGCGCCGGGCCAATTCTTCGATAGGCAGGCAGGCCTCGAAGTAACGGGCGTCTTCAAAGACGTGCATTTCCACAGTCTCCGCCGCGCGCAACGCTTCGTAGAAAACCCGATATTCCTCTTCGGTCATCGGGCAATTCAGATAGTCCTCGCCACCCTTGCCGTAGCGCGAGGCGCGGAAGATGCGCTCCATATTAAGCGTTTCGGCGTCAACGATGGGGCTGATGGAATCGTAAAAGGCCAGATTTTCCGAGCCGGTCAAGGATTGCAATTGGGAAGCAAGCGAATCGGAGGTGAGAGGGCCGGTGGCAATCAGGACGAGGCGATCCGTCGGTATTTCTTTCAGCTCCTCTCTTCGCAACTCGATCAGCGCATGCCACTCAATGGCTTCAGTGACGGCTTGCGAGAATCGTTCGCGATCCACGGCCAATGCAGCACCCCCAGGAACTGCACACGCATCCGCCAACTTCATCAGGAGCGACCCGGCGCGCCGAAGCTCTTCCTTCAGTAGCCAGGAGGCGGCTCCGGGCGTGTTCGATTTGAGGGAATTGCTGCAAACCAGTTCGGCGAGCCGATCTGTCTTATGCGCGGGCGTGCAGGGGTGAGGGCGCATTTCATAGAGCACCACCCGTAGGCCGCGTTCGGCGACCTGCCAGGCGGCTTCGCTGCCAGCCAGCCCTCCGCCAGCGACGAGAATGGGTTCGGTTTGCATCTTAACCGCATTATAGCGCGAGGAGGAGACAGGCAAAGGTTTGTAGTATCCTGTCCCAGCTCATTCTTTTTCTTTACCACAACCACCCCTACTCCCTCCTGAATCAAGGCGGAAATTTCCTCTCCTCTCTGAGGGAGGCAGAGGAATGGTGAGTGTGTCGATGATGTGGCCTCTGTCACCAATAATTAAATGGGACAGGAGACTCGCCGAGGGCTATTGTAAAAAGGCCTGAATGACAGGGGTCATTTGGGATAGCTCACAGCCTGTCGCAAGATGGCCGCAGTTGGAGGTCAGTTCGAAGACGCGGGCATGAATCAGGTGAGCAAAGTTCAGGGCGGGTATGGGATTGACCATATGATCCTGTTGGCTTGGAATTACCAACACCTTGGCGTGCACTTGGGCGGCCGCCTTTTCCATCGAACCGCCATAGGGCGCCGAGACATCATCGGCCAGCATGGCTTGAAGCTGGCGAATCCAGTTGTTGGCGTCGAAGCTGCGAAGGGTGCTGGCCTCGGTTTCCTGCAAGAAATGCGGAAATTCCGCTCGGCTTGTGTGCGCCACGCGGTACGTGGGAGTCGTCAGCGCCAGCGAATGAATATCAGCGACCGTATCCATGCCAGCCTGAGGTGGCATTTGATAATCTCCGTGATTCCATGCGGGGTCTTCCTCAAGGGCGTGGAGTTCGGCGGTCCAGAGCAGCAGATCGTAAGACGTAAGCCGGGGCGAGCCGACAATGGGGATGGCTTTATCCATGAAGTTGGGATAGGAGACGATCCATTGGAAGGTCTGCATGCCGCCCATCGAGATGCCCATGACGGCGTGAAGGTGGCTGAGGTGAAGTGTCTGGGTTGCCAACTGATGCTCGGCATTTACCATGTCGCGGATGGTGAATTGGGGGAAATGCATGTGAGGTTGAATAGCGCTGTTTGAGGGCGAAGAGGAGATGCCATCGCCGAGCGCATCGACAAGAATGACATAATACTTTGCCGGATCAAGCAGCTTCCCTGTGCCGACAAACCCCATCAGATTCTTCGTGGTTCCGGTGAACCATGTGGGCCACAGAATAGCATTGGAGCGCGAGGCATTAAGCTGGCCAAACGTCCGATATCCGATCTTGCAGTCGCGGATCACTTGGCCATTTTCCAGACGGAAATCACCCAGCGAGGCAAATTGCTGCCTTCCCTGGGCAATCAACATTGAGCTGCCGAGGCCCAGGAGAATGAGGAGGATGATGCAGATTCGTCTTGGCATAGGGTTTTCAGAAACAAGTGAAGAGTGACGACGGGCAAAGGAATGTTTTTCTCGTCATTCATCACTCATCATTGTTTTTTCAGGGTTTTTCGCCCGGAATATTCACGCGAACGCGATAGACATTGCTTGCGGCCGTGATATAGAGCGTTTTCCAATCCGAGCCGCCCCAGGCGCAATTGCCCACTCTTCCTCCGGGAACGGTGATGGTCCCAAGGTGTTTGCCTTGCGGTGAGAATATCCAAATTCCGCCCGGCCCTGCACTGTAGATATTCCCCTTTATGTCAATTTTCATTCCGTCCGGCGCTCCGGGCCCGGTCACCGAAGTGGCGTCATAAAACACTGTGCCGCCGGAAAGGGAGCCATCCGGCTCGACGCGATACCGCATCCAGAGTTTTTTCGGCTCGGAGTTATCGACGTAGAGGTATTTCTTGTCGGGAGAGAAGGCAATGCCATTGGGGCGCGTGAGGTTTGAAATCAGAAGCTGAAGCTTGCTTTCATCGGGCGGGGCACCCGGAGGATGTGAGGTCGCATCCAGAATGCGATAGACGCCGTTCACGTGAAGCTGCTTGAGCGGGTCATGGTCGCTTTGTGTGGGCAGTCCGTACGGCGGGTCGGTGAAATAGAGCGCACCGTGGGGGCCGTAGACGACGTCGTTCGGGCTGTTGAGTTGTTTGCCTTGATATTTGTCGGCCAGCACGGTGATTTGTCCATTTGGACTGAGCGTCTCAAGCCGCCACACATTCCGCCGGGCGTGACCGGCCACGGTGAGTCGCCCTTCAGGATCGAGCGTCATACCGTTGGAGCCGGATTCAGGCCCGGGATAAGGTGTCTTTCCCAAGTAGCCACTCGGCTGCATGAAAATGGTCACGCCGTGACCAGGCGTCCATTTGCGAATGCTGTTGCTTGGAATCTCTGCGAATAGTAGAAAGCCTCCGCGGGCAATCCACACCGGTCCTTCCGTCCACTTGAAGCCTGTCGCCAGGCGCTCGATCTTGGCATTGACCGGCACCAATTGATTAAGGGCCGGATCAAGCCTTTCAATGGAGGGCGCGCCTTGGGGCCATGCCAGAAGGGATACGAATATCAACTGGACAATCAAGCACAATGTAATTTTTGTGATTTTCATGCGCGGGATTTTATAACAACGTTCGCTCTGAAACAATCGAAAAAACAGGGGTCCGCACAAGATAAGCCATCAACCCTTCAGCCTTCGCGGATGACGCCGAACGGATCGCTTTCCGGCGCTTCGCGATCGAGGGCGCCTGCTGTCTCGAGCTCGGAGGCAGTGCCCGCTGCTTCCGCGTCACTTTCTCCGGGCGCCAGAAACAGATTGGATTCCACGCCGTGCTGCTTGGTATAAAGCTCAAAGTAACGTCCACCCGCGGCGTAGAGTGATTCGTGAGTACCGCGCTCGATAATCTCGCCGGCCTCGATCACCAGAATCTGGTCGGCTTTGCGAATCGTGGAAAGGCGGTGAGCGATGACGAAAGTGGTTCTGCCGCGCAGGAGATACGACAGGCCTTCCTGAATCTGGCTCTCCGATTCCGAATCGAGGCTGGAAGTGGCTTCATCGAGAATCAGGATGCGCGGATCGGCAAGAATGGCGCGCGCAATTGAAACGCGCTGCTTCTGCCCGCCTGAAAGCTTCACGCCGCGCTCCCCGACCACGGTGTCGTAGCCTTTCTCAAAGGATTCAGCGAATTCATCCACGCGGGCAATGCGGCAGGCCCGCAGGATTTCTTCCTCGCTGGCCTCAGGCCGAGAAAACGCCACATTTTCCCGGATCGTTCCATCGAACAGAAACGATTCCTGAAGCACCACGCCTAATTGCGTGCGATAGGAAGCCAGGCTCACTTTCCGAAGGTCCATGCCGTCCACAAAAATCGTTCCCTCCGTCGGCGTGTAAAAAGCGCAGAGGAGCCCGATGAGAGTGGATTTGCCGGAACCCGATGGCCCAACCAACGCCGTGATCGTCCCGGGAGACGCCTGAAAGCTGATGTCCTTGAGGACAGGTTTCCCAGGTTCATAAGCAAAGAAAACATGCTCAAAACGGATATCGCCGCGAATGGGGCCGAAGGTCAGTGTTCTTTCAGCATCTGCGTCTTCCGGGCGTTCGTTCAGCACTTCCTGCGTGCGTTCGAGGCCCGCCAGCGCCTCGCTCATTTGAGTTCCCACGCCCACAATCTGCACCACAGGCGCCACCAGCAAGCCGAGGAAGATGGTGTAGGTGACGAAAGTGCCGAGCGTCATACGGCCGGCGACAATCTCATGAGCGCCCAGATACATGATAAGTGCGCTTACGCCGCCCAGAAGCGTAGTCGAAGCGAGACTCATAAAGGAGGTGGCGGTCAGCGTGCGGAGCACATTCTCGAGCAGCCGCTGTACGCCCTCATAAAACACCTTGTGCTCGCGGTCTTCCGCGTGATAACCCTTCACCACGCGCACCCCTCCGATGGATTCGGTCAGCCGGCCCGTAACTTCGGCGTTGATCTTTCTTCTCTCTCGAAAAATAGGCCGGATGACGGCAAAGGCTTTATTAAGAGTGAGGCTGAAAACCACGAGGATGATGAGAGCGACCAGTGTCATCGTGGCGCTGATGCGGATGAGGACAACCAGGGCAAAAAAGGAGGTCATCAGCCCGCCAACAAACTGCACCATGCCGGTCCCGAGCAGGTTGCGAAGCCCTTCGACGTCGCTCATGATGCGCGCCACCAGTGTGCCCACTTTATTCGAATCATAGAAAGCGATGGGCAAGCGTCCCACGTGGGCCTGCACGCGGACGCGCAGTTCGGCGATGAGCCGCTGAGCTTCTTTCGAAAGAATCTGTGTCAGGCCGAAGGAACTCGCGCCCTGCACGGCTGTGGCGACGACGACAGCCAGCACGATGGGGATCAATAAATGAAGCTGGCGCTTGCTGATGACGTTATCGATGAAGAATTTGGAGGAGGCGGGCAAAACAAGACCCGCAAGACGATTGACGGCCATCAGCAGAAAGCCAATGATCAGATGGACGCGCCGCGGTTTGAGGAATTCCCAGATATCAGGAAGCAGTTCCCACCACTTGGCCGATTTTTCAGCTTTTGGCTTTCCCCTGGCAACAAGCGCATTTCCGTTCATGCTTGATTGTAGCGCAATGTTGAAGCCTATTTAGCGATTGTCGGGCTGCGGAGGCGGAAGGCGCCTGCCCGTCAGAAGCCCCTGGCACACGCTATGCTCCTCACAGGCTCCGACTGGAATTTCAATTACCCCAGGGGGCGTGAAAGGCTCAGTGCCATCAGGACAAATGAGCCAGCAATAATGAGAACTGAAATGGCGGCGAGTAGATTCCAGAGTCCCTCGCCAGCCTTCGTCAAGGGATCGCCTTCTGGGACAAGGTATCCAAGCAACAGGCCGGAGATGAACCCGCCGAAGTGGGCTGCGTTATCGACGGAGAAGATTGGCAGAAGACCGAAGATGAAAATATAGATTACCCAGCGCCAAAGCTGGCGGCGCAAGTCCTTGCCCATCGCGCCATGGTGGAAGCTGGCTCCAATCAGGATACCGATCAGGCCCATGATGGCTCCGGAAGCGCCGATTGAAACTCCCAACGGTCTCCACCAGAGACTTACGACGTAGCCGAAAACGCCGGTGACCAGATAGAGGACGATGTACTTCGTTGCGCCAAACAGGGACTCTACAATGGGGCCAATATCAAACAGGCACCACAGATTAAAGCCGATATGAATGAGTCCGGCGTGAAGAAAAATGGCTGTCACCAGTCTCCACCATTGACCAGCGAAAATTAACGGGCATTTGGCTCCCATTCGGATCAATACGGAGCTCGCAATGCCGCCGAATGAAGGGGCGGACTGCATGGCTGCCGAGGCTGCTCTCTGCGTCATAAACCACGTGATCGCATAAATGACGATGGTGAATGCCATGATGATCGTATTGGCGGAAGTAGGGACGGGAATGACGCCACCTGCCACACGTCCGGGGGTGGGCGATGGACGCGATCGCGCGGAGCGAACATGCGCACCACACAGCGGACAGACCGAGGCACTGCGGTCAATCAGCGCCCGGCAGGACGGACACATGCGTAACGCGGTTTCGTAATTCTGGTCCTGCTTGCCGAACATTGACCGGATTGAGGTTTTTAATCGTTGCAGCTTGAACCACAATTTGGGAGGCAACTGCATAGAATTTCAGTATGCAGGATGCGGTTGGAACTGTAAAGAAAACGTCAGAGGCTGGATTGACTCTTGGCGGATTGGCTATAAAATCGAAAGTTCCCGGCAGGGAATCTGTCGGAGGGTTGCGCTCGATGTTCGTGAGAATGTCAGGCTAAGAGGGACTACTGCAAATCAAACCATTCTTGCCATGGAAAGTGCGCTGGCTGATGGCCAGGGCTACGCGCAGACAGTCCCAGAAGTTGAAGGCCAGATGGGAGTGCCGGCCTGAACTTCTACGCGCGAGAGTCCTGCACGCAGGATTTGTTCTGAGCCTGATCGTTTGCCTTACGGGCTGCCTCCATCATCATCGCCGTCGTGTCAGCGCGCCGGGCATGGGCGTCTATGCACAGGATGGTATGGAGGGACTGGCTTCATGGTACGGCCATCCCTATCATGGTCGTCCCACGGCAGATGGCGAGATTTACAATATGTATGCCATGACGGCGGCGCATCGCACCTTGCCTTTCGGAACCTGGGTGCGAGTGCACGATCTCGATAATGGTCGGTCAGTGGATGTGCGCATCAATGATCGCGGGCCATTTATTCCGGGTCGAGTGATTGATCTTTCGTACGCTGCCGCCGAAGCGCTTGGGGTCGTTGGGCCGGGATCGGCCCATGTCCGGCTCGAGATTTTAAATCCAGAGCATGTCTACGGCCCGCAGGCTGTCCCCGGCGTCTATGCCGTGCAGGTAGGAGCATTCCGCAATCCTGACAACGCTCAGCGGCTGAAGGCTTCGATTGAGCCACATTTTGGTCCTGTGATGATCCAGACTTATGACGACCCCAAGGGTCTTTTTTATCGCGTTCGCGTCGGGAATCTGAATAATGAGGCGACGGCTCGGGATCTGGCGAATGACATGAAGCAACAGGGGCTTGTGACAGAGACCTACGTGGTGCGATTGAATTAAAGGAGCTGGGGGCGACGTAATTAACTTTAACACCAGGAAACCCTATGGCAACCATATCGGAAGATTGCATTTTTTGCCGCATTATTCAACGCCAGATGCCTGCGAAGATCATCTATGATGATGACACTACGCTGGCTTTTGAGGATATTCATCCGCAAGCGCCTGTGCATTTTCTGGTGGTTCCCCGTAAACACCTGGCGTCGTTGACTGAGACAGGCGCGGAAGAGGAGGCTCTGATTGGGCATCTTTTTGCCGTTTCAGCGAAGCTTGCGCGCGAGCGGGGGCTTGATTCAGGTGGCTACCGGACCGTGATTAACAATGGCGAAAGGGCAGGGCAGACGGTTTTTCACCTGCATGTCCATGTGATGGGCGGTAGGATGTTTCATTGGCCGCCAGGATGACCGCCGGCCAGGGCCCATTGAGTAATGAGACATTTCCCTTGGCGGCACAAAGGCAAGGGGTATAAGCTTTGTGCCCTCTTGAATGGCGCATCGCGACCGTAATGCAGTACAATCAAGCAGGGCTGTTTGCAAAGAGCAAAATAGCGGTTGCTCACAGTTCTCAAATCATATTGGGAAAAATAACGCCTCACATGGATTGTGCTGGAGTGGCGGAATTGGCAGACGCACCAGACTCAAAATCCGTTTTTTAGCTTTCTATTTACTTCCCTTTAACTCCCTTCGATTCCACTTTCATCCAATGTTTATGCGAGTATCTTTGAAGTGGCTTCTTGGAGCCGAGGGTAACTGAATGGTACACTTTGGAGAAACGAACTGAGTCTAAAACTGAAACCAAACTTTGCTATTCAAAGTACTTTATACTCAATGGCTTCATCCGAGGGCAGGTCTGTGGGCAGGTGAGGGCAGGGCTGGAGGGCGTCCGTTTTGCGGACAGAGCGCTGGGCGGGTCATCGGCGGGTAGGTTCCAGATCTGCGGCCGTGGTATGCTGGGGGGGCGGACCTGCGACCAAACGCCGTCTTGCGCAGCGCGATGCTCGCTCAGTCGCACGATCACGATTCTCACATGAGGTAGGGGCGATGAGAAGGAAAAGAACCAGACGAACCGTCGAGGTGGAGAGATTCGTCCTCAAGGATAAATTAGGAAATACCCGCGCCAGTCTAAGTAGGGGAGATAAGGGACCAACGTTCTCCTTATTCACCGATCAGGAACACCCTCGGTTGATTATGGGCGTAGGAGATTACGAGCCATATATCCAGTTCTTCGAGCCGCACACGGAGACCATGATTGAGCTGAGTGCGCCGCACACTTCATTTGAAGTGAGCGGGCTATTTCGGCATCGCGGTCTGCAAGCCAAGGTCTGCGGTGGTCCCCTGAACTGAGACAAACGGTTAAGACACTCTTCGCCGTTCGGTGGAATTCCATTGTACTTCCAATGGCTTTTCTTGCAAGCTGGGCGCCAGCTGGTGAAGCGGAGGCGGGCAATGCTAGAGAGCAACCCGCCCAGGAATAGCCAGCTGGAAACCCATCGAAATGATAGATTTCCCTATGCCTCAAAAAACTCATAAGGCAAGCTGCCGCGCAGCGGCCTCCCTTTTGGTTTGAACCAGCAGACTGCGTCCGAACTCCGCCGGGGGGCAGGTAGCCGAGCGCCGATGCTGGCGTTTTTGGTTGTAGACCTTCTCGAGAAACGTGCCGATACTGGCTCGAGTGTCGGCGAGATCGCGAGATTCCGTCCGGTAAACCTCCTCGTACTTCAACGTTTTGATAAATGATTCGCACGCCGCGTTCGATGGCGGAGAGAACGGCGAGGTCCGGACATGGGTCATGTCCGCGGCAACGAGAAAGAGCAGCAGTCTTGGCAATCTGATGAGCAGCGGCCCCATCCGCGAGGAGGCGGTAAAAACTCTACATGAGACTCTATAGGGGCTGAATTTTTTGTCGGCGGCTTCAGGTTAAACGCAACTTCTGGACAGAATGAGCGAAGGACATTCTGATCCGGAGTTGCCCGATGAGTTTGCGCCGTTGCCGTTATTGCCAGCAAGTTTTTCAGCCTGCCCCTTACCATCCCCAACAACAGGTTTGCAGCCAGCCTGCCTGTCAGCGTCAACGACAACGGGATTATCACCGGCGAAAAATTCGTTCCGATCCCCTCTACGCCCAGGTCGTGCGCGAAAGCCGCAAGAAGTGGCGAGACGAGCATCCCGGTTACCAGAAGCGCTATCGCCAGACTCATCCCGGAGCCGTCGAACGCAACCGGCAGCGACAGCATTTCCGTGACCAAAGCCGCCGCCTCCGGAGTCTTGTAAAGAACAACTTGGCTCTCGACCTAAGACGTTGTTCTTCTGAGGTTTGGCTGCTGGGACCGGCCGCCGACGAGCTTGTAAAGAACAACTTGGCGGCTTCTCAACAGCTGATTCTTCAGCCCGTCGAGCCTTTTCCGAGCGTCGGCCACGTTTCTTGTAAAGAACATCCCTCTGGTCTTGCCGGCGGCTGCGGCTTATAACCGAAACCATGCTGAAGGCAGACCAGATCAATGAAATCCATCGGCTCGCCGGTGGCGAGCATTGGTCGATGCGTCGCATCGCCCGCCATCTCCATCTGGCCGCCCGCACCGTGAAAAAGTACCTCTGGACTCCTGTGCCTGAGCCGGTCCGCCGTCCCCGCCCGAGCAAGCTTGACCCCTTCAAGCCCCTGATCGCCGATCTATTGGAACAGGACCCCCGCGCTCCGGGCGTCGTCATCCTGCAGCGCCTCCAAGCGGCTGGCTACGCTGGCTGCTACAGCCTCTTGCGCCAGTACCTCCGGCGGGTGCGGGTGGCCCGTTCCGCCCCGCGCGCCTTCGTGCGCATGGAACCAGCACCCGGCGAGCGCTTCGAAATCGACTGGGGACACTTCGGCTCGCTCGATTATCAGGGCGACCAACGAAAGCTCTACGCTTTCTCGCTGATCGAGGCTCACAGCCGCATGCTCTACGTCGAGTTCACCCATTCGCAGAGCTTCGAGACCTTCGTGCGCTGCCACCAGCACGCTTTTCGTGCCCTGGGCGGGGTGGCAAGAGAATGTTGGTATGACAATTTATTAACCGCCGTGGCCGAGCACGACGGGCGTCTGGTGCGCTTCAACCCGCGCTTTCTCGCCTTCGCCCGCGAGTACGGCTTTTACCCCCGGGCCTGTAATCCCCGAGCCGGATGGGAAAAAGGAAAAATTGAAAAAGGGGGCATCGCCTATCTTCGTTCCAATTTCTGGCCCCTACGCTCTTTCACCGATCTCACGGATGTCAACCGCCAGGTGCGGCAGTGGCTGGATGAAGTCGCCAACGTGCGCCTTCATCGAGAAACCCGTGAACGTCCCTGCGATCGTTTCCGGCCCGACTGCCTGCGGCCGTTGCCGGCGCTGGCTCCCGATTACCGCGACACCGCCGAAGTCCTGGTCCACAAAGACCTGCGCTGGCATTTCGATGGCAATCGCTACTGCGCTCCGGCCCGCCTGGTCGGACGGCGCCTCATCGTCAAGGCGGATGCGTCTTCCGTCACCCTCTATGATTTGGAAGGAACTGAAATCGTCCGTTATGCACGTTCCTGGCGGCGTGGCCAGACCTTCGGCGCCGAGCGCTTCGAAAAGGAACTGCTCGCCCGTCGCCCCGCCGCCCGGCGTTCCCAGACCCAACAACGGCTGATCCAGTTCCTGCGCGGAGCCTCGTCAGAAGAAACCGTGGAAGCTTACCTGCGCGGCCTGGTCGATGCCGGCCATTCGCTGCTCCATCAACTTCACCAACTCCTCGACCTCGCTCGCGCTTATCGGCCGGAACAACTCGCCGCCGCCCTGGAAAAAGCCCTGGCCTCACGCGCCTTCGGAGCCGACTACGTCGCCCATCTCTTACGCCAGATGGAATCGCCGCGTGAACCGCAGCCGCCCCTCCAGCTTCGCGATCCGGAGTTGAATCAACTCGCCACCGATCCGCTCTCCCTGCTCGACTACGACGCCTTTATCCTCGAAGCCCGAAAGGAGTCCCCTGATGACCCTGGAAGAGAAACTGTGCCAACTGAGCCTGACCACCATGGCTCAAAGCCTGGAAACGATCACGGCTCAAGCGGCGAACCAGAATCTTAGCTTCCCAGCCGCTTTGGAACGCCTGTCGGACCTGGAACTGGAAGCCCGCCACCGCCGTTCGATCGAGCGCCGCTTCAAGCTCTCTCATCTTCCCGCCCAGCCTACCATCGACCAGTTCCATTTCGCCCATCACAAATCCCGCCAGCAGGCCAAAAATCGCATCCTCCGCCTGCTCGACCTGGAGTTTCTGAAGCAAGGAACCAGCATTGTGATCGTGGGCAATCCGGGTGTCGGGAAGACCTTCTTGTCCTACATCCTGGGCTGGCGCGCCTGCCAGGCCAACGTGCGCGTCCTGTTTACCACCGCCATGGACATGCTCAACCCACTGCTCGCTTCCCAGGTTGATCACTCCCTGGTTCGCAAGCTTCGGACCTACACCGAACCGGCTTTTTTATTGATTGACTAATGTGAAGTTCTCAGAAATGTGGAGTTGGCATGCCAAGGCCCTGGAAAACACGTATTGTGGACCTGTCCAGCTCCACATTTCTTACGGCTTAAAGGGATTCCAACCAATCAAGCACGGTGTGGTCTTTGCTCCACGGTTTGCGTGACTGGCGCGGAACCGGTTTGATCTTGGCGATGGCCTGGCGTTTCATCTCGAGATCGACTTTGGCGTAGCGATTCGTCGTGGTTGGGCTGGCGTGCCCCAACATATGGCTGATGGTCGATAAATCAATGCCCGATTTCAGAAGGGCCACGGCCGTACTGTGCCGGACACTGTGAGGGTGTAACCGCTTCTTGCGGAGGTTCGGTGCTTTTTCGCAAGCAAGTCTGAGACATCTGGCGAGGATATGCCGAATGCCGAAACGGGTTAGCGGCTGACTGCGGTGATTGAGAAACACGCTGGCTTCCGAGCGCAGGTCGAGATTCCGCTGACGGCAGAACGCTCTCAATACTGCAGCGGTCTGTGGCCAGAGCGGGCAATAGCGTTCCTTTTTCCCTTTGCCAAACAATCTCGCCTGAAAAGGCTTGGTCAGTTGGAGATCACAGGCGCGCAGATCGGCGATCTCCTGCACGCGGCCGCCCGTGTTGAACAGGGTTGCCAGCAGAGCGTAATCACGGCTTCCTTGCAGCGTGGCCCGGTTGATCGTTTTGAGAATCGCGTCGATCTCTTCGTATTCCAGGTAATCAATGGCTCGTTGTCGTGCGCGCTTGAAGGGAATGCCGAGGACACGCTGAGCCAATTCGAGATACTCTGGATTACGCGCGGCCACGAAATGAAAGAAGGCGTGAATGGCCGAGAGCCGGACATTTCGCGTGGAGACACGATTTTTGCGCTCCTGTTCAAGGTGGGACAGGAAGGCGAGGATTCCCGGCGGATCAAGGTCAGCCAGGTCGAGCCCCGTGATCGGCTTATTCCGCTGTTGGGAAAGAAACCGCAGAAGCAGAACAAGGCTGTCCCGGTAGCTGTGGATGGTGTGCGGACTCGTTCCCCGAAGGTGGGGGAGATGATCTGTAAAGTAGTCGCGAAGGGCAGCGCCAAGTAGATTCGGAAGCTCGGTTTTCATGCGTGCCTCCGTGCGGATGGCGGTAGCGGAGAAACCAGTTCACCGTAATGATTCGCGAATCGCTCGTTCGCGGCGGTGCGAAGCGGCTCGATGAAGTGCAGGTAATAATGCGTCGATAGGGCCGAGCCGTGCCCCAAGTAGGTGGCCAGCCATGGCAGTTTGGCCTCCACATCGGCGCCGGCCCGGTACCAGCGCAGGAGGGCGTTAACGGCGAAGCTGTGGCGTAGGTCATGGATTCTTGGCGGCTTACCTTTCCTTGTGGTGATGCCGCACTTCTTGAAGAGAGGCAGGACACAATAGTGCAGTCCTGTACCCGTATACGCCCGGCCTCCCTTGATTGCATTCCATATGAGGGGTGTGTCCGCAGAAGTAAGGAGCCGTCGCCGGGTTCGGACGTGCAGATAACGCTCGATCTCATCCGCGATATCTCGGTTGATCGGAAGCAAGCGGGACTTAAAGAACTTTGTTTCCCGGATGCGCAGAGTCGATTCCTGATGGTTGTAGTCACCGACGGTAAGGTTCAGCAGTTCCCCACGGCGAATTCCCGTGGTGAACAGGAGGACAATCGCTAGTCGAGTTACTTCCGGGCGAAGCGGCGATGCAGGATTACGTTTCAGGTGCGAAGCCTCGCTCAGCAGTCTCCCCACCTCGGCTGGAGAGAAGATGTACGGCTTGAGCCGTTGATGGTAGGGGGGAAATGAGCGGGGGTCCGGAACGAAGCACTGCGGTTCGGTCCGGCGGCGATATAAGCAGAAGCTGCAAACCTCCAGCATGGGAGCCCGCCGAACCCCGGAGGCGACGTGTTCGTGAGTGTGACACCATGCCTGAAACGCAGCCGCATCCAGGTCCGGATATTTTGTGCTTTGATGGTGGAGGAATCGGTCCAGGGACTGCAGCGTGCGAGATGGAAGATCAAAGCGGCGGCCCAAAGCCCGCTTCAGATCAACATAGCGACCGAAGACGGGCGCCAGGCGAGACAAAAATACGGGAGCGAACACCGAGGTTGCTGTCATCGCTTCCCCTCCTTTTCGGTGCGCCGCCTACCTGGAACTGCAAGGGCCACTTCGCGCAAGTCCTCGGTCGCCAATCGCAGATAGATACACGTGCTCTCTGCGTTCCGATGTCCCAGGATGTCACCGATCGTTTTAAGAGGAGTTCCGTTTTTCAGGAGATGGAGGGCGTAGGAATGGCGCAGGCAATGGGGGCCTTGGTAGGGAATATCCAGCCCGCTCTTGCGAACCAGTGCTTGAAAGGCTTCCGTGACTGCGGTGGGCTTCAACACGCCCAAGGGAGCGCGCATTCGCAAGAAAATTCTCCGATACGGCGCCGGAGGTGGCGTCCGCTTCAGATGCTTAGCCAGCGCAGACAGGACCTCATGGGTGAGCGGCAGTTCCAAAGGCGAGGAGGTCTTGCATTGGTGGATTCGAAGGATGCCTTGTCGCCAACGGATGTCGTCAAGGCTGATGGCCACGGTCTCGCTGGCACGCAATCCATAGGTGGCAATCAACAGAAACATTGCGTAGTCACGCAGACCCATCGGCGAAGTTTTATCCATGCCTCGCAGCAGGGTGCGAACCGTTTCCCATGACAAGGAGTGAGGTAGTTGCTCAAGACGGTAGAGTCGCGGCGTGTCGATCTGGCAATCAAGCCCGGCGGGCGCCCTGCCGTCAGCAGCGAGAAAACGAAGGAACCCTCTCAGCGCAGCGATATCGTGTTGGAGACTTGCCCGACTCAGCCGTCTGCCGGCCTTAGCAATGTACGATTCGATATCGCTGCTCCGAATGCGTCCTACGGCTTTACCCACCTTTTCCAGGTGATCGAGGAAACATTGCGCAGTCCGCTGGTGGCTTGAAACCGTGGACGCGGCAAATCCGCGGACTTCACGGAGGTGATCCGCATACTGCAGGCTCAGAGCGGATGTTCCTGCTGCTCCGATTCCGTCAGCAACGATCATGCCAGCGGCTGTGAGATATCGTTCCAGTGCCCGGACGGTTCCAGCGTTAGTCGGGAAGACCTTGAGGAGATCACGCCAGCAAGCCTGGAGCGTTGTGTGGGTTAAGCTCGCGACATCACGAGCTTGGCGACGCCGCAGATCAGCATCCACATGCGGCAGCATGCGAATCACGAACTTGCGCGAGCCGGGGGTGTAGCCGTTAGCGGCCAACCAATCATCAAAACCATCGCTAATCGGCCCCAACAGGGGCATTGACAGAAACTTGGGGTGAGCTTTCGGGAAAAGAGAATGTAGCATCGGCACCTCGTTAAAAGTGGGTTGGGCCGCCGGACAGCGGCCGTTCCGATGCTACCGCTTAAATGTGGAGTGAAAACCAAGAAAACCGTGATTCTATGAGCTTCCCGTACCTCAACTCCACATTTCTGAGAACTTCACATTAGTCAATAAATGTTGAGCTCAACATTTCTGGATGAGCTGGGCTATCGGGCCCTCGACCAGGAGACCTCCAACCTTTTCTACCCGGTCATCTCCACCCGTCACGCTCGCAAACGAAGCACGCTGATCACGACCAACAGCTTACGCACTGCAGTGCTTAAGCTGTTTAATGCAGACAGTATTGTTATGCGGGGTCCCTTCTTCCGAGACCCCGTGGGTTGGTCATTTTGGAACTATCCCGCTCCGCATAAAGGAACCCGATGTCAGAGATGCGATCAGCTTGTCGGTGGCCTTGAAGCGTCCAGAACGTAGTTTCGGAGGCATCACTGATTCCAGGGCCTCGATCTTCACCGATGGATCTGCCCGGGTGTACATTTCTGTGGTTTGCATGTGCGCATGGCCGAGCCACAGTGCGACCTTCCTTAAATCCTTGGTCGCCTGCAGAACGGTTAGGGCACAGGTGTGTCTCAAAACGTGTGGAGACACGCGCTTCGTTGCCAGCGATGGGCAGCGGTGACCGGCGACTCGAACATGTTTGCGTGGAATGTATTCGAAGCCTGAGCGGGTCAAGGATTCGCCGCGGGCACTGACGAATAGTTCCGGGACTGGCGGATCTCCCCTGACGGCCAGCCAGGCACGGAGCGCCACAGTGGTCGTTTTCCACAATGGCAGGCACCGTTCCTTTCGGCCCTTTCCATGAACCAGCACACTCGCCTGGGGTTGAAGTTTCAGATCATCTAGGCGGAGGCTGACCAGTTCCGAGACGCGCAATGCTCCCGCATAGCAAAGGTGGAGCATGGCGCGGTCGCGGATCCCGCTCCATCCAGATGGGTCTGGCGCATCGAGGATAGCCTGCATTTCCGCTGCTGTCAGATGCCGGATCAAGCGCGATTCGGTTTTCTTGACGGGAATCGCTAAGATACGCCTGATCTGCTCCATCGCCGATGGTACGCGATATTCCGTGAAGTGCATGAAGGATTTGATCGCGGCCAG
>Ga0209168_10001769_pt1 | contig 16473 bp, 11 predicted proteins | sample Coa_R1_FD_187156 | JGI IMG/M metagenome (GOLD analysis project Ga0209168, IMG submission 187156) | Surface soil microbial communities from Centralia Pennsylvania, which are recovering from an underground coalmine fire - Coalmine... | ecosystem: Environmental > Terrestrial > Soil > Unclassified ... | reverse complement strand
GATATCGGCCAGGGCATCCTTCACCACCACGAAGGTAACGCCCCACAAAAAGGAACACAGCAGCAGGACGCAATGAGCTTTGGTACGGAGGCTCACGAGAGACGAAGAATCCGATTCGGGGATCGCCGGCGCGGACCGTGCCCGCTGGTTCTGTTCGATGGTGTCATGGAGGGTCTGAGTTTATTGTTCCAGCGGCGCAAAGGCAACCTGCCCGCTGGCGTTGGAATCGCACTAAAGACGATTCCGGAGCGCCCCGCAAGGGCAGTCTGCTAAACTCAGGGAGATCGAATTCGTTGGCACAAAGAATAATCGTGTCATTTCGCCACTTCATTCGAGCCCATGCCAGCCTGGCGGTTTTGTTTCTCCTCGCGGCGCTGCTTTGCCCATCCGCTCGCGGTTCGGACAAAGATAAGGACAAGGACAAGCCGGAAAAAGAAAAAAAAGAAAAGATCGAGCCGTGGGTGGAGATTCGCACCGCGCATTTCATCGTCGCCAGCGACGGCGGTGAAAAAACGGCCCGCAAATTCGCCGACCAGTTTGAGTCCCTGATTCGCGTCTTTGAAGCCACCATGCCGAATGCCAAGGTCAGCTCCGGCATTCCGGTGCGCATCCTGATCGCGCGCGACGGCCCTTCCTTTGGCCGCATGGCGCCCGAATTCCCGTTTGACAAGCGCCGCGATGCCCGAGAGCAACCCCCGGGCCTGATGTTTTCCAGCGAGGAAAAAACTTATATCGGGATTCGCGGCAACGCCTCCGGCCGATTTCCCTTCGCGGAAATTTTTCAGAATTACGCGCGGGAGATTTTGAAGCGCAGCTACCGCAACCTGCCGCCGTGGCTCGAGGAAGGATACTCGACGGTGTACGGCAGCATCACGTTCAATGAGCGCGGCATGCGCCTGGAACGTCCCGAGCCCGAGGATTTGAGCGTGCTGTTTGAGAGCCCGCTTCTACCGCTGGACTTGGTGCTTCGCGCCGACCGCAGTTCGCCTTACTACAGCCCGGGAAATAAGGAATCTGTCTATTTCGCGGAGTCGCGTGTGCTGTTGCACTACCTGATCAGCGACCCGCAATTCGTGGGCAGCAAAGCCATGGAACGCTACGTCACCGCCGTGCAGGGCGGCACGGATTTGTTGCAGGCGGCGCGCGACGCCTTCGGCGATCTGAACCAGTTGCAGGCCAAACTGGAAGCCTTCGTTAAAAATGTGAACGGCGCTCCAGCCGAGATCCCCATCAGCGGCGCGAGTGACTCAGGAGGTTCGGTTCGCCCTCTTTCCGCGGCAGCGATTGAGGCGCGCGAGGCGGATTTCATGGCGCTGCGCGGAAAGAGCGAAGACGCCGAAGACAAATTGAACGAAGCCCTAATGTCCGAACCGTCGCTGGCCGAAGCGGAGCAAAGCCTCGGCTTTCTGATGCTCAAGCGCGATGACTTGGACGAAGCGCAGAAGCATTTCGATCACGCGGCGCAACTCGATCCCAATGACGCGCTCAACTTTTACGGCCAGGGACTGGCCGCATTGGCCGCAGCCGGCAAGGCCGACGCGCCCGCCGGAGTTGCCGAGAAATTTGAGAAGGCCGTTTCGCTGAACGCCAACTTCGCTCCGGCCTGGTCCAACCTGGCGCTAGTCTATTCGCAGCGCGCCGAAACATTGCCCAAAGCGCTGGCCGACGCCAAGCGCGCCGCCGAACTCGCGCCGGGAAATGCCAATTACCAGCGGCAAACCGCCGGGATTCAGGATGAGTTGAGCCATCCGGAAGAAGCGCGCGCCAGAATGTCGCCGCGCAATCCGGTTTCCGCGGGCAATCGCTCTGCTACAGGCGACAGACCTGCTGACGCCGCGGCACGAATCTCTCCACGGCAGGCGCCTCCTCCGCCTCCCCCAGCCACTGCAGGCGCCCCATCCGCGCCATCTGCGCCGCCCGTACCATCCGCACCGTCCAAATCGTCTTCGGATTCCACGCTGCGAATTGAAAACAAAACCGAGCCGAACTCAACGCCCGCTGCGGCTGCAAAACCGGCGCCGCCTGCTGCGCCTGCTCCGCCTCCGCTCTTCACTGAATCGGGACAGGTCTATTCGATGGTAGGCACTATCACGGACGTCAACTGCGCCAGCGCTCCGCAAGTTCAGGTGACATTGAAATCTCAGAACCTGGTGATGAAGTTGCACGCGGACAGCCTGGAAAAAGTCTCGATTAAGGCCGCCGCTGCTGCGCCCGCAGCGAAGTCCACCACATGCTCCAGCCTGCGGGGACGAAGCGCCAGAATCTCCTACCAATTTGTAATCGGAAAAGCATGGGATGCGGAAATGCAGACCGTGGAATTTCGCTAGAAGTCAATCAAGTAGGACAGGCTTCAGCCTGTCAGGTTTAGACCCGCGCATATCGCTAAACTAAACGAGACAAGCTGCGGACAAGGTCCCAGTAGTGTCATTCTGAGCGAAGCGAAGAATCTCTCTTCGATCTAAGTACAAGCAAAAACCACGGAGGGATTCTTCGCTTCGCTCAGAATGACAGCGTTTTGACTTTTCCGCAGTGTGCGAAGCCAAGAAGTACGAGGGGAAGATTTCCTAAGGCTCGAGGCCTGCAACGCCCAGCACCGTGAGCGCAACGCGCTGCAACCCCAGTTCCCTGCCCGCCGGGTCGTACCACTCGTCGAGCGTATGCGCCCCGCCGCTTCTTCCCCCGGCGCCGAGCGAAATTGCCGGGATGCCCATCGAAAGCGGAATATTCGCGTCGGTCGATGAGCGTTCTTTGCGCGAACGATTGCCGAGCTGGTCGTCCGCGGCGAGGAGCGCGGCGAGGAGCGGGGAATTCTCGGCCAGTTCTCCCGCCGGCCGCACGCCCAGCACATTAATTTTGAGGTTCAGCAAATTCGCGCTGCCGGCCATGCCGCGTTCACGCGCTGCAGACATCTCCTCATCGACGCCCGCTTTCACGGCGTCGCGCAACAGGCCCTCCAGAGTGGCCAGCTCGGTTTCCGATTCCGAGCGCAGGTCCACTTTCATGTGCGCGCTGGCAGGGATGGAATTCACCGACGTGCCGCCTTCGATCTCGCCGATATTGAAACTAGTGCGCGGGGCTTCCGGCACGCGCGCGGTAACAAATCGCGCGATCCCGCGCCCCAAGGCGTGAATCGGATTGGGCGCGCCGAAATCGGACCAGCTGTGGCCGCCCGGCCCGGTGATGGTGATTTCCACGCGGCGCGAAGCCAGCGCGGCGGTGGTCACGTACTCGGTGGCCGAGCCATCCAGCGCCAGCACATATTTCAGGCGTTTCTTGTAAGTCTCGGCAAGCGCGCGCATGCCGCGCAAATTTCCTTCGCCCTCTTCGCCCACGTCGGCCACAAACAAAATCGTCTTGGTGGTTTTGATTTTCGCGTCGCGGAAAGCTTTGGAGATGGTCACCAGCGCGGCGAGTCCGGTGCCATTATCCGAAATTCCGGGAGCCAGCAGCCGGCCGCCCTCGCGCTTGACGTGCACGTCGGTGCCCGCGGGAAACACCGTGTCCATGTGCGCCGTGAGCATCACGATTTCGGGCGACGTGCCGGACCACTCGCCGATCACGTTGCCGATCTCGTCGGTCTCCACGCGCAGCCCCGAGGAGGCGAACAATTTTTTCATGTACACCGCGCGGGCGCTTTCCTGAAACGGCGGCGCGGGAATTTCCGTGATGCGGATTTGTTCTTCGGTGGTGGCGTTCACGCTGCCGCGCAGAAGTTCCAGCACGCGGGCAATGCGGGGATCGGTGGGCGCGTTGGAGGCGTCAGCCTTGCGCGAGAAATTGGAGATGAACGAAGTCAATGCCGCTCCGAGCAAAAGTAGGGTGAAGTAACGCTTCACGGTTTACTCGACCGCGAAGGCGTTGGCCCTCGTCGGGGAGGGATGACTCGCGCTGGCGTTGCTGCTCCTGCCGTTCACAAGATCGAACCTTTCCAGGCCCTTCCCAAGACGATGGCTGGAACCCGGCCGATTTCCAAAACCCGCCGCTAGTAGCGCAGGGTGAAGCTGTGCGGCATCTGCTTGGGATCGGGCTTGTAAAGCGTCTTGCAGAATTCGCAGCGGTAAATCTCCGCGTCCTTGCCGATCTTGGCCTGCACTTCCTTGGGATAGTCGTACCACCGCTTCAGGTGGCCGGCGCAAAGTTTTCCCTTGGCGTCTTTTTCATCGCAGGAGCGCTGCCGGGGCTTGCGCACCTTGATCTTCTGTTCAGCAGGGGCGCTTTCGACCGCGGCGGGAGCGGCGGCGGCAGGGGGAGCGGCAGGAGGGGCCTTCGGAGCCGCCGGTGGCGGTGCGGCGGGTGCTGCGCCTTGCGGTGTCGTCTCCTCAGCCATTCGTCAGTTCCCCTCTCTCTGGTAAAGATATAATTTGGAACTCGCTAGCGCTTCGCTCGTTTGTATCTTACTCGAATCCTTCCAGTGAAACCAAGCGCGACTTCCGGCTAACCTTCGCGGGTATCCAGAGAGCGAAATGCCAGAGAGTTTGCCGGGTCGGGATATTCCACGCTCTCCAGGCACAAACCTTGCGGCGGCATGTTCGGGCCAGACTTGGAACGGTCGCGCAGCGCGAACAGTTCCTGAATACCGGCGGGCGCAAGTTTTCCGCGGCCGACTTCGATCAGCGTGCCAACCATTTTTCTCACCATGTGGCGCAGAAACGACCGGCCGCGAACTTCATAAATCCATTCTTCCGCCGAGCCGTTGGAATTCGAATGATCGGAGCGCCGCAATTCAGAGCGGTAAATCGTTCGAACGGTGAGCCGCTCGCGATCGTCCTCCTCCGAGCCCGTCGATGCGGCGAATGTCGTGAAGTCGTGCTCGCCGGCGAAATAGCCAGCAGCCTCCACCATCGCGTCAAAGTTTAGTTCCTGCGTGTCCTGGTGCACGTATTTCCAGTGAAACGGCGGCACCACGCGGCCGCGAAAAATTCGGTAGCGGTAGGTTTTGGCCTGCGCGTCCCAACGAGAATGAAAATCCGGCCCGACTTCTTCCGTCGAGTTCACGCGAATCGATGGCGGCAGCAAGGCGTTTAGCGCATTCTGAATTTCCTCCACGGCCAGCGGCGAAGGCGTTTTGAAATTTATGACCTGTCCGGCGGCATGCACGCCGGCGTCGGTGCGTCCCGCCGCGTAGATCATCAGGCGGCGCTGCGTCAGGCGTTCCAGCACGTCGCTGAGCGTGCCCTGCACGGTCGTCTGCCCGGGCTGGGATTGCCATCCGCTGAAATCGGTGCCGTCATAGGCGAGAATGCATTTGATATTTCGCATGGGTGCGGAAGGCTTATGGAACCACAGATTCACACGGATGAACACGGATAAAAGCGTAGGACAGGCTTCAGCCTGTCAGGTTTAGATTTAAGAGTTTGCTGGAAATTTAGCAGCGACAGCCTTAGCCGTCACCCGCAGGCCTGTCCGCTCAAGCTCCCGAGCGGGCGAAGCGGCTGCCGGGCTTGACGGCGACTCCTCCACTGCGGCAGAGCGGGCACTCCGAGGCGTCGTAGCTTTCGATTTTCAGATCGACCAGGGCTTCGGTGCGCACCGGCAATTCAATTTTTCCGCCGCTGCGGTCAATGAGCGCGCCCGCGGCGACCACGCGCGCGCCGGCTTCCTCGAGCACGCGAATCGTCTCGCACGTTGAGCCGCCGGTGGTCCATACATCTTCCACCACCAGCACATGCTCGTCGGGCTCCACGCGAAATCCGCGGCGCAACGTCAGCGTGCCCAGCGAATCGCGTTCCACGAAAATCGCGCGCATCGGCTTGCCGTCGGCTCGCGCCGGAATCGCTCTTGCGACCTCATGGCCGATGATCACTCCGCCCAGCGCGGGGGACGCCACGCAATCGACGCGCAAATCCATGAACTCCGCGGCGAGCGCCCGGCCCAACTGTTCCGCATATTTTGGATATTGAAGCACCAGCGCGCATTGCACGTAGGTGCCGCTATGCAGCCCGGACGTCAACTCAAAGTGTCCGTGGCGGATGGCGCCTACTTCCTCGAAGATTCTTACCGCGGCGTCAGGTCTCATGGCGCGCCAAGACTATCGGCACCTCGCGTGCTTGTCAAGATTGGTCAAGATGTGCGCCCGCGGGTGACATCGGCCTTGACCTTCCGCGCTTTCTCGCGTCCAATACTTCGGGCCTTGCAGCCGGTAGAGCCGTGTCTATGGGTTGGTCCGGCGGGCGCGAACCTTCAAAATCTGTGCTGCGTCGGAGCGGACGGAATCGGTGCGACCGCGAGGGCCAACGACTTGCCGGCATGTGCCGGAAATATAGTTGAAACAGATCGTTCCCGGCGCACGTTTAGAGTAGTTAGCGCCCGCAGGTTGTGCGAATCACCGGAAGAAGATATGCGGATTCCTGTTCGGAGAGGACAACTCGACATGATCGGAAGGTTTTGCCGTGTCTCATGCAGTCTTTCTTTGGCCGCAGTGATGGCGCTGGCGCCCAGCATTCCGGCTTTCGCCCAGCAGGCGGGGCAGGCCGCGCCTTCCGCACCAGCCTCAGATCAGCCCCAGACTCCGACCCGCACGATCCAACTGTCGAATCAGGATTACACCCACGGGAAACGGTGGTTCCCCGATATTCGTCAGCCGTATACCCCGGCGTCGATTCCTGCACCGGTTCTGACCAACGCCCCGCGCATCGAGGAAATGGCGAAGGATGGCAAGCTGAGCATCAGCCTGCAGGACGCCGTGGACTTGGCCCTGCAAAATAACCTGGCCATCGTCATCGAGCGTTATACGCCGTGGCTGGCGGAAGCCAGCATTTTGCATACGTTGAGCGGCGGCAGCCCGACCTCCGGGCCCGTGAGCGCACTCGGTACAATTCCGGCGCTCAGTTTCGATCCGCTGCTCACCTCGACGCTGAGCCTCGATCAGCGGCTGCTTCCCGTCAACAACGGACTCACCGCCGGGACCGGAACCAGTGTCGGCAGTTTGAGCCAACTGAACACGCACACGGCGACTGCCGACTTCAGCTATGCGCAAGGATTTCACACCGGCACGTTTTTCTCCGCCACGTTCAATAACGTGCGCGGTTCTTCGTCCAGCCCCAGCAACTTCTTCAGCCCGTTCGTGCAGAACAATTTCATCTTCACCGCCAACCAGCAATTGCTGAACGGTTTCGGGCTGGAGGCCAACGAACACTACATTCTGATCGCCAAGGTGAACAAGAGCATCGCCGATCAGACCCTGGTCCAGCAGGTGATTACGTCGATCACCGCGGTGGGCAACGCCTACTGGGAACTGGTTTTCGCCCGCGGGAACGTGGATGTGGCCAAGCAGGAAATCGCGTTGGCCGAAAAAACGTACAGCGACAACAAGAAGCAAGTGGACGTGGGAACCCTCGCCCCGCTGGAAATCGTGCAGGCCGAAGCGCAACTGGCCACCGCCCAGCAAGCGCTGATCGTCGCGCAAACCACCGTGCTGCAGGACCAGTTGACGCTTCTGAACCTGATCGCCAAGGACCCGAACGCGCCGGCCCTGCGCACCGTTGAAATTATTCCCACCGACAACGCCGACGTGGCCCCGCCCGAGGTGGAAAAGCTCCCCTTGGAAGACCTGGTGAAGGAAGCCACGACCAAGCGCCCCGACGTGGTGCAGGCCGGCCTGACGATCAAGGGCGACGACATCAACGTTCGCGCCACCAAAAATGCGCTGCTCCCAACTTTGACCCTGTCCGGAGAATATGCGACGGAGGGGCTGGCCGGAAACAACCGGCCGTCGGCGAACTGCATTCCCACGCCGCCGGCGACCACCTGCCAGATCATCAGCGGCCTCGGCACTTCGTTGAATCAGGAATTTAGCGGCACCTATCCGGAGTACAACGCGGCGCTCAATCTTACGATCCCCATTCGCAATCGCGCCGCGCAAGCCAACAACATTATCGCCACGCTGAACAAGCGATCCGACTCGGCCAACTACCAGCAAATCGTGAACAACGCCGTCACCGACGTGCACAACGCGCAGATTACCCTGGAGCAGGCGCGCATCACGCTGGCCGCCGCGATCAAGACGCGCGACCTGGACCAGCAAACGCTGGACGCCGAGCAGAAGAAATATCAGGTCGGCGCGTCAACACTTTTCAATATCGTTTCCGATCAGAATACGCTGGCAGCGGCGGAGTCCGCGGAAGTCCGCGCCCGCGTCAACCTGGTGGAAGGAAAAGTGAATTTTGACCGCGCCATGGCCCGCACGCTGGAGGTCTACAACATCAGCATCGCCGACGCTAAAACCGGGCGTCCGGCGAAGGACACGCTGATCCCCGGCACGTCTGCCACCGGACAGTTGTATGTCGATCCGACGAAGCAGCCGGCGATGAGTCCTGTCGCTTCGACGCGTCCTTAGAGGTTCGGCTCGCTGGCTGAATTCCCTGCCAGGTACATGCCCGCCTGAAGGCGGGCGCTACAAATTCGAAATTCGGGCTAGAATCAATCTGGGCGCCGGCTTCTCTTCCGTTGCCGATGTCGCTCGCGGAATCCCTTTACTCATGCCAGCCGATCGCCAACCGACACCTCGGCCCGCCGCCGGCGAAAAGCCACCCGAGCGCGCGCCGGAATTCACCACCGTTTCCGGCTATCCAATTCGCGGACTTTATTCCCCCGCCGATCTTTCTGGACATGACGCCGCGCGCGAACTTGGCCTGCCCGGTGCGCCTCCCTACACGCGCGGAATTCATCCCGCGATGTATCGCAGCCGTCTTTGGACCATGCGGCAGTTCGCCGGATTCGGTTCGGCGCGAGATACCAATGAACGATTTCGCTACCTTCTGACGCAAGGGCAGTCGGGACTTTCCGTGGCGTTCGATCTCCCCACGCTCATGGGGTACGACTCCGATCATTCGCTTTCGGAGGGCGAAGTCGGCAAGTGCGGCGTGGCCATCAGTTCCCTGGCGGACATGGAGGCGCTCTTCGACCGGATCCCGCTCGGCAGCGTGTCCACTTCGATGACCATCAATTCGCCCGCCGCGATCTTGTGGGCCATGTATCTGGCGGTTGCCGAAAAGCAGGGCGTCGACTGGAAACTTCTTTCCGGCACGCTGCAGAACGACATCCTCAAGGAATACATCGCGCAAAAGGAATACATCTATCCGCCCAAACCGTCGATGCGCCTGGTGATTGACACCTTTGAATTCGCCGCGCGGCACACTCCGAAATTCAATCCCATTTCGATCAGCGGCTATCACATCCGCGAAGCGGGCTCGACCGCGATCCAGGAGTTGGCATTCACGCTGCGCGACGGGATCGAGTACGTCGAGTGGGGCGTCCGACGCGGCCTCGCCGTAGACGATTTTGCTCCGGCGCTGTCATTTTTCTTCAACGCGCACAATGATTTCTTCGAGCAGATCGCCAAGTACCGGGCCGCGCGCCGCCTCTGGTACAAGACCATGACCGAGCGTTTTGGCGCGAAACTGGCGCGTTCCTCGGCGCTGCGATTTCACGCCCAGACCGCCGGATGCTCGCTTACCGCTCAGCAGCCGTACAACAATGTGGTGCGCACCGCGGTGCAGGCGCTCGCCGCCGTCATGGGCGGCGCGCAATCGCTGCACACCAATTCCCTGGACGAAGCCTGGGCGCTGCCCACCGAATTTGCCGCGACGCTGGCGCTGCGCACCCAGCAGATTCTGGCGCACGAAACGGGCGTGGCCAACACCGTCGATCCCTTCGGCGGCTCCTACTTCGTAGAAACGCTGACCAACGAGATGGAAGAGGCCGCCCGGAAGTACATCCGTAAGATTGACGATCTCGGCGGAATGATTGCGGCCATCGAACAGGGCTACCCACAGCGGGAGATCGCCGACGCGGCCTACCGCTACCAGGTGTCAGTCGACCGCAAAGAGAAAATTATCGTCGGCGTCAATGCGTTCGCCGGAGAAGAAACACCCATCGAAATCCTGCGCATCGGCGAATCAGTTCGCGAGGAGCAGACTGCCCGCCTCGGAAAATTGCGCGCGGAACGCTCGAACGACGAAGTCGCGCGGCAGCTGGCGTCCCTGCGCCTCGCCGCGCAAGGTACGGAAAATCTGATGCCGCACATCTACTCCGCGGTAAAAGCATACGCGACGCTCGGAGAAATCTGCGACGCTCTGCGGGAAGTCTTCGGCACGCATGAAGAAGCGTCCGTAACATAGGCATCGCCGGCTCGATCATCAGCACTACGGGCCGAGAGAAAAATATGAGGAGCACAAGCACCGAACCCAATGCCCGCTGAAAAGAGAATCCGAGTACTAATCGCCAAACCCGGCCTGGACGGCCATGACCGCGGCGCCAAAATTATCGCCCGCGCCTTGCGCGACGCCGGCATGGAAGTCATCTACACCGGCCTGCGCCAGACCCCGGAGATGATCGCCTCGGCTGCCGTTCAGGAGGACGTCGACGTAATCGGCCTGTCGATTCTTTCCGGGGCGCACAACACGCTGGTTCCCCAACTGCTCGAACTGCTGAAGCAAAAAGGAATGGGCGACGTCACGGTGCTTCTGGGAGGCACGATTCCCGAGGCCGACATCTCCGGGCTGAAAAAAGCAGGCGTCGCTGAGATTTTCCTTCCGGGAACATCGACGCAAGACATTGTCGATTTCGTGAAGAACCGGGCGGCCAAGTAGGACAGGCTTCAGCCTGTCTGGTTTAGATTTCCGCATGACGCGAATCAAAACCAGACAGGCTGAAGCCTGTCCTACTAACCTACTTCACGACATTCCCATCCGCGTCCCGGATCTCGACGCTGCCAAAATCCAGCTTGGTCAGCTCCGGCTCGATCTTCGCCCGGTCTCCCACGCACACAAGAATGAACTGGTCCGGATGCAAATGCTTCCCCGCCACCGCCTGCGCGTCGCCGGCCGTAACCGCATTCAGTCTTTCCGGCAGGCTGGAAAAATAATCGTGCGCCAGGCCATACTCGAATATTTCCGCGAGCGCTCCGGCTTCCCCGTTGCTGGTTTCAAAGATTCCTGGCAGGGATCGCGACTGCGAGTCCTTGGCCAGGCTCAATTCCTCCGGCGTCATCGGGGTGTCGATCATGCGGCGAATTTCCTTCAGGATTTCCGTCACCGCCGGGGCCGTGGCGTCCGTGCGGATGCCGCCGCCCACCGCGAAGTAGCCGGTCGACCGCCGGTACACAAATCGTGAGCCCGCTCCGTAGGTGTAGCCATGCTCCTCGCGGAGATTCATATTGATGCGGCTGGAAAAAAGTCCGCCGAGTTCCGAGTTCATCACTTCGAGCGCCGCGTAATCCGGCGTCGCCCGGCCCACTCCGAGTTGCAGCAGGCGCATCTGCGTCTGCTGCGCGCCGGGGCGGTCGACGATCACGATCCTCGCCTTGGTGGATTCCGCCTCGCCGAGCTGCGGCGTCGAAGCTTCGCCGCCCTTCCACCCACCGAACTTGCTTTCCACCAGCGCCTTCAAATCGCCCACCGGAATATTTCCGGAAACCATCAGCCCGGCATTGCCCGGCACGTACTGCGCCTTCCAGAAATTCACCAGGTCGTCGCGGGTCATCGCCTTGATCGACGGTTCCGTGCCGGAATTGTCGTAGCCAAAGGGATGGTGCGGCCCGAACAGCGCGGCCGCGTCCACGCGAACGATGATCGCGTCCGGGTCGGAGCGCTGGTCGGCAAACGCCGCGAGTCGTGAAGCCCGTCGGCGCTCCACTTCCTCTGGCGGGAACGACGGATGCAAGACCACGTCCGCCATCAGGTCCAGCACCGCGGGAAAATTGTTGCTGAGCGAACTCGCCCCCACGCTCGACGCATCCATCGTCGAGCCGGAAGAAAGCTCGGTGCCGAGCAGCGCCGCTTCGTCGGCAATTTGCGTGGCATTGCGGGTTGCAGTTCCCTGCTGCAACATGTTGGCGGTGAAACTCGCCAGCCCTGGCTTGTCAATCGGGTTCGCGCCGCTTCCGGTATTGAACACCAAGTGCGCGGCCGCCACCGGCAGTCCCGGGCGGTAGTGGTAGAAAATCGTCAGGCCGTTGGAAAGTTTGAAAACTTCGGGCACCGGAAGATTGATGGCGTGCGCCGGGCCGGGCATCGGCGGATTTTCCCTCCACGCCGCATCCGCATTCACGGATTCGCCGCCCGTGCTCTGCCCCTTCTGCTCATTCTTCGGCGTGGGCACTTCCGGCCCAAGATCCGGCGTGCCGGGTATTCCATACACCACGACGCGCGCGGTGGGCTTCAGTTGCGCGTCCGCGAAGGCGCGGATGGAATCTGTGGTCGCCGATTGGTAGCGCTGCACGTCCTGCGGAAAATAGCCGGGATCGCCAAGGTAGTGGTTGTACTCGTTCAAACGGTCCGCCACGCCGCCGAAGCCTCCCAGCCGCTCGAGGCCCTGAATCATTCCGGTTTCTATGCCGTTGCGAGCGCGCTCCAGTTCCGCCGGGGTGGGTCCGTCCTTGCGGAAGGCGTCGAGTTCTTCGTTCACCGCTTTCTCGATGTCCTGCGCCGTGTGCCCGGGCCGCGCAGTGACTTCAATATCGAAGACCGATCCCAGAATCAGCGACCGCTGCGACGCGCTGACGTCCAGCGCGATTTGCTTTTCGTACACCAGCTTCTTGTACAGGCGGCTCGATTTCCCTCCTCCCAGGATGCTGGAAGTCAGATCGGCGGCGGCGTCACCCGGCTTGAAACTGGGTGACGTCAGCCAGGCCATGTACACCCGCGGCAATTCCACGTGATCCTGAATCACCGCGCGGCGCTCCGCGGTAATCGGCGGCGTGACCGCGGCAATCTTCGGCACCGGCGCGCCGCGCTTCAGCGGTCCAAAATATTTTTCCACCCACTGCTTGGCCTGCGCGGGATCGAAATCGCCGACGATCGCCAGGCTGGCGTTGTTCGGCGCATAGTAGAGCTTGAAAAAATTGCGCACGTCCTCCAGCTTGGCCGCCTGGATATCCGCGTGCGAACCCATCACGTCGGCATGGTACGGATGGCTCTTGGGAAACAGCAGGTGATACATCCCCTCTTCCACGATGCCGTACGGCGCGTTTTCAATGCTCTGGCGGCGCTCGTTGCGCACCACGTCCTGCTGGTTGGTGAGGCTGGCCTGGTCCAGCTTGTCGGGCAGGTAGCCCATGCGATCCGATTCCAGCCACAACGCCAGCTCCAACTGATTGGATGGCAGGGTCTCAAAATAATTGGTGCGATCGAAATCGGTCGTGCCGTTCAGGTCCGAAGCTCCGGCCGCCTCCAGAAAACGGATGTGGGCATTTCCCGGCACATGCTTCGAGCCTTCGAACATCATGTGTTCGAAAAGGTGGGCAAACCCGGTGCGTCCCGGCAGTTCGTTGGCGGGACCCACGTGGTACCAGATGTTGGTTGAGACCAGCGGAAGGCGATGGTCTTCGGACAGAATTACCACCAGCCCATTCGGGAGCGTGTATTTCTCATATTTGATTTTGGGAATGGCGATCGGCGAGGATTCGGCTGTAGTTGCCGCAACTTCTTTCGCGGGGGGAGTTTTTTTTGCGGCGCCCTGGCTGAAAACAGCGCCGGCGGCCAGCCCACAGGAAAGCCCCAAAATCATCAAACGCTTAAGCAGAGCGGACATCATTCCGATTCTCCTCATCGATGGGTTCATTCTCTATCAGACGCACCGCGCAACGATTGGGCTTCGCGCCGCGGCAAACGATCGCTACCCATTAAGATACCTTAATTGATGCGGGCAACGCGAAAACCGCCGCATCACGTGATAATTTCCTGGAAATCCCATTGGTAGCTGCCGTCTTGCTGATTGTGCCCGGCGCGCGAAAAGCGTACGATTCGCCAAGTGGAATCCAACCCAATCGTTGATTATCGATTGAATAAGCTTTTGATAAAGGACGCCGACGATGAAGAAAGAACCCGTGTGCAGCTGCCACGATGGAGTTTCGCGACGCGCCATCCTGCAGGGAGGATTGGCCGCCGCCGTGACCTCGCTCGGAGGTTCTGGCGAATCGCTCTTTGCCGCTCCCGCCCCGCAGAAAAAAACGGGCGTGCGCGCGATCGACATTCACGCCCATTACTTTCCTCAAAACTATTTCGACCTCTTCAATTCCGAGGGCCAGCGCTACAACTCTGAGTTCCACCGCAACGATCAAGGCATTTTCTTCAGGACTCCGGCGGAAACCAGCGGCCCGTTGCCCGCGAAATTTATCGATCTCAACCAGCGTCTCGCCAACATGGACGCGCAGGGCGTAGCGGTACACGCGCTGTCACTGACCGGGCCCATGGTCTACTGGGCGGATGGCGAGTTCTCGCACAAGCTGGCGATGGCCTGGAACGACGGCGCCGTGGCCGCGCACGCGGCTCATCCCGACCGCTTCGTGGTGCTGGCGACGCTCCCCATGCTCGATCCCGATCGCGCCATCGACGAAGTCAATCGCGCCAGCAAGCTTCCGGGAGTGCGCGGCGTTTACATGGGAACGAACATAGAGGGCCGCGACCTGGACGATTCCCTCTTCGAACCCATTTTCGGCCGCATTGAAGCTTTGGGCCTGCCGGTGTTTTTGCATCCGTTGCCGCCTATTCTCGGCGGGAAGCGCCTGCAACCCTACTCGCTCACGAATCTGCTGGCCTACCCGCTCGACACCACGGTCGCCGCCGCTCACCTGATCTTTGGCGGCGTGATGGATCGCCATCCGAATCTGGTGGTCGTTCTGCCGCATGCCGGCGGCGCGCTGCTGAACCTTGTCGGCCGGTTGGATCACGGCTGGAATGTGATCCCCGCGGCGAAACAGTCCCGGCAAGTGCCCAGCGCGTACCTGCACCGCTTTATGTATGACACCATCGCACATTCCAAGCCGCTGATGGAATTCGTCATCTCCCAAGTGGGCGTCGAACGGATCATGATGGGCAGCGATTACTGCTTCCCCATCGGCTACGATCATCCGGTCGAAGCTGTGGAAGAACTGCACCTTGGCTCGGATCAGCGCAAAATGATTTTGGGCGGTACGGCGGCGAAACTCCTCAAGATATAGTTCCCACTACCGGCTGCTTCTACTCCGGGCGCGCCTGCATGCAGCCTGTGATTATCTGTTCCGGTTTAACTTGCCCGACAAGTCACCGCGGCGTATAAGGGGCTCATCCGCTCCCGTTTTCGCGACGAGATTCGTTGTATGCTTCGCGATTTCGATATTTTTGAAAACTTACCGGACGGATCGACGATTTGGCGAACTTGCGTGTTCGGAAAATTCCAGGCGGAACGGAAGTTGCAGGAACTGGCTGAGCATTCGCAAAACGAATTTTGGGCCATTAACTTTCAGGACCGCGAACTGCTGACCACCGTCGTTTGCCGGCACATCCCGCGAACGGCGGCAGCCAAGGCTGGAAGCCAATGAGGCTGTAGGATTTAACTCCGCGAGAAACAACCGTTCCGAAGAGTATTGGCGCAGTCCGCTGAAGTAGTTGTCGACCCCTCGGCTCCGCTGAAACCCGCAAACGGGCTTAGCCTGCCTTGCGATTCTTTCTGCCCGATTCCGCACGCTTCGGCGCAACCCGCAATGGCGGCGCAGCCTTTTCCTGAGCGGCCGCCGGCTTGGCTGACAGGCTCTTCTTCAGCGCCTCCATCAAATCGATCACCGGCGCCGCGGCGTTGCGAGGCACAACGGAAAGCTTTTTGCCATGCGCCTTGGCTTCGATCAGGCTCTGCAAATTCTGCTGGTAGGCGTCGTGAAACTTTTCCGGCTGAAAATGCGCCGCCAACGATTCGATCAAGCGCATGGCCAGCGCCTTTTCCTGTTCCCGAACCTCGGCCTTGTCGGTGCTGCCGTACTCCACCGCCGGGCGAATCTCATTCTGATAAAACATGGTGTGAATCGTCAGCCCCTCTTTGCGCGGACGGATGATGACGATGTTTTCGCGGCTATGCATGGTGACCTTGGCAATCGCCGCGTATCCTGACTCCATCATTGCATCCAGAAGCAAATGGTACGCCTTGGCGCCGGCAGCCTCGGGCGCGGCGTAGTACGAAGCGTCAAAATACAGCGGATCGATCTCCTCGACTTTTACAAATTCGATGATTTCCATGGTGCGCGCGGATTCCGGCTCGGCCTCTTCCAACTCCTCGTCGGTGAAGAGCAGATACTGGTCTTTTTCGTACTCGTAGCCCTTTTCAATTTCATTGCGCTCGACCATGCGGTCGCAGGTCGGGCAAAACAAGGGCATCTTGATCCTGGTGTGGCACACGCTGTGCAATTGATTGAAACTGATGCGCTCGGTGCGCGCCGCCGGTGACAGTCGAATAGGAATGGAGATCAGCCCAAACGACAGGAACCCTTTCCATGACGATCCAGCCACGGAGTCCTCCTCTTGGTCCAATTTGGGAACCCAAGAATAGCATAAGGAGCTTCGCAGATAGCCAGCAATAAGCTTTCCAGAGCAGAACAAAAGGCAAACCGGTCCCAAACCGGAACGCTCGGCAAAACCACCTTTATTTCAGTTGTTTAGCCTGTCTCTCGCGCAGAATTCCTATACGCGCGACTTGACTGATTCGCGGCTTTCCTTCGGCAAATTT
>Ga0209168_10001768_pt1 | contig 16478 bp, 13 predicted proteins | sample Coa_R1_FD_187156 | JGI IMG/M metagenome (GOLD analysis project Ga0209168, IMG submission 187156) | Surface soil microbial communities from Centralia Pennsylvania, which are recovering from an underground coalmine fire - Coalmine... | ecosystem: Environmental > Terrestrial > Soil > Unclassified ... | reverse complement strand
TTCCTGACCGGGGGGCAGGCGGCGTTCGCCCGGTCGATGCGCCTCTACGCGGGTTGACCAGGACGAATCCGTGGGCGTACAGGCGATCTCGACGTTGCTGGCTTCCGCCCGGGCCCCGACCCGGGCGTCCCGCCTGGTGGTCAGGTGCGGGCTGAAGTTGCCGCAGGTAATCGCGATCCTGGGTCGCGGGCGGGTAGCGGGAGCGCAGGTAGCTGCATCGATGGTGGCTGACAATGGCCCGGCGTCGCCTGGAAACTGTCAGCGGTGGCTCCGACCATCAGCGAATTGCGGCAACCAATGGCATCGCGCTCAGTGATGAAGGAGGTCAGCGCGGGTCAGGTCCTGGGTCGTGCTGCCGGTCTTAGTGCCGCTCGTGCTGGTCGTTGCGGTGCTTGCTCGGATGGCTGTCGTCCGCGGTGCTGGCGGCCCAGCTGGCCAGCAGGCTCAGGGCGTCCTGGGAGGGCGACCCGGGCTCGGCGGTGTAGGTGAGGAGGCTCTGACTGGGATCGGCAGCCAGCGCGAAAGACTCGAATGCGAGCTCAAGGTCCCCGACGACCGGGTGGTGGATGAGCTTGACGCCGGTGGTGTGGATCCGGACGTGGTGGGCGGCCCATCGGACCCGGAACTCGTCGCTGCGGGTGGATAGCTCCCCGATCAGGTCCGAGAGTCCCCGGTCGTAGGGATCGCGGCCGGCCTGGGCGCGCAACAGGGCGACCGTGTCGTTGGCCACCGTGTCCCAGTCGCGGAAGAACCCGCCCGCGTGCGGGTTGAGGAAGATGAACCTAGCGTTGTTGGGCGGCCTGGCCGGGTCGGCGTAGACCGGTGAGAACAGCGCATGCCCCAGGTCGTTGGCGGTCAGGATGTCCAGGCGTCCGTTGAGCACGAACGCGGGCGTGCCGCTCATCGAGTCCAGGACGCGCTGCACCGTGGGCCGGACGCGCGGCGGGGCCGGCCGGCGGCGCGGCGGACGGCCCGTGGCGGCGGTGCGGATCAAGTCGAGCAGATGCGCCCGTTCAGCCTCATCGAGCTGCAGTGCGTGCGCGATGCCGTCGATGACGCTGGCGGAGACGCCGGTGGCGTTGCCGCGCTCGAGCCTGATGTAGTACTCGCTTGAGATGCCTGCCAGGACGGCGACCTCATCGCGGCGCAGGCCCGGGACCCGCCGGCGGTCGCCGCCGTAGGCGGGCAGCCCGGCCTGCCCGGGGCTGATCCTGGCCCGTCGCGTGCTCAGGAACTCCCGGATCTGACCGCGGACGTCGCCGCGGATGTCGCGGTTGTCGTCCCTGCCTGCCATGTCTTCCACTCTACGAGCGCTTCGGCGGGGCTGGGGGTTCCTGCGAGTACCCCTCTCATCAGTGCCTCCCGCCTGCCCGCGCCGGCTGGTTCGGTAGAGGTTGCACCGCCGATGTCGCGGTGTCCCGCACGCAGGTCAACCAGAAGGAAGTGCACCCGCATGACTGAGAAGAAGGTCTGGCTCATCACCGGCGCCGGCCGCGGCATGGGCGCCGACATGGCCAGGGCCGCGCTGGCGGCCGGCCACGCCGTCGTGGCCACCGCCCGCAACATCGGCACTGTCACGGCGGCTCTTGGCCAGGACGACGACCTCCTGGCCGTCAAGCTCGACGTCACCAGCCCCGCCGACGCCGAGGCGGCCGCCCGGGCAGCCGTCGAACGGTTCGGACGCATCGACGTCCTGGTCAACAACGCGGGCAACTTCTACGCCGGGTTCTTCGAGGAGATCAGCCCCGGGGACTTCCGGGCGCAGGTCGAGACCACCTTGTTCGGCCCGCTGAATGTCACCCGCGCGGTCCTTCCGGTCATGCGCGCCCAGCGCTCCGGCCTGGTCGTCGCGATCTCCTCGACTGCCGGCATCGCGGGCCAGGAGTTCTGCACCGCGTATGCCGCCTCCAAGTTCGCGGTGGAGGGCTGGATCGAGTCGCTGACCCCCGAGGTCGCCCCGTTCGGCATCCGCACCATGCTCGTCGAGCCCGGCTTCTTCCGCACCGAGCTGCTCACGCCGGAGTCGACGACATACGCCGGGCCCTCGATCGAGGACTACGCCGAGCGCACCGAGCAGACCATTACTGCCTGGAACGGCATGAACGGCCTCCAGGGCGGTGACCCCGCCAAACTCGCCGGCGCGCTGGTCCAGCTCGCGGGCCAGGAGGAGCCACCGCTGCGCTTTGTGGCCGGCGCCGACGCGATCGCCACTGTCGAGAACAAGGCCAAGGCCCTCCTGGCCCAGGCCGGCGCCTACCGCGAACTGTCCAGCAACCTCGCCTACCACGACGCCTAAGTCACCCACCGCCTGCCCTTACGCCGCACATCTGCAAGAAAGGACAACGTCCCATGGAATCGGCACTGACCGGCACCGCCGCCCTGGTCACCGGCGCGAGCAGCGGCATCGGCGCTGCCACCGCCCGCCGGCTCGCCCAAGACGGCGCCCGCGTCGCGCTCGTGGCCCGCCGCCGCGACCGCCTGCAGTCCCTCGCCGCCGACATCAAGAACGCGGGCGGCACCGCGCTGGCCGTGGAAGCCGACATCACCGACCGCACCCAGGCCGAGGCGGCCGTACAGCAGGCCGTCGAGCGGTTCGGACGGCTGGACATCCTGGTCAACAACGCCGGCCTGATGCTGCTGGGCCCAGTCCTCGGCGCGGATGCCCAGGAGTGGGACCGCATGATCGCCATCAACGTCCAGGGCCTGCTCTCTACCACCCGCGCCGCCCTACCCCACCTGCTGCAGGCCGCCGAACAGGGCCCGCGCCGGGTCGCCGACATCGTCAACATCAGCTCGATCGCCGGCCGCGTCGCCTGGAACGGCTACGGCGTCTACAGCCTCACCAAGTTCGGCGTGAACGGGTTCACCGAGTCCCTGCGCCAGGAAGTCACCCAGCGGCACGTCCGCGTCGGCCTCGTCGAGCCCGGCGGCGTGGCGACCGAACTGGGCTCGCACAACAAGCCCCAGGTCCGCAACGAGATGATCGACCCCTTCTACCAGCAGACCGAGGTCCTCGCCCCCGAGGACATCGCCGACGGCATCGCCTACATGGTCACCCGTCCCCGCCACACCGCCATCGGCGAGCTCTGGATCATGCCCACCGAACAGCTCTGACCGCATCGGCGTCGCGGGTGGTGGCCTGAGCACGAGCTCAGGTTCGGTTGAGCGTGGTGTTTTCTGCGTTGTCGGGGGCGTTCCAGCTGGCCAGCAGGTTGAGCGCGTCCGCGTCGCGGCTGCCGGGTGCGACACCGCACACGATGAGATACAGGCCCTGGTCGGCGGCGAGTTCCATGGTCTCGTAGGTGAATGTCATCTGCCCGACGACCGGATGGTTCAGCCGCTTGGCGCCGGCCCGGTGCCGCCGGACTTCGTGCCGCGCCCAACGCCGCCGGAAGGTGTCGCCGCGGGTGGACAGTTCGCCGATCAGGTCCGACAGGGCCTTGTCATAGGGGTTGCGGCCGGCCTCGGCGCGCAGGGTGGCGACGTTCTGGTCGGCGACGGCGTCCCAGTCGGGGTAGAACTCGGCGGCGGCGGGGTCCAGGAAGGTGAAGCGAGCCGAGTTGACCGGCCGGGCCGGGCTGGTAAAGACGGGCGCGAAAAGGGCGCGGGCCAGGGCGTTGCCGGCCAGGAGGTCCAGGCGGGCGTTGCGGATGTAGGCCGGGACGCCGCTCATCGCCTCCAGCATGTTCCTCAGTTCGGGGCGCACCGGCTGCCGGGCCGGGCGGCGAGTGGCCTGCGCGGCCGCCGTGGTGGCGTTGGCCGCGCGGACCAGGTCGAACAGGTGGGCGCGTTCGGCGTCGTCGAGCAGCAGGGCGCGGGAGATGGCGTCCAGGACCGCGTCGGTGGCGCCGCGGGCGTCGCCGCGCTCCAGCCGCGTGTAGTAGGGCACGCTGACCCCGGCCAGCAGCGCGACCTCCTCGCGGCGCAGGCCCGCGACCCGGCGGGCCCCGCCGAGCGGGGGGACCCTCAGCCCGGCCTGCTCCGGCGTGATCCGGGCCCGCCGGGAGGTGAGGAAGTCGCGGATCTCGGTCCGTCGGTCCATACCTTGAGACTACGACCGGGCATCGCGGTTCAGCAGCGGCCCGGGGGACCCGGTCAGGGTCCCCTTCACCGTCGAAACGCCGGCGTCAGCGGTGGTTGGCTTGATGGCATGAAGGCGACGCTGATGTACGGAGCCGGTGACGTCCGCATCGAAGACGTGCCCGACCCGGTGATCCACGACCCGGCCGACGCGATCGTGCGCGTGGTGCGCGCCGCGATCTGCGGCAGCGACCTGCACCCCTACCGGTCCATGCCGGCCACTGACCAGGGCCGGCCGATGGGACACGAGTTCCTCGGCATCGTGGAGGACACCGGCGCCGAGGTCACCGGGCTCAAGCGCGGCGATCTGGTCCTCTCGCCGTTCACCTACGCCGACAACACCTGCTTCTGGTGCCGCCGCGGCTTGCAGACCTCCTGCCCGCACGGCGGCCGGTACGGCTTCGACGGCGTGGACGGCGGCCAGGGCGAGGCCGTGCGGGTCCCGCAGGCCACGGGCACGCTGGTGAAGCTGCCGGCCGCCGCGGACCCGGCCCTGCTCCCATCGCTTATGACACTCACCGACGTGTTCTGCACCGGCCACCACGCCGCCGTCACCGCGCAGGTCGGGCCCGGCGTGAGCGTCGCGGTCGTCGGCGACGGCGCGGTCGGGCTGTGCGCCGTGCTGGCCGCCAGGCGCCTGGGCGCCGAGCAGATCATCCTGCTGGGCCGGCACAGCGACCGCACCGACCTGGGCGCCCGTTTCGGCGCCACCGACATCGTCCTCGCTTCCGGCGAGGAAGGCGCCGAGGAGGTCAGGAAGCTGACCGGCGGTCACGGTGCCGACGCGATGCTGGAATGCGTCGGCAGCATGCAGACCCTGACCACGTCGTTCGCCGCCGTCCGCGACGGCGGCGTGATCAGCCGGGTCGGCGTCCCCTCCTACACCGACGGGCCGATCGGCATGGACATGATCATGCGGAACATCACCTTGACCGGCGGCGTGGACCCGGCCCGCCACTACATCGACGCCATCCTCCCCGACGTGCTGGAGGGCCGCATCGAACCCGGCCGGGTCTTCGACCGCACCGCCGGGTTGGACGGCGTGCCCGACGGCTACCGGGCCATGGTCGGCCGTCAGTCCCTCAAAGTCCTCATCGCCCCATGAACGTGACCCTGAACAACGGCATCCGGATGCCTGCGCTCGGCTTCGGGGTATTCCAGACCCCGCCGGACGTCACCGCGCAGGCCGTCGGCACGGCGCTTGCGACCGGCTACCGGCTTATCGACACCGCCGCCGCGTACGGCAACGAACGCGAAGTCGGCCAGGCCATCCGCCACTCGGGCCTGGCCCGCGAGGACGTGTTCGTCGAGACCAAGATCTGGATCAGTGACTACGGCTATGACCAGACACTGCACGCCTTCGGCAAGAGCGCCGGCAAGCTCGGCGTCGACCGGATCGACCTGCTGATCCTGCACCAGGCGCTCCCCGCGCGGTTCGACCTCACCCAGGAGGCATACCGCGCGCTGGAGACCCTGCTCGCCGACGGGCGGGTGCGGGCGATCGGCGTCAGCAACTTCATGCCCGGGCACCTTGATGCCCTGCTGACGCAGGCGACCGTGGCCCCCGCGGTCAACCAGGTCGAGGTACACCCGTACTTCACTCAGCCGGCCGTGCAGGCCGCGGACGCCGCCCGCGGCATCCTCACCCAGGCCTGGTCCCCGATCGGCGGCATCACCAGCTACCGCGGCACCTGTACCAGCACGTTCGACGACCCGGCCATCGCCGCGATCGCCGCCGCCCACGCCAAGACCCCGGCGCAGGTGATGATCCGCTGGCATCTGCAGGAAGGGCGTTCCGCGATCCCGAAATCGGTGCGGCCCCGACGGATCGCCGAGAACTTCGACGTGTTCGACTTCGAGCTCACCACCGCCGAACTCAAAACCCTGGACGCACTCGACACCGGCGTGCGCGGCGGGCCTGACCCGGCCGACATCACGCTCGAGGCCTTCGGCCGGCCCATTCCCGAAGCCTGACGTCACCACAGACCGGCCTGCCCGCCAGCCGGGGTGGTCAGGAGGCGGCCGCCACGGGAGGGTGAAGATGAACGGCCCGGGCGGCGAAGCGCTTGCGATAGGTGGTGGCGCTGAGCCCGTAATGGGCCTTGAAGCGGCGGGCGAAGCCGCTCTGGTCGGGCCAGCCGACCGCGCGCCCGAGGGGAGGTGGCTCAACGTCGATTGACGTTACGCGCAAGGGGATCGATAAGGCCTACGCAGTTCGCAAGCTCATGACACAGATTCACGCCGCCCCGGAGGAGCTGCTGTTCGTCGGTGATCGGCTCGATGAGGCAGGGAATGATTATCCGGTATTGGCCGTGGGCGTACCCTGCGTCCCCGTCACGAGCTGGCAGGACACGCTTAAGGTGATAGCACAGTTCATCGAGTGGTGGGACGGAGCTGCCGATTCACCACAATTTCGAATCATTTCCAAGTACCCGGACGCAAGGCACGGACGTGCGGGCGCATGACCTTATTTCGTTCTTTCGATCGCGAGGCCGCTTTCGGGGTCGAAGAAGTGCAGGTTGCGGGTATCCACTCCGAGCTCGATCCGGTCGCCAGCGCGCGTGCTGGTCGCAGGGTTCGTGCGGACATCGAAGCCGTCGCCTGAATAGGACACCAGTTCCGCCGTCCGCACCACGCCCGGCTGGGGCACTTACGTGGTGCAGAAGAACGATGACGCGAATCCGTAAAGACGGCTGCTGCCTTTCCGGTAATGAATGGTGCGAGCACCGTCGTGCCTTCTGCGGTCATGAATGCGGAGCGGTAACCCTGCCTGGGTCAGGCTGACTGCGGAAGCGGCTTGACCAGGGATCCGCGTCGCGCGGCGTCCTGGGCGCTGATCTGGCGGAAGTAGACGAACCCGCTGTCAACACTGTCGACGACAGCCCAGGACCATGCGCGTGCGGCGCCGGCCACCAGCGCCGCGCCAGGCGTGACAGCGTCTGGGGTTACCGCATCGGCCAGCCGGGCGACGTTACGGCCCTGGTCATCTTCCAGGTTCAGGTCGGCCGGAAGATCGATGTAGATCATTAAGTGCTCTTATCGGCGAGATCTCAGGATGCGTCTTTGCGGGGCGGCGGGCTCCCGGGGCGGTCTACGCGGCGACGGTGACGACTGCGATGTGGCTCGTGGCCGGCGGTACTGGTTCGCCGGCTATCCGCAGACCTCGATGTGAAACTCGATGGCCTCGCGCATCTCAGCTTCGCATTTCTCCAGGGTGTCGCCGGTCGCGACCACGCCAGGCAGATCCGGCGCGTAAGCGCTGTAATTTGTAGAGCCGTCGCCCTCGATCACAATCGCATACTGAACCCGCGACCCGCTGCTTAGAAGGCACCTCCGGTGGGTGTCTGGAGGTGTCCTGGCATGGCTCTATATGGCGTTTAACTGCACCGATAGTGGCTGCCGATGGTCTGGTATTGCCTGGAAACTGTCTGTGGTGGCTCCCTGTTCGGCTCCCGGGAACTCGGTATTGCTGTTCTCGTCTACCGCGACCCCTCGGCCACCGCGACCTGAGCCTCATTGAGGCTGGGTGTGGCTGGGCGGCGGTGGCCGTTGACCCGATGGGCACGGTGCAGTTGTCGCTGCGATCGTCTGCGCGTTTTCGCCCACGTTTGGCTACGGCGAGCCGGGGAGCGACGACGCCCAGGGCTGGCCGGTCCAGCCGTCTTCGTGGACGAGGTAGGCCGCGCCTTGCTGGAAGAGGCCCTCCAAGTAGGTCACCTCCTGGCCGAGCGTCTTGGAGCTGAGGAGGTAGCCGTCGTAGGCCTCGCTGAAGAGCACTCCCGGGGCGATGTCGTAACCGCAGCAGGTGAACGCGTTTATGATCTCCGGCTTGCCCCACGCGCCCTCGAAGTAGGCCGCCGTGGACGCTGGTGGGGTGATGCCCTGGATCGCGGGGATGCCGCCGGTCTCGGTCAGCCAGTTCGTGATGTACTGCGGCGCGCTCATGAACTGGAGGAAGAGTAGTGATGCCTTGAGCGCATTCCCGCTCGTGCGGGCCGGGATCATGTAGCTCGTGCCGCCGGCGGCATTGCCTGAGCGTGCGGGGACGTTAGCCGACAGCGTCGTGGTCGCCGTGGTGATCTCGGGGAAGGGCATGCTCCCGATCGGGAAGTGCGCGCTCGCCGCGATCGTCCCGTAGCCGAAGTCGACGGCAAAGGTCATCGCCGCCTGGCCCGACTCGAACTGAGGAAGCCCGACTCCGTCGCCGGACAGGCCGGTGATGCCCGACCAGTGCTTGGTCGCGCAGCTGTCGAACAGCTGCTTCAACAGCACCACGCTCTCCTTGACGTAGGGGTCACTGGCCGAGAACTTCCCGGTGGCGATCCCCCAGACCACGTCCTCGGTGGTGAGCTCCGGGGCGTGGCCTGGCGCGCCGGCGACAGTGAAATGGTTCAGCTCATTGAACTGCTTCTGCATTAGCTGATCGAGGATCGGCCGGTAGGGAAAGTACGTTCCGATCGCGGAGTTGTCCATCGCCATCGGCGTGTACCCAGCCTTCGCCAGTGCCCCGCAGTCGCCGATCAGCTGCGAGAAGGTGCCGATCGGCGCGGTGATCCCGGCCCGCCTGAAGGCGCTCTTGTTGTAGTACATGGCAATGCCGGCGAGATTGAATGGGACCCAGTCGAAGTTCCCCCTGGAGTCGAGCGTCCCTGAGACCTTCGCCGAGAAGGCCGACTGGTCGAACTCCGAGAGCCAGCTTTTGCCGCCGGCGACGAACGGATTGGGCTGGCTCAGGTACTTGTTGAGCGGGACGACCATGTAGGGCTGGTAGGTCGCCTGGTTGAAGACCAGGTCCGGAGCGATGCCGGCGGCCAGCTGAGCGGACTCGACGCTGGAGAACGTGGCGAGCGGCAGCACGTCGGTGTTGACGGTCACGCCCGTCACCTTCTTGAACTCGGCGACGAGCTGGTCCCACGGGCGTCCGAAGCTGCTCCCGCTCTGAGTCCATTGGTTGGGCCCCTCGAGGGTAATCGTGGTACCGGCCACGCCTCCGATGAAATGGCCGGATACCGCCGGGGCGGTACAGGCGGCGAGGGTCCCCAGCGCCAGGGCTCCGAGTGACAGCAGGCTGAGAAGGCGCGCTCTGGCTGTCCGTAGCCTCATCGGTACTCCCTATGCTCGTTGACACTACCCGGTGCCTGCCGGGTGGTCGATCCCGAGCAGGGGCGGCTCGGGCCCCTTTGCTGTCCCGGACTGGTCAGCGGTCCAGCGCCAGGCCGCCCTCGATGCCGGCCAGGAAATTCTTGGCGAGCGCCACGAACAGGATGAGCAGCGGCAGGCTCGCGATGAGGTAGCCAGCAAAGAGCGGGCCGTAGGACGTGGTGAGCTGACCCTGGAAGAACTGGACGCCGACCGGCACCGTACGCAGCGAGTTCGTGACGATGGTGAGCTCGGGCCAGAAGTAATCGCTCCACACCGAGATCACGCTGAACAGGGCGACGGTTCCGATGATCGGTCGCGCCAGCGGCAGGGTGATCGACCAGTAGGTCCGCGCCGGCGAAGCGCCATCGATCTGGGCGGCGTCGAACAACTCCTCGGGCAGATGCTCGATATATGTCTTCATGAGCACCACGGAGAAGACCGTCTGGATGGTGAGCTGCGGGATGATCAGGTCGGGGTAGGAGTTGAGCAGACCGAGATCTCGCATCAGCACGAAGAGCGGGATGAGGCTGGCCGTGTTCGGAACCATGAGCAGCAGGGCGATGAGACCGAAAAAGAAGTTTCGGCCGGGAAAGCGGTAGCGCGCGAGCACGAAGCCGCTGACCGAGCCGAGCAGAATGCAGCCGAACATGACGCAGGCGGCGACGATGATCGAGGAAAGGAGGTAGGGAGCCACCTCGCGCCAGGCGGTGGCGAAGTTGCCGAAGTGCAGCGGCCACGTGGGTGTTGCCTCGTTGCTGTTGAACTGCGAGTCCGACTTGACTGCGGTCTCGAGCATGTACAGGTAGGGGAACAGCCCGACAAAGGCGAGGCACGACAAGACCGCGGCGGCGACGAGGTCCGTCAGCCGTCTGGGCGTGATGGGACGTGTCCGCACCCGTGCTGGCAGCGTGGGTGCGCCGGCCATCAGCGTGCACCTCCCGGCGCGCGGCGGCGCCCGGCAAGCAGCGTCAGCCCGCTCATGAGCATCATGATGAGGAGAAGCGTCGTGGACAGTGCCGCGGCGTAGCCCCACTCGCCGGCGTCGAAGGCCACCCCCACGATCCTCAGAACCGGAACCGTCGTGGCGTTGTCTGGCCCGCCTTGAGTGGCGATGTAGGGGGCGAACCCGTACTGCAACACGAAGACGACGGCGAGAAAGAACAGCAGCTTGACCTGACGGAGCAACAGCGGCAGGTCGATGGCGAGGAACCGCTTCCAGCGCCCTGCCCCGTCGATCGCCGCCGCGTCGAAGATCTCGCCGGGTATGTTCTGCAGGCCGATACTGAAGATGAGGAACGGCAGGCCGGCCACCCACGGGAAATTGATGAAGATCAGCGCCCACAGGGCGGTGTTCGGGTCGCCGAGCCAGTTGTTCTCGAGCACCGACAGACCGACCTTGCCGAGGAAGTCATTCAGCACTCCGACGTTGGGATCGTAGATGAACTGCCAGGTGAGGACCTGGATCACCGGGGAGAAGGCGAGCGGGACGATCAGCAGGTAGCGGAAGAACAGGCGCCAGCGCGGCCGCGAGAGGGTGATCAGCAGCTCCGCCGCGGCGAGCGGGATCACCCACATCGCCGTCACGGCCACGACGAAGATAATCCCGAGGTGGACGAACGACTCCCACCACAGGCTGTCGTGCCACATGGCGCGGTAGTTGCCCAGTCCGACGAAGGGGGAGCTGAAGCCTGGCTCCCAGTTCGTCAGGGAGTGGATCAGCCCGTTGATGTCGGGGTAGTAGCCGAAGAAGCCAATGAGCCCAAGCGTCGGAACAAGGGCGAGGTAGATGCCCCCGGGAATGCGATGCCGTCGGCGACCAGGCACCGGGGAGCGGTCCGCAGAGGCGGACCGGCCGGCTGGATGGAGCGTCATGTTCCATGTAAGCACGGGGTCCAGCCCAAGGGCCGGCTGGCGGTGCTCGGGGGATTACGTCGCCTCCCAGTCGAAGAGAAACGTGAGGTGGCGCTCGGGTTCGCTGTCGAGCACACCGTAGGCGGCGTGTGCCCGGTCGGGCGTGATCGTTCCGCTCACGAGCCGCCCCGTCGCGACGGACCCGGCGGCCAGCCGTTCGAGTACCCAGCGCGTGCAGCCGGCGACAGAGCGCTCATCGCCGTAGAGCGGGACCTGCCACTCCCAGCCGCTGCGAAGGGACAGGAATCGCTCGAACACGCGGGTTACCACTGAGCTCGCCGCGACCTCCGGCTCGCGTTGCCACGAGGCCCCGACCAACATCACCTCACCGTGGCGAGCGCAGATCTCCGTGGCGAGCAGGACCGCGTGCTGGCTACCTGAGCACTCCAGCACGAGGCTGGCGCCGGCGGGCGCGACGGCGTGGCCGGCCTCCTCCGGTGCGACGACCGTGCTGAGCCCGGTGGAGCGGGCCAGCTCTCGACGACCGGGCGAGCGCTCGACCGAAACCACCCGGTATCCCGAGTCTTGGGCCAGCTGGGCGACGAGATTGCCCACCGGCCCGAGGCCGATCACCGCCACCGTGTCACCGGATCGCGCCGCGGTGAGCTGCAAGCTGATGCCGCCGATCTGGCCGAGGCGGGCAAAGGGCGCAATGTCGAGGCCGATCCCGGCCGGCAGCGCCAGGCAGACGTGCCGCCGGGTGTCGAAGCGCACCACGCTCTGGTGCGGGGTGTGCGAGAGAACGCTCGTTCCGACCACAAAGCCGCTGTATGATCCGGCGGCAAGGACAGTTCCGGCCATGGCGTAGCCCGGATGGAACGGCTGGTGCGGGCGCTGGCCGGGCGGGCGCAGATCGCCGAGGGAGTCGCCGCGATAATGGGCTAGCTCGGTGCCCGGGCTGATCACACTGCGGTGAGCCTGCACGACGACCTCGTGCGGCCCGAGCTCGCGGAGGTCCACGATCACCTCCTCGAGCTCGACCCGGCGGGGCTCGGGGAACACGACACGCGTCGCAGAGCGCTTATCGGCTGCCGTCGGGGTGGCGGTCCTCTCGGCGGTCATGGAGCGCTCGGCCATCTGGTCGGGTGGCAAGGTGGAAGCTGGTCTGCGAGGTCTTCGAAGTCGTCGTCCAGCCCCATGGTCTGTCGCATACGGGCGACGATCCGGAAGGCGAGAGGGTCGCACCCGACGCCGGCAAGGTGCTCGCGGAGCAGGTCGGCGGCTCGCTTGGCGTTGCCGGAGGCCGCGGTGCGGACGACCTCGATGTGGTGGCGTTCCCAGTTCATCTGCCCGCGACCGTGACGCTGGCTTGAGGTTCCGGTCATGGCGTCGAGGTCGGCGAGGGCGAGCTCGAACGCCGGGTCAGCTTCGACGGCGTGGCGCAGCGCTGTGATGGCCCGGCGGCGGTCGATGGCTCGCTGTGCCTGCCGGTAGCATGTCGCGGCCCGCGAGCTTGCGGTGACCGCGCGGCCGTGGTCCTCAACGGCGGGCCCGGAGGCGTCCAACTGATCGTGCTGGCGCACGGGCTGGCCCTGGGTTGGCTGCATGAATCCCAGTTTGCTTGGCTGGCCTGAGGCGACGCTGATGTGACACTGAGGTCAACGACCCGGGAGCGCGAGGCGCGCCGCGAGCGCGGCGACATCCGGCTCGTCGGTGTAACTGGTGAGGCTGCCGTACGACAAAGTCTGGGCGCGGCGCTGAGCGAGCGCGACGAAGGCCTCGATGTTGGGGCGGGTCGGGTCGGCGAGCGCCCTGACCGCGGTTACGGCGGTATCGGCGAGCAGTTGTACTGCCGGGTCCCCGCTAGCGGCGGCGGCCTGGCAGGCGTCGGCGGCAAAACCCATCGCGTCGTCAGCTTGGCCCGCGCTGAGTGCCCACCAGGCCAGGCCAGCGAGGACACCGGTCTGGCCGGCGGGAAGACCCACGTTCTGGTAGTAAGTTCCCGCCGCGTCGAGCAGTGCCCGCGCCCGCGCCAGGTCGCCGAGCCGGCGAGCAACCGCGGCTTGGCCGACCATCACATCGGCAGACACCGACGGGTTGAAGCTGCATGCGGTCGCCTCCTCGTACAGGCTGTCGGCGGCGGCGTCGTTGCCTTGCTTGGCTCGCAGCGCGGCAAGGCGGAGAAGAATGAACAGCACGAAACTGCGTTGCCCCGCTGCGCGGCATCGCTCCAGGAGCGCTTCGTAGGTCGCCGACGCCCCATCGAGATCGCCTCGTGCGGCGGCGATGCCGGCCAGGATGTTCAGCGGGTCGACTGACAACCAGACGTCCCCTTGGGTGTCGAAGCGCTCGACGCTCGACTGGGCGGCTTGCTCCGCGTTATCGAACCGCCCCAGCAGCGTCAGGTTCCAGGCCACTATCCAGTCGTGGACGGCCAGCAGCCAGCCGTGCACGCCTGGTTCCAGCAGATCGTGCGCCTCGCTCAGCGCGCCGAGAGATCGCTCGAACTCCAGCGCGCGCATCAGCACCGTGGCGCCGAACAGCAGCGCCTCCGCTCGACGGTCCCGGTCGCCACTGGTCCGCAACGCGGCGATCGCCGCGTCACATTCGGGAACACCAGCGGCTGGGCTGAACGCCATGCACACAAAATAGCCGTGCCAGACCTGGGCGCTCGCTTCCAGTTCAAGACGGCGCGGCCCCGCCGCGCCGAGCGCGTCACCAAGCCAGCGTGCTCCTTCGACAGAGTCGCTGTTGATGAACCACAGCCAGGCCATTCCCGACGCCAGTGACAGCGCCGCGTCGGCATCGGCTCCTGCGATGAACCAGTCGAGCGCGGCCCGCAGGTTGCCCAGCTCCGCGGTGAGGCGTTCCCGCCACATCGGCCCGGTGGCACCTCGCAGACCCTCGTGGGCCTCCTCGGCCATCTCCCGGTAATACGCGGCGTGCCTGGCGCACACGGCGTCAAGTTCGCCGGATTCATCCAGGCGGTCCCGGCCGTACTGCCACAGCGTCTGGAGCTGAATGAACCGGGCATCACGACCGGCGTTAGGAGCGGCGACCAGGGACTTGTCGACCAGCCGGCTCACAACGTCGAGGACCTCGGCCGCCGGCACCTGGTCGTCGGCGCAGACCGCCTCGGCGGCGTCCAGGTCGCAGCCTCCGACAAAGACCGACAACCGCGCGAACAGGCGGCGCTCGTCCTCGAACAGCAGGTCGTAGCTCCAGTCCACCACCGCCCGAAGAGTCTGCTGGCGGGGCAGGGCCGTGCGGGCCCCCACGGTGAGCAGCCGGAAGCGGTCGTCGAGCCGTTCCGCCAGCGTGGCCAAGGTCAGCGAGCGAACGCGGGCGGCGGCCAGCTCGACGGCCAGGGGAAGGCCGTCCAATCGGCGGCAGATGTCGTCGATGACAGGACGGGTGTCCCCGTCTGCGGCAAATCCGGGTCGCACCGCCCGAGCGCGATCCACGAACAGCTCGACTGCGGCCGGCCGGGCCAACGGGCCCACAGGCACCAGGACTTCGCCAGGAACGCCGAGCGGCTCGCGGCTCGTCGCGATCAGCCGAAGACCGGGCACGGTTCCGGCCAGTGTCTCGGCCAGGGCCGCGGTCTGGTCGATCACGTGTTCACAGTTGTCGAAGACGACCAAAAGCGACCGCCCGGCCAGGTAGCGCACGATGAGCTCAACCGTCGAGGCCGGCGAGGGCGGGCCAACGAGGCCGGCCACGGCCGCCCCGAGCGCGCCGGCCACAGCGGGCGGGACCCCGTCGGGCTCGGTGACGCTCGCGAACTCGACCAGCCAAGCCCCGTCTCGGTGCTCTTGGCGCAGTGTGGCGGCGGCCTCTACCGCCAGCCGGGTCTTGCCCACTCCGCCGGGACCGATCAGCGTCACCAGCCGGCTCGAGCGGACCGCCTCGCTCAGCTCCTCAAGTTCTGCGCTGCGACCGACGAAGCTGCTCAATGGCTCCCGCAGGTTGCCCGTTGTCATCGGCGCCGGAACCGTCGCGAGAGCTGCCGGGCCGGCGGCGGCGAGTGATGGGTCCTGGGCCAGGACGCGGGCCTCGAGTTCTCGCAGGGCCGGGCCGGGGTCGATTCCCAGCTCGTCGACCAGACGGTCACGGGCTTCGGTGTAGGCGCGCAAGGCCTCGGCCTGGCGGCCGGACCGGTAGAGGGCCAGCATGAGCAGCTCCCACAGGCGCTCGCGAAGCGGATGCTCCCGGCACAACGCCTCCAGGTCGCCTACGAGCTCGCCGTGACGGCCCAGCACCAGGTCGGCTTCGGCGCGGGTCTCGATCGCCACCAGGATCAGCTCGTCGAGCCGCGTCCGTTCGGCATCAAAAAAACCTGCATAGGTGAAGTCGGCCAGCGGCTCGCCCCGTCGCAGCCGGAGCGCTTCGCCCAGCGCGGTTGACGCGAGCGCCGTCTCCCCTTCCTCAACCAGGCGCCGTCCCTTCGCCACCAGCTGTTCGAAACGGACCACGTCGACCTCGTCGGGACCGACATCGAGGGCATAGCCGGCTTCGGTAGTGACAATCGCCGTCGCGCCGAGGGTGCGGCGCAGCTGGCCGATCTGGGCCTGCAACGCGTTGGCCGGGTGGGCCGCCTGCCCGTCGCCCCACAGCACTTCGATCAGCCGGTCGGCGCTGACCGGCTGTCCCCGATGAAGCGCCAGCAGGGCCAGCAGCGCCCGCTGTTTGATGCCCCGGACCGGCACCGGCACGCCCGCGTGCTCGGCGTCGAGCTCGCCGAACAGCCGTACCTGCATGAGGCCACCATAGGTCCCGCCTCAGCGCCACGACAGTGCTACCTCAGCCGCCGGGCTCAGGATGAGGTCCAGAACCGGCAGATCGAGGGAAGGACCAACAATGATCGCGGCGCGGCACCTGACCAAGACCGACATGACCTCCACGCTGGGAACCAGGACAACCAAGCACGCGCCGATGGACAAGACGCGGAAGACCGCGCTCGTCGCGGGCGTGTTCTACCTGATCACTTTCGTCTCGATCCCCACCCTCGCCATCTACCGCCCCGTGCTGAACCACCGGGACTGGATCCTCAGCTCCGGCTCCAGCACGGGCGTGCTCGCGGGCGGCCTCCTCGAGGTCATCGTCGCCCTGGCCGGCATCGGCACCGCCGTCACGCTGTACCCGGTGGTCAAGCGGCAGCACGAAGGCCTCGCGCTCGGCTTCGTCACCGCCCGCGTCCTGGAAGGCGCCATGATCTTCACCGGCGTCGTCAGCCTGCTGTCGCTGGTGACCCTGCGGCACGACCTGGGCGGGACGACCGCAGCCAGTACGGCCGCCCTGGTCACCGCCGGCGCCTCGCACGCCGCGGTCTACAAGTGGACGTTCCTGCTCTCCCAGAGCCTCATGCCCGGCATCAACGCGCTGCTGCTGGGCTCGCTGATGTA
>Ga0209168_10001766_pt1 | contig 16495 bp, 13 predicted proteins | sample Coa_R1_FD_187156 | JGI IMG/M metagenome (GOLD analysis project Ga0209168, IMG submission 187156) | Surface soil microbial communities from Centralia Pennsylvania, which are recovering from an underground coalmine fire - Coalmine... | ecosystem: Environmental > Terrestrial > Soil > Unclassified ... | reverse complement strand
GCTCCCGCTGCCTCCGGTACGCTGCGCCACCGTCTGGTCCGCGGGCGCTTCCGGCCGCGCCAGCAACGACCGCGGATGATCCACCGACCAGATCGAGTAGTTGCCGTCCTCGTAGTAGGTGTACACGAGACGGTCGGTACCGCGCGCCCATGAAATGGCGGGACTCACTTCGGTGATGGCCGAGACGCCTCCCACCACGTGGGTGAGCTGATGCTGCTCGGCCGTCGCAAGGTCGGCGAGGAAGAGATTCTCGATACCCGTGCGGTTGCTGACGAACGCGATCGAGCGGCCATCGGGCGACCACATCGGGTTGATGTTGAGACCGCTCTGTCCCGGCAGCACCTCGATCGAGCCGTCGCGCACGTGGTAGAGCGCAATGCGCAACTTGGGGAAGTGCAGTTGGGCGAGATCGGCGCCGTCGCCGCGGTCGGTGGCGAACGCGATGGTCGCGCCGTCCGGCGACCACTGCGGCTGCAGGTCGCCGTACCGGTCGTTGGTCAACTGCCTGAGCCCCGTTCCGTCGGCGTTGATGACAAACAGATCGGTGATGCCGCCGTGATCGCCCGAAAACACGATGTGGCGGGCATCGGGTGACCAGCTCGGACTCGTGATGCCGTCGAGCGGGAGCCGGATCTGCGCGATCCGCTTGTGCGTGGCGACGTCCAGGATGTAGAGCTCTTCCTTGCCTTCGCCTAACGCAGTGAACGCGAGCCGCTTGCTGTCGGGCGAGAAGGCGCTCTGCGAATAGAGGATCTGCAGCTCCTCGAAATTCGGGTCGAACGTGCTCTTCACCAGGCGCGCGATGCGCTTGCCCGTGCGCGCGTCGGCGAGCCACAGGTCGATGAACACCTGGCCGCGAATGAAGCTGCCGTTGGACAGGAACGCGATGTAATGGCCGTCCGGCGACAGCGCGGGCGCGAGGAAGATCTGCCCGCCGCTCCGCCGCTCGGTGAGCAGCGGTTGCGAGAACGTGCGCGGCCGCTCGAGGCGCGCGACCGGCGGGAGATACCGCGCGCGCATCGCGTAGCGCCACTCGTTGCCCAAATCGTCCAGCGACATGCCCGTTTCGCGGGAGAACGCCGCCGGCACGCCTAACGAAGCGGCGTCGCTCAGGATCGCGCCGATCACGTCGTCGCCCCACCGTTGTCCGACGTACGCCCAGAACGACTCGCCGTAGCGATACGGGAAGTACAGATCGGGCCGCTCCGTCATCAACCGCATCGACGGCAGATTGTCGTTGAGCGCCGCATCGCGGATCACCGTCGCCGTGTGCGGGTCATCGGGGCCGATCGACAGATACTCGGCCATGCCCTCCATGAACCAGAGCGGCGGATCGACGGCGGTGAGCGATGGGATCGCGGCACCGGCACCGCGCCCGTGCTGGAAGATGTCGAACTGGAACTCGTGCACCATCTCGTGCGTGAGCACGTGCTCGAACGAGCGGTAGTCGCCCGTGAACGGCAGCAGCATGCGGTCGCGCAGGGGCTCGGTGACGCCGCCCGTCCCTTCGCCTAAATCTCCGGTGACGTTGTTCTGTCCGAAGTCCGATCGCGAGGCGAACACCATGATCGGCTTCTTCTCGCGGAACTCGTGCGACAACACGCGCGATAACCGCGCATACGCGCGCTCGGCTAACCGAGCCGCGTCCATCGCCGCCTCGCGTTCGTCGGGATAGTAGTGGATGAGGAAGTGATCGGTCTCGATCACCTGCCAATCGAAATTCCGATACTGGACCTGATTCTGTCCGAAATAATCCTGGGCGTGGAGCGCGGCCGGGCCGACCGCGATCATCGCCGCGACAGAAAGAGCGCGACGTGCCCAGGTGGACCTCACATGCCCGCCCGCAATCCCTCGATCGGGACCGTCGCCGCATCACCCCACAATCGTTCCAACTGATAAAATGACCGAAGCGTGGGGTGGAACACGTGAACCACGAAATCGATGTAGTCGAGCAACACCCAGCGTCCCTGGGGCAGCCCTTCCACGTGATGCACTCGCACGCCTTCCTTTTTGAGCTGCTCCATCACGTGTTCGGCGATGGCGCGCACGTGCGTGTCCGACGAGCCGCTCGCGATGACGAAGTAGTCCGTCGCATCGGACACGCGCGCGAGGTCGAGCATCACGACGTCGTTGGCTTTGAGATCCGAGCAAAGGTGGGCGGCTCGGCGCGCCTGGGTCAGCGAATCGGATTGCGGTTGTGGCAACGGCTGCGACATGCTCTGCTCGATCACGCGAGGGCGAAGTGTGGTGACGTCATCGCCGCGGTCCAATGCGACGGGATGTTCCAACGTAATGCATAACCCTCCGCCTGCCGCGCAACCCACCTCGCGCGTGTCGCGGACGGTCCAGCCCTCGGCGCTGCGAGATCGGGTAGCACGAAACAATGCGTCGCTCCGGCGTGGTCGACCTTGGTCGGTCGCCTGCGTCCCTCGCACGCAACGAGCGTGCTCGCCACCCGATCGCCCAGTTTCGTTCCGGTCAGCGCGCGACGCGGAGTCATGCGTCCGCGAACGAAACAGCCGCCTCGAGGTCCAGAACCGGGAGGCGGCTGTCAGAAAACGGTACGACGCGGACTCGCTACTGCTTGATCACCCACACCTTGATGTCGGGCTTCACCTCGGCGTGGAGGCGAATCGGCACGCGATACACGCCCAACGCCTTGATGGGCTCGTGCAAGTCGATCTGGCGCTTCTCGATTTCCGGGAAGCCCTGGCTGTGGAGCTGTTGAGCGATGTCGGCGGCTGTCACGGAGCCGAACAACTTCTCTTCGTCGCCCACGCGCGCGGAGAACGTGAGTGACACCTGCTGCAGGCGATCCGCCACGGCTTGCGCGGCGTCGCGACGGGCGTTCTCGGCCGCCTCGAGGCGGGCGCGCTCGGTGGCGATGCGCTTGCGATTGCCGGCCGTGGCCTCGTAGGCGAGTCCGCGCGGAATGAGGTAGTTGCGCGCGTAGCCGTTCGACACTTTGACGATGTCGCCCGGCTTGCCCACGTTTTCGATGGCGTTGCGAAGAATGACTTCCATGTCGTGCTCCGGTCGGACGAAAGGGTAACGTTAGGCGAAATCGAGGACGAGGTCAGGAGCGATCGCCGCCGCTCGTGAGGGAATGCTTGAGACGGCGGCGCCAGTCGATCCAGGTGTCGCTCACGCCCAGGCCGACCGCCCAAGGAACGGTGACCAGCGAGAGCGGGAACGCGGCGACCGCCACGGCGACACTCGTCACCGCGACGCGCCGCGAAATGAACCACGCATAGATCCCGTAGCCGCGGAGCGCGTACAACGTTCCGAAAAAGATGAGCACGCTGGTGCCGATCGCTGCCAACGCGTCCCGGGACGGCACGAGGATCAACGCGATGCCGGCGACCAGTGCCCACACCAGTTGATCGCCAAAGGTGAACAGCTTGAGCGGAGCCAACGGGGCGCCGATGCGCACCCGGCTCAAGCGGTGAAACAAGGCCCAGGCGAGCGCGAGCGCAGCCAGCGCCTCGAGCGCCAGTGTCGCCGGGTAGAGCCGCGCCGCGTACTCGGACAACGTGTCCTGCACATCAGCCTGTCGGGCGGCAACTTCGTGCGCCATTCCCGAAAGGGTCGGGAACGACTCGGCGACCTGCGACGCGTCCTTCTCCATTTCATCCACCGCCGCGCTGTTGCGGGCAGCGAACTGCGCGGCGAAAACGCGCTCGGCGGAGCCGAAGTCGAGCCTGCCCACGGCGATCACGCCTAACGACAGCACGATCGCCAGTCCGATCGCCATGAGTGCGCGCGTCGTGAACGGCTGCCGGCGTCCAACGAGGCACACGACGCCGAAGGCAGCCGCGACGATCACGCCCCAGCCGCGCGCGAGGGCGTAGTACGCGTCGTCCACTCCGGCCGGCGGCGGCAACAGGAGGATCGCCGCGGCGAGCGTCGACCAGATGAGTGCCAGCCAGAACGAGCCGCCGGCCCACCATCCCACCACGCAGCAGGCGGCGAGCGCGGGCACCAACAGCACGAGCGTGTCGACCACGGGCAAGGTGGACGGTCCGCCGGGGATGTGCGGGATCAACAGCAACGCCGCGAGGGCGAGGATGACGCGGACCCATCCCCGCTCGCGCGGCGTCGGCGTGGAGCCGTTCGACATCCGTCAGGCCTGGTGTCCCCGGATGTAGGGGATCAGGGCCAGGTAGCGTGCACGCTTGATGGACACTGCGAGTTGCCGCTGGTGGCGTGCGCAGACGCCGCTCAGGCGGCTCGGCAGGATCTTGCCGGTGTCGGTGAGGAAGCGGCCTAACGTGCGGTCATCCTTGTAGTCGATGAAGCGCACGCGGGACTCGCAGAACGGACAGCTTTTCTGTGGGCGTCGCATGGGTCAGTCCTCGTCGTCGTCGTCATCGGCGCTGCGAGCCGTACGGCCCGCGGCCACTTCTTCCTCGCTCATGGGCGGCGCGCCGACTTCGTGCTCGTGCAGCGCGACGAGGTAGCGGACGACGCCCTCGTCGAGCTTGAGCGCGCGCTCGTACTCGGGGAGGACGGCGGGCTCGGCCTCGAAGCGGGCGATGGCGTAGTAGCCGTTGTCGCGCGGTCCGATGGAATACGCGAGCTGGCGTCGGCCCCAGTGGTCGACGTTGAGCGAGTCGCCGGCGCCGAGCATGGCGTGGAACCGGCCGAGTTTTTCCTGGATGGCGGCGTCTTCGAGCGTGGAGTCGAAGATGTAGACCGCCTCGTAGCGGCGAGGCATTCTGGTGCTTCCTCCCTGTGGTCTTGGGCGCCCCCGCCTTTTGGCGGAGGAGGGTTATGTGAACCTTGCAAACTAATTGAAAATGTCGCTCAGTGGGAGCGAGGCCCGATTCTGATACCGGGACGCCGTGCGCCGGGGATGAGCCCCGCTTCCGGCTTCTGCCGCCACTACCGTAAACGCTGCCCGAATCCACTAGAACCGGAGTCGTGTCATGGCTACGATCGCCACGGAACCCGTTCCCTCGAGCGCGGACGATGCCCGCTCTCCGTCGCCGCTCACCCCCGCGCTTCTCGAGCGATGCCGCAAGCGCGCCGCAGGCTACGATCGGGACAACAAATTCTTTTCGGAGGACTTCGAAGAGCTGCGCGACGCCGGATACCTGCGGCTCCCACTCCCTGCCGAATTCGGCGGACCCGGGCTCGGTCTCGCCGACGTCGTTCGGGAGCAACGGCGCCTCGCGTACTACGCCCCGCCAACAGCGTTAGGCGTCAACATGCACCTGTACTGGGTCGGCGTCGCAGCCGATCTCTGGCGCGCCGGCGACCGCTCGATGGAGTGGCTGCTCAACGAGGCGGCGCGCGGCGCGGTGTTCGCGGCCGGACACGCTGAGAGCGGCAACGACATCCCCGTGCTGCTCTCGACCACCAAGGCAGAGCGCGTCGCCGGCGGCTACCGCTTTACCGGTCACAAATCGTTCGGCAGCCTGACTCCCGTGTGGACCTATCTCGGCCTCCATGGAATGGACATGAGCGACCCCGCGGCCCCCAAAGTCGTGCACGCGTTCATGCCGCGAGACACCGCCGGCTTTCGCGTCGAAGACACCTGGGATGTTCTCGGCATGCGCGCAACGAGGAGCGATGACACCATTCTCGAGGGCGCGATCGTGCCGGACCGGTTCGTGGTTCGCGTCATCCCGGCCGGTGCCGCGGGCGTCGACCTGTTCGTGCTGGCGGTGTTTGCGTGGGCGCTGCTCGGGTTCGGCAACATCTACTATGGCATGGCGCAGTACGCGCTCGATCGAACCGTCGACACGCTCAAAAAGAAAAAGTCGATTGCGCTGTCCCGGTCGATGGCGTACCACGCCGAAGTGCAGCATGGCGTCGCCGACATGGGTCTCGAACTCGAAGGTATCGGACCGCATCTCGACCGGATCGCGCAGGAGTGGACCACCGGGGTGAATCACGGCGCGCAGTGGCCGGCCAAGATTTTCGCGGCAAAGTACCACGCAGTGGAAGGCGCGTGGCGTATCATCGACCGCGCGCTCGATCTGGCCGGCGGATTTGGCATTTTCAGACGTGGTGAGCTCGAGCGTCTGTTCCGCGACGCGCGTCTGGGCCGGATCCACCCGGCGAACAGCGCGCTCACACACGAGTTGGTTGCGAAAACGCTGCTCGGCATCAGCCCCGACGAGACGCCGCGCTGGGGTTAGGCGGGGTCACGCGAACATCGCGGGACTGATCTCGAGTGTGACTTCGGAGATCCGATCCACCGGCAACCCGGCGCGACGAGCATGCTCGAGGATCGCCGCCGGGTCCGGTGCGTCGTATTCGCAATAGATTTTCCCCTCCGTGTCGGACACGTAGCTTCGGATCCAGACGATCCCTTGCATGTTGGCGATCGTTTCGATCGATCGCCGTGCGGCTGCTTCGAGCTCCTGGTGCGACAGCCCGGGCACGTTCCGCTCGATGATGTATCGGGGCATGGCTCACTCCGCGGGTCAGGTAGTGGATTGCTGGTCTTGCAGAGTATGTGTGGCTCCGCCGAGGCCGCATTCGGCGGTGAGGCGCGGGTCGTCCGATTCAATTGCGATGGCTCGCGCCAGCGCCTCGCAGCGGCGCGACTCTTCCGCGTTGCCCTGGTCCGTGCGTACGCGTGCCAGGCGAACGAGGATGCGACCGGTACCGACCCGGTCGCGCATCTCGCGCCGGATGGCGAGCGCCAGTTCGTAGTGTGCCGCGGCGTCGTCGAGACGGCCGACCTCCGCGTACACCTCGCCCAGGACGGCCAGCGTGTGCGCCTCGAGCAGCGATTCGCCCGTCTGGCGGTTCACGGCCAGGCCCTGCGTGAGCACGGTCCGCGCTTCATCGTATCGGCGCAGCCGCGACAGCGTTAGGCCGAGGCTGTTCAGGATGAGCCCTTCGTGCGCCGAGTCGCCCTGCGCGCGGACGGTTCGGAGCGCGGCTTCGTACTGACTGAGGGCGGATGCATAGGCGCCGCGCTCCCAGTGCAGAATGGCGACCTGGTTGCGCACGGCCACTTCGCGCCGCTGCTCGCCGCGCGCCGACGCCAGCGCGATGGCCTCGTCGTAGAGCTCGATGGCGGCGTCTGCTCCGTTAGGCGAGCGGTTGCGCGCGCACCGCGCCATGCCTTCGATGGCATCCAACTGCTCGCCGAGGCTGCCCGCCTGCCGGCTGAGCGTCCGTGCGGCTTCCCAGGCGGTGCCCGCCTCGGCGAACGATCCGGTCCGCTCGCGGATGGCCGCGATCCGCGACCACATCAGCGCCTCGCTGCGGCCGTCCTCGAGCTGCGCGAACAACGCGGCGCCTTCCGTGAACAGGGGCAGGGCCTCGGTGCCGCGGCCCAGGCCGAACAGCACTTCGCCTAACGCGCGCACGCCCTGCGCCAGGCCGTCGGCGTGCCGTGCCTTGCGGCTCAGGTCGACCGCCTCGCGGTACACGCGCAGCGAGTCCTCGATCAGCCCTTGCTGCAAGTAAATGTGCGCGATCGCCGTGAGGTGAAACGAACGCTGGATGGGCAGCCGCAGCTCGCGCGTCTGCTCGGCGCCGCGGCGCAGGTACTCGAGCGCGCGGTCGGTATTGCCTAACGATCGATGCACGTTCGCCAGATGCTGGAGCACGAACGATTGCGTCACCGGATCCTCGCGGACGGCGCGCAGATCCAGCGCCTCCTCGAGACACACGCGGGCGCGCTCGTACTCCCCCATGCTTCGCAAAATGCTGCCCAGGTTGGCGAGATCGCCCGCCACCGCGTGCTCGTCCTGCCGCTCGCGATCGATCGCCAGCGCGTCTTCGGCGATGGCGAGCGCCTCGGCGTTGTTGCCCTCGTGCCATCGCAGCAACCCGATGCTCCGCAGCGCGTTTCGCTCGGCGGCCGCGTCCCCTTGCTCGCGCGCAATGCGCAGCGCCGTCTCCAATGCTCGGCCCGCGGCGTCGAACTTCTTGAGCAGCGTCGACACGTCGCCCTGGCGCAGGTATGCCTCCGCCAGTTTCGCCGATGCGCCCACCGGCGCCAGTAAGGCGATCAGTTCATCGACGAGGTGTTGCTGCCGGCCGCGAAGCCCCAGCGTCTCGCAGAGCCGCTCTTGCCGCAGCAGGACGTCGGCCAGCATTTCCCGCCGGTCCGCGCTGTCCTCGAGGTGCATGACCCACGATTGTGCGCGCTCGAGCAACGCCAGCGCGTCAGAGAACTGGCTCAGGGCAGCCGCGCGTTCCGCCGCGTGCGTGCCGTAGCGCACGGCTTCGCGCCACTCCTCGGCCTGGCTGAAGTGATGCGCCAGCAGTCCGAGCCGCTCCTCCATTTGCGACGGGCTCAGATGCTCGAGCGCGCGCCCGACCGCTCCGTGAAGCGTCTTGCGCTGGTGCTCGAGCAGCGTGCCGTACGTCACTTCTTGCGTTAGCACGTGCTTGAATCGATACGCCTGCTCCGGCACGATGCTCGTCTGCTGCAGGAGGCCGGCGGCATTGAGACGCCGGAGTGCCGCGGCCGGTGCCAATGCGCCCCAGAGCACGCGATCGAGCACGGCACACGAGAATTCGCGGCCGATCACCGATGCGACGCGAAGTACTTCGAGCGCTTCTTCATCCAGGCGGCCCAGTCGCGTCCGGATCACGGCCTGCACCGTTTCCGGCAACTGCACCGGACCCGAGGCGTCCGCCGCGATGGCTTCGCCGTCGGACACCGTCACCGTGCCGTCCTCGATCAGTGTTTGACACACTTCCTCGAGAAAGAATGGATTGCCGCCCGTCCGCTCGTGGATTTGGCGCGCCAACTCCGGTGCAACGCGCTCGGCCTGCAGCACGGACTGCATGATCGCCGCCGACGCATCGCGGTCGAGCGGTCCCAGATGGATCACCGTCCGGTTGTCGCCGCTGTCCCAATCCTCGCTTCCATCGGGGCGACACGACACGACGACGAGCAGCGCGTACGCCGCGAGGATTTCGGATAGCTGCCGGAGCACATCGCGCGACGCATCGTCCACCCAGTGCCAGTCCTCGAAGAGCACCACTGTTGGATGTCGCTGGGCGTAGAGCGTGAGGATCGCCACCAGCGCGTCCAGCATGGCCGCCTTGAAGCGCTCGCCCTGCAGATGGCGCGGCACCCGATATTTCGGACTGTCCATCGAGAGCAGGTACAGGTACAGCGGAACGAAATCGGCGAGCGACGGATCGATGGCCACGATGCGCGACACGATGTGCTCGAGCGGCGGCCGCTCTCCGCCGCGGTCGTCGAGGCCGATGATGGCGAGCAGCGCATCAATGAATGGGCGGTACGGCGCGGCACCGGCGTACGATTGGCACCGGCCCTTGAGCACCCGCACGTCGCTGCCGCCCAATCCGTGTCGCAGTTCGTACAGCAGCCGGCTCTTGCCGGCCCCGGCGTCACCGACCACGAGCACCAGTTGGCCGTCACCCGCGCACGCGCGGGCAAGGCGTGCGTGCAGCATGGCGAGCTCGGTGCCGCGGCCCGCGTACGGCGTTAGGCCGGCTCGCTCTGCCGCGTCGAGACGCGTCTCGAGTCCCGATGCGCCGCGAATGCGGTAGGCGACCGACGGTGCCGCGCCGGCCGTGAGCAGCACCGGCGCGGTCGGCTCCGCGGCGACGAACGGCGATATCAGCCGGTGGCACTCGGCGCTCGCGAGAATTTCGTCGGGCGATGCGAGCGCCGAGAGGCGCGCCGCCGTGTGCAGCGCGGTGCCGATCACCTGGTGGCTGCTGTCCTCTCGACGCGGCCGATGAATCACGGCCGCGGCGGTGTGGATTCCCGACTGCATCCGGATCGCCCGCGCCGGCCCGTCGGCAATCGACACGGCGATCTCGCGGACGCTGGCGTGCAGCTCGAGCGCCGCACGCACCGCACGGAGGGCATCATCCTCGTGAATGTCCGGGACGCCAAATACCGCGCGCAGCTGGTCGCCCTGCAGGCCCTCGATCGATGCGCCGTGGCGCCGCGTCACATCCACCGCCGCGTTGCGCACCCGGCCGAGGACGCGCTCGGCCTCGTCGGGCGGGCAGCGCTCGACGACCGATGCGTAGCCGGACACCGTGGCGATGAGGACCGTGACCTGTCGGCGCTCGCCGCCTAACGCGAGGGCGGCGCGCGACCCGCCACGCGGTGCGGGCGCACGGCGCATCGCGCAGAGCCCCGGATCGAGCACCGCCTGCAGGGACGCCAACTCGCGGATGAAGGCGCGCATCGAGTCGTACCGGTGGGCCGGCTGCTTGGCGAGCGCTTTGGCGACAACGGTGTCGATCGCTGCCGGCAGCTCCTCGAATCGCGCCGAGAGCGGCTCGGGGTCGCGCGATCGTATCGCGTCGATGAGGCCGGGTTCATCGTCGGCCATGAACGGACGCTCGCCCGCGAGCATTTCGTAGAGCACCACGCCCAACGACCAGACATCGGTGCGGTGGTCGACGGCTGCTCCGCCGGCCTGCTCCGGACTCATATAACCCACCGTGCCGATCCGGGTCCCGGGCTGCGTCGCTCCGTCCGCGCCGAGGTCGACCAGCTTGGCGATGCCGAAGTCGAGGATTTTCACCACTCCGTCGGTGGTGATCATCACGTTAGGCGGCTTAATGTCGCGATGGATGATCCCGCGCTCGTGCGCCTTGGCCAGTCCGTCGCCGATCGCCAGGGCGATACGGATCGCCTCGCCGATCGGCATCGGTCCCTCGAGGATCCGCCGATCCAGCGTCTGGCCGTCGTAGAGCGGCATGGCGATATAGAGCTGGCCGTCGTCCGTGTTGCCGATCTCGTAGACCGTACAGATGTTCGGGTGTTCGAGCGCGGCCGTGGCCTGCGCTTCCGCGAGGAACCGCCGTTTGGCCGCATCGGCCGTGGCCAGGTGCGGCGGGAGAAACTTGAGCGCGACGCGTCGATCGAGTCGCCGGTCGTGCGCGCGGTACACCACGGCCATGCCGCCGCTGCCTAACCGCTCGAGCAGCTCGTAGCGCGAGACGACCGGCATTTCCGGGCCGACTCCGCCGGCGCGCTCGCGGAGCGCGGCGAGCGGAGCCCCAATGCGGTCTTCGAGCGCGTCCAGCTTGCCGGGCCGCGCGTGCGCCTTCAGTAAGGCATCGACGTGGCGTCGGAGGGCCGCGTCGCCCGCGCACGCCGCGTCGAGGTACGCCTCGCGGTCCTTCTGCTCGCGCGGAATCGCTTCGTGCAATAGGCGCTGGACGGCAGCCCACTGTTCGGGCGTCATCGCTCGTTGGCGCTCCGCACTCCCGATCCCAGCCGCATCGGCGCTGTCTCTCACGCGTCGAGCTCCGCGTTGAGCCACGCCCGTGCCGCGACCCAGTCGCGCTTGACGGTGGCCGGCGAGATTTCGAGGGCGGTTGCCGTTTCCTCGACGCTCATGCCGGCGAAGAATCGGCACTCGACGACGCGAGCCTGGCGCGGATCGAGCGTCGCCAGCCGCTGCAGCGCTTCGTCTAACGCAAGGAGGTCATCGCTCTGGCTGCCGGTGGCGGCGCCGAGATCGGGCTCGAGCGTAATACGGACCACGTCGCCGCCGCGCTTCCGGGCGCTTTTCGCCGCGGCATAGTCGACGAGGATGCGGCGCATCAACCGCGCGGACATGGCCAGGAAGTGCTCGCGGCTCTGCCACTGCATGCTGTGCAGCGCCGACACTTTGAGGAAGGCCTCGTGCACCAGCGCGCCGGTGTCGAGCGTATGATCCGGGCGCTCCTTCGCGAGCTGCCGGTGCGCAAGCTGCTCGAGCTCGCGATACACGAGTGACACGACGCGATTGAGTGCCTTCGCGTCTCCGCTTTGTGCAGCGCCCAGCAGTCGAGTGACTTCTCCCTGATCGTCCACGTGACCAGAGTGTCGCAAGTGGAAAACCCGTCTTTCGCGCCAATGTACGACGCGCCGCGCCCGGTCGATAGTCGGGGCCTTACTGCGGGTCCCGCGTTAGCGATGGGGGCTCGGCGCCGCTGACCTCACACATTGAACCTGAACAGCATCACGTCCCCGTCGGCGACCACATACTCTTTTCCCTCGCTGCGCACGACTCCTTTTTCCCGCGCGCCTTTCCATCCGCGGTTGGCGACAAACTCATCGAACGACACCGTTTCGGCGCGGATGAAACCGCGCTCGAAATCCGTGTGGATCACCCCGGCAGCTTTGGGCGCGGTGTCGCCCTGGTGGATGGTCCAGGCGCGCACCTCGGGTTCGCCCGCGGTGAAGTACGTCTGGAGCCCGAGCAGCGCGTAGCCGGCGCGAATGAGGCGCGCGAGGCCCGCCGACTCCACGCCTAACGACGACAGGAACTCGGCGCGGTCCGTCGGAGGGAGGTCGGCGAGCTCGGCTTCGATTTTGGCGGAGAAGGGCACGATCTCGGCGTGCTCGCCGCTCGCGCGCACCGCCTCGCGCAGCGCGCGGAGGTGCGGACCCTCGGCGCCGGTGAGCTCGGCGTCGCCCACGTTGGCGGCGTAGAGCACGGGCTTGATGGTGAGGAGCGCGAGCGGCTTGAGGATCGCGCGCGACGCCGGGTCCAGCTGCAGCTGCCAGAGTCCCTTGCCTTCGCCTAACGCAGCGTACGCGGCCTCGAGCACCGGGAGCTCGGCCAGCGCGTCCTTGTCGGCCGCCTTCGCGGCGCGGCGCACGCGGTCCAAGCGGCTCTCCACCGTGGCCAGGTCCGCGAGCGCCAGCTCGAGCTCGATCACGTCGCGGTCGCGCACCGGGTCCACTGAGCCCATCACGTGCAGCACGTCGGGGTCGTCGAAGCAGCGCACGACGTGCACGATCGCGTCGGTCTCGCGGATGTTGGCCAGGAACTTGTTGCCCAATCCTTCGCCGCTCGACGCGCCCTTCACCAGACCGGCGACGTCCACGAACTGCACCACGGCCGGCACCACCTTTTTTGGCTGGACGATCTCGGCCAGCGTCGTGAGGCGTGTGTCCGGCACCTCGACGATGCCGACGTTGGGCTCGACGGTGCAGAACGGATAATTCGCCGCGTCCGCCTTGGCGGCCGTGAGGGCGTTGAACAGCGTGGACTTGCCGACGTTAGGCAGACCGACGATGGCGAGCGAGAGCATGCAGTCTTAGACGATTCGATGTGAAGACGAACTAGGGAGAATTGCGTCTGAGCTTCCGGTGGCATGAACGCCAAGCATCTACGCTCATCGAGAAACGGACACAGCGCGGACACATGGGACAAAGCACAGTCCGCTCGGCTGCAGCGGAAGGCTCTTGCTGCGCGGAAAACCAAAAGCCGTTGTCTTTAGCAAGAAAACACACGGCGGCTCGAGCGACCTCGCGCCAGCGCGATGGGTCCCTGCAGCCGAGCGGTCCGTGCTTGTCCGGATTGTCCGCGCCGTGTCCGTTTCTCGATGAGCGTAGATGCCCAACACGCGCCGAGTCCAGTGGAGTGACGGCGCGGGGTTGGATCGCTCGAGCGACCTTGCCGGCCCTGACACGGTGCGATCACCATTTTGCACCCAGTTCATTCGGCCGTCGCGTCCGCGTTGAAGCGGTTCATCGCGGCGGCGATCCCGTCGTGGATCCACGTCTCGATGGCGGCGGTCAGCTGCGGATAGAGCGACACCACCACGTCGCGGTCGGCGGCGCCGAACGGCGACAACACGAAATCCGCGAGTCCGCCGATGGGACGCTGTGGATCGGCGGGCCGCACACCGATCCGGAGCCGTGCGTACTCACGGTGACCGACTTCGTGCTCGATGCTCTTGAGCCCGTTGTGCCCGCCCGCGCTGCCGTGCGCGCGCAAGCGCATCCGCCCAACGGGAAGCGCCACGTCGTCGACGACGACGAGCAGGTCGGTGGCCGCGTCGAACGTGGGCCGCCCGAGGTACGGCACCAGCGCGGCGCCGCTCAGGTTCATGAACGTGAGCGGCTTCACGAGCCGCACGTGCGCCGCGCCTAACCGGCCGGAGACGGCCAGCGCCTGGCCGTCCTGGCGCCAGGCCCCGAGATGCCAAACGTCGGCCAGGTGGTCCACCACCCACCAGCCGACGTTGTGGCGTGTCCGTTCGTATTCGCGGCCCGGATTGCCCAGGCCGACGATGAGCTTCATGGGCGAACGCCTCGATCAGGACGTCGCGCCGGCGAGTGCCGGCGCGATCACTTCTCCTCTTCGGCGCCCTCTTCGTCCTCGCCCTTGGGCTTCCGGATGAGCTCGGGCTCCGCCGCGGCCTCGGCTTCTGCGGCTGCTTCCGGCGCCGCCGGCTCTTCCTCGACGTGCGGCGGCGAGACGACGCACACGGTGGCTTCGGCGTCCACCAGCACCTCGATGCCCTCCGGCACTTTGAGGTCGGACACGTGCAGCGAGTCGTTGATGCCTAACTGAGAGACGTCCACCTCGATGTGCGTGGGCATGTGCGCCGGGTCCACTTCGATGCTGATCTCGCGCAGGATCTGGTCGAGGATGCCGCCCGAATCGCGCACGCCCGCCGGCGTGCCCACGAGCACGATCGGCAGGTCGACCGCCACTTTCTCGCCGGCCACGAGCTCGAGGAAGTCGATGTGCAGCACCTCGCGCTTGAACGGATGCCGCTGGATCTCGCGAATGAGCGTGCGCGACATGGTGCCGTCGATCGTGAGCTCCACCACCGTGGTCTCGGCTGCGATGCGATCGAGCAGGCGATCCAGGTCGCGGCCGTTCATCGAGAGCGCGAGCGGCTCGCGGTTGTGTCCGTAAATGACGCCGGGGATTTGGTGCGCCGCGCGAAGCTTCCGCGCCGCGCCCTTGCCGGTGTCGGTCCGCTTGGAAGCCGAGAGGGTTGCCGTCATATGCGTATCACTCGTGACTGGGTGCCTGGTGTCACTCGAACAACGAGCTCACCGATTCATCCGAATGCGTGTACCGAATGGCCTTCGCCAACAATTCGCCCACCGAGAGCACCTTGAGCTGCCCGAAGCGCCGCGTCTCAAGGATCGCGATCGTGTCCGTCACGGTCACTTCGGCAATGGGCGCCGCCGTTAGGCGTTCGACGGCCGGTCCCGAGAGCAGCGCGTGCGTCGCGCAAACGTAAATGTCCTTGGCGCCAAGTGACTTGAGCGCGCGCGCCGCCTCGGTGACCGTGCCTGCCGTATCGATCATGTCGTCGGGAATGAGACAATCCCGACCCTCCACTTCACCCACCACGTTCAAGACTTCGGCGACGTTGGCCGTTGGGCGGCGCTTGTCGATGATCGCGAACGACCCGTTGAGCCGCTTCGCGAAGCCCCGCGCCATTTTCGCCGATCCGACATCGGGCGCCACCACGGCCAGGTCGCGCAACTGCTTCTTGCGATAGTGCGACACGAACACCGGCGCGGCGTACAGGTGGTCGACCGGAATGTCGAAGAACCCCTGCAGCGCGTGCTGGTGGAAATCGATGCCTAACACGCGGTTCGCGCCCGCGGTCGTGATCAAGTTCGCCACCAGCTTGGCGCCAATGGCCACGCGCGGCTGGTCTTTGCGATCCTGCCGCGAGTAGCCGTAGTACGGCATCACACACGTGATGCGCGCCGCCGACGCCCGGCGCGCGGCATCGATCAGGAGCAGCAACTCCATGATCGAATCCGCCGGCGGATTGGTCGGCTGCACGATGAACACGTCCGCCCCGCGCACGTTCTCGTCGATGCGGACGAAAATCTCACCGTCGGCAAACCGCGAGATCGTGACACGCGTGAGCTCGACGCCCAAGCAGCGCGAGATCTCCTCGGCCAACCCCTTGTTCGCCGTGCCCGCGAGCAGCTTGAACCCGCGCCGCGGAACGCTCAGCTCATCCATGAGCAGAGCCTCGTAAAATAAATCTGCCGTGCAAGTTGGTCAATCGCCCGTACTCTTGGGAAGGAACGACCGTGTCGAGCCGCTGAATCTATAGGGGAGCGCACGCGGGGCGCTACCGCACCGCACCCGCCGCGCGCGCTGCTCGTTCACCCAATCGTGCGTTGTCGAACCGCTCCACGAAGGTGCCGAACGTTGGTGTGGGACCGTGCCACTCCAGGTCCTCCACTCGGCGCAGCACCGGCGCGTCGCTCCGCAGCGTGGCCAATCGCTTGAAGAGCAGCGCGCGCTCCATGTCGGCACCCAGGATTTCCGGCGGAAACGATTCGAGCACGCCGTACCGGTCGATGAGACGCGCCGCGGTCTTGGCGCCGATGCCGGCGATGCCGGGATATCCATCGGCGGCATCGCCCGTGAGCGCGAGATAATCCGGTATGTGCCCGGGGTCGACACCGAACTTCTCGCGCACCGCACTCGCATTGCGAATCACCTTGCTCTTGCGATCCACCTGCACGACGCGGTCATCGCGCACGCACTGCGCGAGGTCTTTGTCCGGGCTCCAGATGCACACTTTGTCCACGCGCGTGTCCGCGTTGGCGCACGCGGCGGCGGCCGCGAGCGCGTCGTCGGCCTCGAGCTCGACCATCGGCCACGTGACGACGCCCATGGCCGTGAGGGCCTCCTCGAGCGGCTCGAACTGGCCCCAGAGGGCCGGCTCGATGCCCTCGCCGGTTTTGTATTCGGCCCACAGCGCGTTGCGGAACGACTCGATCACGTGGTCGGTGGCGACGCCGAGGTGCGTG
>Ga0209168_10001761_pt1 | contig 16518 bp, 15 predicted proteins | sample Coa_R1_FD_187156 | JGI IMG/M metagenome (GOLD analysis project Ga0209168, IMG submission 187156) | Surface soil microbial communities from Centralia Pennsylvania, which are recovering from an underground coalmine fire - Coalmine... | ecosystem: Environmental > Terrestrial > Soil > Unclassified ... | reverse complement strand
CGGCGCTTTGCCAACCCTCTTGGAATCTTCAGGCACACCGGCGCACCCAGGTACAGGTTTTGGCGTTTCCGATGACCCGATGACTTTATCCGGTCCTGGAGGCGAGCTTGCGCAGCCGAAGGAATGCGTCGATAACCCGATTCTTGTTACGCATGAGCCGCCAAAAGTTACGCCCAAAAAATCAGAAATCGCCAGGAATGGCGCTGCCGCTAGGCCTGCCGTGGCAGGTTACGGAGTTACGCCTAAGCCGGCCAAAGTTACGCAAAAATCAGAAATCGCCAATGGCGCTACCGCTAGGCCTGCCGTGGCAGGTTACGGAGTTACGCAAGCCGCTGCAGCCCCTGTTCCCAGCAGCCAAAATGAGGGCCCCCCTGAGGAGGAGAGTCGAGATCAAAGTTCGCCAACTCCTCATCCTCTGTCCCCTGTATCCACTTCGTCCACTCCGTCTTAGAATGCCGGGTAGTAGCTCGATATCAATTGTGGAAATTCAAAATAGCCCACTACCAGGCGGCCCAGTCGTTTTTGTTAGCCTCAATTCGTGGAAATCAGCGGCATCATCGTCACCTGTGGTGAGCTTTGCGCCGACTCTGATGCTTGTCTCCTATGGTTCCGGTGACAACGCACACCTGTATGCCAGCTAACCACTCCGTATAATCACAGACGAATGCCAAAAGCCGCTGCACTCGATCTCCGCCAGCAGGTCGGACAACTGCTCATTATGGGTTTTGACGGCCTGGCCGTGGACAGCAAGCTGCGCACAACGCTTGCCTCGCTTGAGCCGGGTGGCGTGATTCTCTTTGCCCGCAACATTGAATCGGCCCAGCAGACCTGGAGCCTCCTCCGCGACTGCCAGGCCACTGCGCGGTTGCCAATGTTCCTGTGTGTGGATATGGAAGGCGGGACCGTGGACCGTCTGAAGAACGTGATTGCCCCTGCGCCTCCAGCGGAAAAAGTTTTTGCTACCGGCAATTCCCGGCTCTTCCGCATGCACGGCAACATCATCGGCCTGGAAGTACGCGCCCTGGGTTTCAATACTGACTTTGCGCCGGTCTTGGATCTTGGCCTTGAGGCTTCACGCTCCGTCTTGACCTCCCGCACCGTATCCGCCGACCCTAATCAGGTGGTCCGGTACGCGCGCGAATTCCTGCGCGGGCTCAAGCCTACTAAAGTCTTGGGCTGCGGCAAGCACTTCCCCGGCTTGGGCGAGGCCAATCTCGACACCCACAAAGACCTGCCCGCAGTGAAGAAATCCTGGAAGAAAATGTGGGCTGAAGACTTATTGCCTTACCGGCAGCTTCACCGCCAGCTTCCTTTTGTGATGGTGGCCCACGCGTACTATCCGCAAATCACAAAAGACAAATTGCCGGCCTCGCTCTCGCGCAAATGGATGACGGACATTCTGCGCAAGAAGATGGGCTACCGCGGCCTGATCGTGTCCGATGACCTGGAGATGGGTGGCGTGCTGGCTGCCGGATCGATTGAAGACGTCGCGGTGGAGACCATCCGCGCGGGCGCGGACATCTTCCTGGTCTGCCATAACCAGGAACTTGTGTGGCGCGGTTACGAAGCCGTGCTGCGCGAAGCGGAAAAAAACCGAAAATTCGCGACCCAGGTGGCCCAGGCGGCAGCGCGCATCTTGAATTTCAAACGACGATCCCGCGAGCTTCATTACTTCACTGCCAAGCCCAAACAGAGCGTAATCAAAACCCTCAAGAAAATTATGCAGGACTATTCGCAAGTTATTGAGGAGCATCAAGCTTGATCGTCGCCGGCGTCATGAGCGGCACCTCGGCGGACGGCATTGACGTTGCCCTGGTCGAAATCCAGGGACGCGGATTCAACTTGCGCTTAGAGTTATTGAGTCACCAACATTTTCAGTATCCAGCGAGCGTCCGCAAGGCCGTGCTTGGCGCCATGAATGCTGCCCGGACCAGTGTGGCGGAACTCTCGCGCCTGAACTTCCTGCTGGCCGAGCTCTATGCTGAAGCCATAAGAAAAACGCTTGCATCCACGGGAACAGGGAAATTGGAACTGATCGGCTGCCACGGCCAAACCATCTTTCATCAGGGCGTTCCCGCTCCGTATCTGGGGAGGAAGATAGCCTCGACTTGGCAGACGGGAGAAGGCGCCGTGATTGCCGCGCGCTTGGCCCTGCCCGTAGTCTCTGATTTTCGTCCTGCGGACATGGCGGCCGGAGGAAAAGGCGCCCCGCTGGTTCCCTTTCTCGATTATGTGCTCTTTCGCGATGGCCGGGCGGGCCGGATCGTCCAGAACCTTGGAGGCATTGCCAACCTTACAGCCATTCCAGCGGGCGCCAATCCCAGTCAGGTGATTGCCTTTGATACCGGGCCTGGCAACATGTTGATGGACCAGCTCATGCAGCGCCTGTTTGACAGACCTTACGACCGCAATGGTAAGGTCGCGCGCTCCGGTAAAACTATTCAACCAATACTTAAAGAAATGCTGCGTAATCCATTCTTCCGGCAAAAGCCACCTAAGACTGCCGGACGTGAGCAGTTTGGCCAGGAATTCGCGCAACAGTTTCTCCGCCGTTGCGGTAAAGCCGAGAAAGCTGACGTGATCGCCACCGCCACCGCCCTGACCTCCGCTTCCATCGCTGAAGCCATCAAGCGGTTTGTTCTTCCCCAGAACAAGTACCGCGACTACATCGTCTCAGGCGGCGGAACGGCGAACCAGACCCTAACGGATATGCTGGCCCAGGAAACATCTGCTTTGGGATTAACGCTCAAGAGGACCGATGATTTTGGCATTCCCAGCCAGGCAAAGGAAGCCGTCGCCTTCGCCGTGCTGGCGTATCAAACCTGGCATCACCAGCCCTCGAACATTCCTTCTGCCACCGGCGCCAGCAGACCTGCTGTACTGGGGAAGATCTCGTATGCCTAACCACAAAGTACACAAAGGAACCACCAGGGGTCTTCCTTCGTGTCCTTGGTGGTTCATCATTGTTGTCTCGTGTGTTGCTCTCCTCTCCTGCGCCAGGCATCCCGAACCCAACACGGTGGTCATGATCATTGAGTTCAGCCCCACGAACCTTGATCCTCGCGTTGGCACGGATGCCCAATCGGAGCGCATCGATTCCCTGATCTTTGACTCACTGGTTCGCAAGGATGAGCACTTCAATGTTCAACCCTCGCTGGCAGAGCGCTGGGAGATCCCCGATCCGCAAACCTACATCTTCCACATCCGCCACGGAGTCCGGTTTCACGATGGCCGGCCATTAACCGCCAAGGACGTCAAGTGGACGCTGGACTCCGTCCGTGACGGCACCGTGATCACCGTGAAATCGGGGGCGTTTATCCTGATCAACAAAGTAGAAGCACCTGATGATTTCACCTTGGTCATACATCTGAAAGAGCCTGATACTCCGCTGCTTTGGAGTCTGACGGACGGCGCCCTGGGCATTGTTCCCTATGGCAGTGACAAAAACTTCAATCGCAATCCCATCGGCACTGGTCCATTCCGTTTCGTGCGCTTCGATCCGGACAGCCAGGTCATCCTCGCGCGCAATGACGCCTATTGGGCTGAACATCCAAAGATTGAGCGCGTTCGATTTGCCATTGTCCCCGACGCCACTACCCGGGCCCTGGAATTACGCAAAGGCAGCGCCGACGTCACCGCCGCCAACTCTCTTCCCCTGGACATGGTCAGAACCTTGCGCCAGGACCACAATCTGGAAGTGCAACAGGAACCAGGCACCAACCTGCTTTATGTCGCATTCAATCTGCGTGATCCAATCCTCAAGAACATCCGTGTGCGGCAGGCCGTGGCCTATGCCATTGACCGCGAGCCCATCCTTCATTACCTTTTTGCCGATGCCGGCAGGTTAGCCGACAGCGTGCTGCCTCCCCAACATTGGGCCTACAACGGCGATGTCGATCACTATCCTCACGATCCGGATAAAGCCAACGCTCTGCTCGATTCCGCCGGATATCCCCGAGGTAAGGATGGCGCGCGCTTCCACCTCACCATGAAGACCTCCTCTGAAGAGACTGCGCGGCTCCTTGCAGCAGTCATGCAGCAACAGCTACGAGATGTAGGCATAGCGCTCGATATCCGCAGCTTCGAGCCCACAACTTTCTACGCCGATGTCGTTAAGGGCGCATTTCAGCTTTACACGCTCCGCTGGGTGGGCTACACCAATCAGGACCCGGATATCTTTGAGTACGTCTTTTACACCGGCAGCTTTGCCCCAAAGCGCGCCAATCGCGGTTATTATTCCAATCCCCGAGTCGACAAGTTGATCGAGGAGGGCCGCCGCACCCTTGAGCAGGAAAGACGCAAGCAGATTTATGCCGAAGTCCAGCGAATCCTGGCCCACGATCTTCCCTATATTGATTTCTGGTATCTCGACAATGTGATGGTCCATTCCACCAAGCTCCACATCTCCCGCGTGGGCCCTTCCGGAAATTACGATTTCCTCACCACCGCCGAACTGGTGCGCTGAAGAGCAGTACTCAGCCGTCACGCGGTTTTCACCCTGACTGACTTTGGTTTTCCGATCACGCGATTCTCCTGCCGCTGCGCTTCAAAATGTTACTATCAAAGATTGCTCTATGCAGATTCTCTTCATTGGCGACATCTTCGGCAGCCCCGGACGCAAGATCGTCCGCGACCACCTGCCTCATCTGGTGGAGACTCACCGGGTTGATCTGCTGATTGCCAATGCGGAGAACGCCGCCGGCGGGTTTGGCCTCACTCCGGCCATCGCTGAGGAGTTGTTTGATCTTGGCTGCGACGTGCTCACCACCGGCAATCACATCTGGGACAAACGCGAGATCATGGAGTACTTGAACTCTGCCGACGGCGACCCCAATGCGCGGGCGCGCCGCGTTCTGCGTCCTGCGAACTATGCTCCCAGCGTTCCCGGCACAGGTCTATTTCAAGGTGTCACCAGGGCCGGTCAAAGCTATGCCGTCATCAATCTTCAGGGTCGCGTTTTTATGCAGACCCATGATGATCCTTTCCGTAAAGCCGATGAGCTCCTGCGCCAGATCACCAGCAAGGTGATCGTGCTCGATATTCATGCCGAGGCAACATCCGAGAAGATTGCCCTGGGCTGGTATCTGGATGGCCGCGTAACCGCTGTCTTAGGGACGCACACTCATGTCCCCACCGCCGATACTCGTGTTCTGCCCAGGGGCACGGCTTACCAAACGGATGTGGGCATGACCGGTCCCTATGACAGTGTGATCGGCGTTCAAAAAGAACAGATCCTGCAACGCTTTCTCACCGGGCTTCCCTGCCGCTTTGAAGCAGCCAAGGGCGATCCTCGCCTTTGTGGCGTGCTGATTGAATGCGATCAGACGACCGGCCGCGCCAGTTCCATCCAGCGGCTCATGCTGGGAGAATAAAAAAGGGCAGCCGCGAACGGCTGCCCTTTATGTGGCTCGTTCCAACTTAACCCTTCTTCTTGCGAACCGGATGATGCACCGGCGGCGTTTTGGCTGCCGGCAATTCCGCTTTCTCCATGGTGAACATGAACGGATCCGGCGTGTATTTGGTGATCACGCCAATCACGTCAGTTGTGGCTCCCACGGCAGGCGGCTTCACCACCGGCTTTTCAAATTCAACGTGCAGGTCAGCTTTATTATTTTTCTGGTTGTCGTCGGTGATGGCCGCTTCAAGGCTGTCCTTGGTGGCCGAGATTACCTTCACCGGAATCTTCAACCTGGCCTCTCCGCCTTTTTCCTTGTCCTGAATGGCCTTCCAGGTCTTATCGGCCGCCTCCTGATTGGCGGGTGAGCAAGCGGCCTTGGACAGGATAAACTCCCAGTCTTCGAAGGAAAGCGTTGCCGGATCATTTTGCTGGACTGCCTGCACCGCTAAATCGCATGGTGTGGGCGCGGGTTTGATGTGCGTTGCAAAGTCAGCGGGCGGTGCATTTTCCGTGACGGTTTCAGCCACAATCTGGTCCCAGCCATCGTCCGCACCGTGATACTTGTGGTATTTGAATTTGCAATAGGCCACCACGCTGTTCACTGTCTGGGGACTGTTCAGCTTTTGGGCCGCCTGAATAGCTTTGCCGCAGTACCACAGGCCGCTCAAATCCATTGGATTCATCTCAAGGTTGGCAACCGCAAGTTGGTACACGTCCGCAAAGTTGTTGGGGTCAATTTGAAAAGCCTTCACGTAAAAGTTGCGCGCGTTGGCGAAATCCTTGTTTTGCAGGGCGCAAAACCCGGAGGCGCCGTTGAAAATGTCGGTCATCTGGGTCTTGAGCTTCTCAAAATCGGGGGGCGCTACGCCTTCCGGCTTCTGCCAGCTGGGCAGTTGCTGCAATCCATTTTGAGCGTACGTGCACATCTCCTTCAGTGCCGCCTGTTCCCCATTGGTGGCCTTACCACGATCGATAAACGTGACAATGGCCAAGGCATTAATATGGTTCGGAGTGAGTTGGAGAATGCGTCTGGCTTCCTCTTCCACCTTGGCTTGGTTCCCGGCCTTCTGATAGGCATTCATGGCCTGCTCCAGGGCGTCCGTCAACATGATGCTTTGCGGATACTGCTTCACAAAAGCGTCCATGGCTGCGCCTTGTGCTGCCGGATCCGTGGTATTCAGCGCGGCGATATAAGCGTTGTACTCCGCCGGATCTTTAATCACTTTCTGGCTGGCCGGAGTATTGCCCGGTGTCTGCCCCGTTTGCGGGGGTTGAGTTGGTTGCTGGCCGAACGATACCGTGGCGAATGCCAGCAAAACCACTACAAGCGCTTTCTTCATGTATTGCTCCTTCATCCACACTCGCGAAATTGGGCCCGACGCATATCTGCAATCCGGCCTTAAAGCGGAAGCCCTCTGTCTTAACAAATTCAGAATCAAGGGATTATAAAAGACTCACCCCGCTTTTAGGCAAGTTGCTCAAAACGACATCGTGGTTGCCTCGATACTGAGATGGCCCGTCGCTTTTCCACGCCGCAATTTCGGCGCGGCACTGCCTCAGCATCTCGTTACCCCTTATTATTGGACACCGCAACCGCCGTATCCGGATCTTTTTAAGATAGTCTTTTATAAGCATTTTCGGTTAAAAGTAAGTTAAAAGGACACTCGTGTGGAACACAATCTTTCGCGCAAAGTTGCATTAGTCACCGGTGGCGGCCACGGCATAGGAGCTGCGATTGCCGGCAAATTGGCCCGCCTCGGGGCTACCACCGTGATCTGTGGCCGCAATCAGGCCCGGCTGGAGCAAACCGCCCGGAACATTCAGTGCGAGTCTCTGGTGTGTGATGTGGCCAACTGGAATGCAGTGGCGGCGCTGGCGGAGCGCGTGAAAGAGACCTTCAGCCGGCTGGATATCCTGGTGAATAACGCAGGGGTCGGCGGCTTTGGCGGGCCGCTTCATACCATGCCCCTGGAGAATTGGGATGCGATCCTCAACACCAACCTGCGCGGTGTCTTTTACACCGTCCGTGCCCTGGCTCCGCTCATGATCTCGAGCGGCGGCGGTGACATCATTAACATTTCTTCCATTGCCGGTAAGAACGCCTTGCCCAATGGCGCTGCTTACGCTGCTTCAAAGTGGGGTCTGAACGGTCTTTCGTATTCCGTCGCTGAAGAGCTGCGCGGTCACAAAATACGCGTGACTGTCATCTGTCCGGGTTCCACCAACACCGAGCTTTCGCCTCACCCGGGCAAGGATCCTATGAAGATGCTCCAGGGTGAGGATGTGGCCCATGTAGTGGAGATGATTGTGACACAATCGCCGCAGTCATTCGTCAGCGAGATTGTGTTGCGCCCAACGCAGAAACCCTGATTCTTGCAATGCCCTCAGGGCTGCTCCGCAATTCGCACTGGCGGCGTGGGGGCCAGCAGTTGCTCTTTGCGGTAAACAAGATTGCTGGCGTTGAAGGTGGCCAGCTCGAAGCCGTGTCCGTGAGTGATGGCGTCTGTGGGGCAGGCCTCCACGCAATAGCCGCAGAAGATGCAGCGGTTGTAGTCGATGTTGTACACCTTCGCGTAGCGCTCCGCGCCGCTGATGCGGTCCTCTTCTGTATTTTCAGCGGCTTCGATGTAGATGCAGTTGGAAGGACAGGCGGCGGCGCAAAGAAAGCAGGCCACACATTTCTCCAGGCCGTTCTCGTCGCGCTGCAGCACGTGCAGCCCGCGAAAGCGCTCTTGAAAAACCGCGCCCTTCATCGGCCCCTTGCCGTCGGGATAATTCTCCACCACGGTGGGAGCAAACATCTCTCGGAACGTAACTGACATTCCCTTGGCAATGCCCGCTATATCGCGAATGATCGACATGAATTCAGTATAACGGGTGAGCCGCGAAAATGGGAATGCACCTATTCAGCTGCCCGGCACGGTTGGCCAGTGGGTAGAGATCTATCGCTTTTCTCGAGATAAACTATAAAAGCTTGGCTGGCGCTCATGCGAAGGGGGAGAATGAAACTTTGTTGCGTGGGGTTTGTGATTGCATTCGTTTTGCAGGCTGCTCCTGAACTGCTTGGCCAGAATCCTGAACTCAAGATGCTGGCTGAGGAGGATCAGGCGGCTCGCCTGGGGAACAGCCACGTTGCCCGCACAGATGAGGACCGAATCAAACTCGTATTGGAACTGCTGGCCAGGGACGCGGCTCGAACTCCGGAGGACAAATTTAACGCCGCCCTCGTTCTGCAACATACGGGCTTGGATTTTTGCGGAAAACGCCTGGTTAGCAAGAGCCCGTACGATTATCTGTTGGCCCACTATTTGGCCAAGCAATCTTACGAGGCTGGATACGACAAGGCCAGAGTTTTGGTCGCCGCCTCTATTGACCGGTATCTCAGCTTCACCGAGGGTCATCAGCGGTACGGCACGAACCGGGTTTACAACCAAAAAACCGGAAAAGAAGAGCTTGTGCCGATTGATCGTGATGTGCCTGACAGTGAGCGTGCCAAGTATGGAGTGCCGCCCCTCGCGCAGTTGTTGCGCGCCTATCCTGAGCAACGTACGCAAGACAAAGCTCCCGCCGCCGACGCGGATCCATGGTCCGATTGGAAGTTTCTCCTGGGTGAATGGACTCTGGGCGAGGGAGCCGGTGTTCCGGGACGGGCGTCCGCCGGTTATTTCTCGCTTATGCCCGACATGGGCGGCAAAGTCCTGCTCCGCAAGAACCACTCCGAGTATGCTGCCGCCAATGGAAAACCGGCAATCATCCACGATGACTTGATGATTGTTTTTAGTGAGGCCGGTGGCACGGAGGCCCTGTACAACGATAGCGAAGGCCACGTCATCCACTACAACGTGAGCGTGTCCGCGGACAAAAAGCAGATCACTTTTTTGAGTGAACAAACTACCGGAGAGGCCCGATACCGCTTGACTTACGAAGACGTGAATCAGGACACAGTTAGAGTGGTCTTTGAAATCGCCCCACCGGACAAGCCGGATCAATTCTCAAAATATGTGGAAGGCATTGTCCGCAGAAAAAAGGTCTCACGCTAGCAGCTAGGAGCCCTTCTTAATCTTCTCCAGCACCACCGTCTTCGTCTGCCCCAGCGCGCGATTGAGTGACTCCCTGGGAATCTTGGTCACCAGCGGACGCAGTAGCCAGCCCAGCCCGTAAGGTATATCGCGGGTGAGCGAAAGGGCCTCGCACTGAAGATAAACGCCTCCATCCTTCTCCTCAAATCTCCAGTACGTATTGAGTCTCCAGAGATAGCCACGGCCCTGGCCCACAGGCCACGCTTCGCCATCCGGATGATCGGAATCCTTGACCTCGGTAATTTTGGTGCTGATGGAATGCGAGTATATCTTCTTCGCGTCAACCTGGCCCCAGTGGGCCGTATACTCGGTATTGAAAACCGCGGTGGTAAAGCGTTTCTGGTACAAACGCAGGAAGAATTTAAAGTCGTTCCCCTGATGCGAAATCAGGTGGGAAGCCGTTACATCCGGCTTATAAAGCTCGGCCCTGTGATCGTAGTCCTGCACAATGGGAATGATTTGCCCGAGCGTCGCCCCGGGGATGAAGATCAGCCCCACCCAGTGATGAATCATGCCGTCTGGAACATCCGAGCTGATTCCCGGAGCTTTGGTCTCCAGCTTCTCCACCAGGATTTCGCCGTTTTTGAGTTGTTCGTATGAGCTTTTCATTGCGTCCGCAGGTAGCGCGTCCACATAAAGAAACGTCCCGCCCGGGCGCAGCTCACCGTTAATCCTGGCTTCCGTGGCCGAAACATATTTGTCGAATGCCGCAGTCGTCTTTTGTGTCAGTTCCGCAGCAGCAGCCGGAGCGCATAGGCCGGTCAGGCAAAGAATCACTGCGGCTAACATTCGGTTTGAGCAACTTTGTTTCATAGCATTTCAAATTTTGGCAATTACCAATTTTGGCAATCTCATCCTGCCCCTAGCCCGCGGCCCCATAAGTCGTCTCAAATTTCTTTTCCAGAATTTGATTCAGATGGTGCTTCAGGTGGGCCACGTAGTCTTCAGCAATCCACCCCAATGTGACCGGCTTATGGTCGCCGATGACGCATGTGACCTCTGCTGCGTCCGCCGGTAAACAGGTAAGCACGACAGCCAGAAAACGGTTATAGCTGGCCCAAAAGTCAACCAGAAATCCCCAGTCCATATCTCGGAAGCGCTGCAACAACACCAGTTGGTCCTGATCGTATCCGGGGAATGTCAGGCTCCGCTGCATCGGCGCACGCACAAAGCGTTGGTGGTTATTAGATGCCGAATCCACCAGGTGCCCCAGAATCTCTTTCTTCGCCCACTTGCCAGGGCCGGGGCGTTTGGATGTGTCTGCATTGTTCAACTTCAAGAGCAACGGTTTGGCTTCGGCCACGGTTCGGCCAAGGTCCGAGGCTACGGCGGTAAAGATGTTATTCAATGCCCAGCTCCTTCCATTTCTTATCCACCAGGTTCTTGGTTTTTTCGTCCATCACGATTTCGTCCGGCCAGGGACGGGTAAAGCCTTCCGTGGGCCATTTACGGGTGGCGTCAATGCCCATCTTGGAGCCGAAGTTTGGCAGCCGCGAGGCGTGGTCCAGAGAATCCACCGGTCCCAGCGTGAACTGGATATCGCGTTCCGGATCAATGTGATTGAAGACCTTGAGCACCACCTCTCCAATGTCTTGAACGTCTACATCTTCATCCACCACCACAATGCATTTGGTAAACATGGCCTGCCCCAGCGCCCAGATTCCGTTCATCACCTTGCGCGCATGTCCGGGATAGGACTTGCGGATGGAAACGATCATCAAATTATGGAAAATGCCTTCCACGGGAAGATTCACGTCCACAATCTCCGGCAGAGTGAGCTTCATCAGCGGCAGAAAGATGCGTTCCACAGCCTTGCCCATCCACGCATCCTCCATCGGCGGCTTGCCCACGATGGTGGTTGCATAGATCGGCTGCTTGCGATGGGTAATGCAAGTGAGGTGAAAAACGGGATACTCATCTTCCAGCGAATAGAACCCGGTGTGATCGCCAAACGGGCCTTCCGTCCGCAATTCATCCAGCTCCACATAACCTTCCAGAACGATCTCGGCCGCCGCCGGAACTTCCAGGTCAACTGTCTCACACTTCACCAGTTCTACCGGCTGTTGCCTGAGGAATCCGGCAATGATGAACTCTTCAATGTCCGGCGGCGCCGGAACAATCGCGGAAAATGTGAGCGCGGGATCGGTTCCGATTGCGACCGCTACCTCCAGCGTACCGCTGGGACGCTCTCCTTCAGCCAACAGAGCGCCTCCACCGGAGCGGGCCATAATGTCTACCCCATCACGCGCAACCCCGGCGTGCGATGGCGACCCCGGATGCCCTCCTGGCTTTCCCTTCGATGCCGCCATCCGCAGCATCTCGCGGTAGTGCTCGGCAGCCACCTTTTGCCGCTGCCAGTGCATGCCTGCCGAGGTCGCGTCGTAAATCTGCATCCGGTACATACCCATGTTGCGCTTTCCCGTCTTCGGATCGCGGGTAATCACGCAGGGGAGAGTGATGAATCGCCCCGCATCCTGCGGCCAGCACTGCAGCACCGGAAAATCAAGCAGGGAGAAATCCTTTTTCTTGATGACCTCTTTGCACGGGCCGCTTTGCACGGTCTTGGGAAAGAACTTTCCCATCTCAGCCAGGGTAGGCAGCATTTTCAGCTTGTCCAGAAAGCCTTCCGGAGATTTCATGTTCATCAGATGGCGAATCCTGCCGGCAATTTCGTCCAGCTTCTCAACCCCTAGCGCCATCTGCATCCGCCGCTCGGAACCGAACTGGTTGATGAGTACCGGCACACCCTTCGCGCCTTTTACGTTTTCGAAGAGCAGCGCCGGCCCGCCCGGACGCCTATATGCCCTGGCAGCGCCCTTGGACACGCGGTCCGCAATCTCAGTGATCTCCAGGATCGGGTCCACCTCCGCGCTGATACGCTTCAACTCACCCGCCCGCTCCAGCGCGGCAATCCATTCTCTAAGGTCTCTATAAGCAGTCATTATTCCTGTCGCGTCGCTCCAAATTGACTCTTACTTCTTCCGCTCCCATCTATACACGTTCCCGCGCCATGAGTCAGCCGGTAAATGCGGCTCGCCGCGACTTGTCGCGCTTTACCGGATATTGCCGCCCGTCCATCGAGTAGATTCGGTTGTCAGTGTTGCTCTCGATTACCCAATCATTCTTCAATTCCGGCGATTATGGCAATCTCCAGCATCCTGGCCTGATTCTTTGCCAACTCTTCAGCAACAGCTCTCATCTTAACCGAAAGGTAACACCGACTCCGGAGTCATTTCCTCTCATGGCCGACATAATTCAAGGTGAAAAGCAATATATTGACGCATTCTTCAAGCTTACCCTGAGACCCACCGCTGCCGCTGACGTAATGCCGCTGCTCAATTCCCTGAGCAGGCAGCAACGACAGGATTTCGCCGACCTGGCGGATTCGAATCACGTGGTCATACGAGTTTTCGAGGTAATCAACCGGGTAGCGGGAAACCTCGGGAGCCTCGAACTCCAAGCCTGGGCCGTAGGGGCCTTGACCACGGAACGGGGCCGCATCGCCAATGCTCTTCGCAATCTCAAGCCGGTATGCGATGCACTGGATGAAGAAGATTGTCCGGTAACGGTAATGAAGACTCTGGACCACTGGCCTGACCTGGGCAACGACCTTGATCTTGTCTCTACAGCACGCAGTGCAGATGTCGTCCGGGTATTCACGCAAAGACTTCAAGCCCGGATGGAAGCCCGGAGTTGGGGTGACCGCCTGGCCAGCAAGTGGAACTTCACCATACCCGGTCTGCGCGAATCCATTGAGACGCACATTGGCCGGCTCGGACAAACCGGCGAGCACACTGAGCTGGCACAGCGCTTTATCGACCGCCGGACAACCATGCAGATCAATGGCCTTGAATTTTTCGTGCCCGCGCCGGAGGAGCGCATCTTCGCCGCCACGCTCCAGCGCATGTACCGCCATTTCTATTTCCGTGTCTGTGACATTCTGAATGCCGCGTCGCTGGTGGATTCGGGGCAGGTAAACTTCCTGGAGCTGCGGAATGCCGCAAGGCAGGCAGGCATCTGGCCGGGCGTGGCCAGCTTCCTCAAAATCGTCTCCCAATACGTGAACCAGTATAGAGGCTTTGGGTTGAGCCTTCCCGCTGAGATAGACCAGGCCGCCACTGTCGGAGCGGACAAAATGTATACCCGCGGACGCTTCCTTCGCCTCCCAATTGTGCCCTATGGAGCAAAACTCTTCGCCCGTCAGATCACACAGATGGCCATGAGCGGCAATGTGCCCGCAACCCTGCGCCTGAGCTTGCTCCCTCCACTGGCCTCCGCCGCTGCCGTCGCCTCCAAAATCACCGGTAGCGATAAAGGGGTATGGTAGGTCATTGGCGAAAGCGAGCAACCTGTCAAGTTATCAACGGACGTGAGCGAAACCAATATGCGAGCCGCAAGAAAAAATGAGCGTGGACCGCAGCCGCCCGGCTGCGTCTTCTTCATTTGCGCTCTTTTTGACCTTATTCGTGGCCAACTCACTTCACCACGATGAGTCCTTCGATCTTTCTGTACTCCTCCGGCGAAACGCCGCCTTTATTAGCCAGTTCTGCTTTGGTGTGATATGGACGTCCGGCAATGATCGCGTCAGCGGAGCTCTCATTCATTCCAGGAAGATCCAGCAGTTGTTCCCGTGAAGCTCTGTTGATGTTGACTGCTCCCTCGTCGGACTTCAAGCCTTCACGCACACCCTCGGCTACCGCTTCGCCCTGCGTGCGCGCTTCTTCCGCACCTTTTTTCAGGTCCTTGACGGCTTCTTTAGTCTCCTGCTTCAGCTTGGCCGCCGCCTTCGCCGCTTCCTCTCGGGTCTTGTCTGCGTCCTGCGAGGAGCAGCCCGCAAACAAAAGACATACACACAGCAACCAGATCACGCGCTTCATAGACTCCCCCGCGCCAATGCGCGAGGACATCCGTTTACAGTTCGTCCGCGCGCCTCTGGTTAGAAGGCTCGGCGGCAAAGCAAGTTGGCCGGTCGGCGTCGACAGGAGCGCGTGCGCCTGACCCGTTAACTGATTTTGCGTTACAGCTAACCAATCTTTATTTTTTCGGCGCCACGGGTGCCGCGCCCTCGCGCTGCGGCTCGCCGTTTCCTGAAGCCGGTTGCGCCGGACTGGCTCCCGCCTGGGCTGCCGCCGGCTGCGCTCCGCCCTCTCCGGGCGACGCGGGCTTAGGCGGCATATCGGCAGCAGCGAATCGCGGCGGTGGGTCATCACGCATGGCTAGTTGATACACCGCTGCTGCCACGACAATCGCGTCTTTCTTTACGTCGTCTTCAATGATTCGCTCGTAGGTATCGAGATTGGTGTGCCAGGTGTCCGTAAAGTACTCAATCGGATCCTGGCCCAGGCCCACGCCGGGAAGACCGGCTTGCGCGAAAGAGCTTGAGTCTGTGCCTCCGGCGCGGCGGTTCTTGTTGGCAATGGCTCCGGCGATGCCCAGGTCAGCAAACGGTAAAAGGACCTGGCGCAGAATGTCGGCATCCTGGGGCGGACCAAAAATACTGGCGCCGCGAATGCGCCCGGTTCCGGAGTCAACGTTGAAGTAAGCCACCAGTTTATTAAAATCCGGCTTGGGCTCTTCAAAGCTGCCGAAATGCTCCTTCACATAAGCCTGTGAACCCAGCAGACCCTCTTCTTCCCCACTCCAGAGAGCAACCCGTATGGTGCGACGCGGCTTCACCCCCAGCGACTTTAAGATCCGTGCCGCCTCCATCATGATGGCGCAGCCGATTCCGTTGTCTGTCGCCCCGGTGGCCGAATGCCATGAATCGAGGTGTCCACCGAGCATCACCACTTCTTCTTTCCGGTCCGTGCCTGGGATCTCCGCAATGGTGTTGTACGAGGTCTTTCCTTCAGGGTAAATCCGGTTCTGAATGTTGAACTCCAAACTGACTGTGGCTCCATCCGCCAGGATGCGAGCGATGCGGCCGTAATCCTCATTGCGGAGAACTACCGTGGGCGCCACCTTGGCGATGTCATACGTGCGGTTCTGGAAGGCGCGTATCCGGCCGTTGCCCATGCGCGCGTCGTTCACGCGCATCAGCGCATGGTTCGCCAGCAGGAATTCATCAATCTGTTGGTTGATCTGCTGCGCAGTCAGCGTGCCGGGAGGATCGTCTTGCTGCCGGGCATTGCGTTGCGGCCCAAACTGTCCCGCATTGGGGTTATTGGGATCGAAGCGCTCGGAGGCCGCTTTGTCATCCATCCGGCGTGCCGGCACGTCAATCACCACCGGCACCACCTCCGCCTTGCCCACCATCACGATCTTGCCCTTCACTTGGTCTTTGATCGAGGCCAGATATGCAGCCAGGTCTTCCTTCTTCGGCTTCTCAGGAGGCACCATCTGGAATACCGTCGCAGTCACCGTACCTTTGGTGCCCGGAGTCCATGCCAGCACCTTAAAAGTAAGCTGGTCTTTGATGGGCGCCACAATGTACCCGCTCGCCCTCTCGTTCATCCAGCCGGGGTGGCCAAAGTCCCAGGGCTCAAGGTGCGCATTCTCCAGCCCCCAGTCTGTCATCTGCTTGATGGCCCAATCAGCGGCGGCTTTGTGGTTGGGCGAGCCCGTGAGGCGCGGGCCGTAGACGTCGGCCAGAAAGTGCATAGTATGCATGATCTGGGAGTGGTCAGTCTCTTCCGCGCGGATCTTCTGGTTAATTTCTGGATCAGCGGCAGACTGGCCCTGAACCGCCACCAGCGCAACGAAAATGACGAAAACAAAGAGGCAATTGGATTTGAACATTCGGAGAGACCTCCCGTGGATGAAATTTCTCTGGGTGGATAACGATACTGGCGGGCGGGGCACAAAGGCAATACGACCTAGAAGCGCCCGCGTGGGCAAGGCAAGTTGGCCGCTGAAGAAAAGGCTCTCAGCCGTGCGCCCGCCACGGTGGGGCCAAAAATCCCTGTCACTGATAACCTTACTTTCGCAATAGCGCAGATTTTCCCGAAAATTGTGTTACCCAATTGTAGGTAAGCACTTTTTTATCAACACAGACGGTCCGAAAAACGCGTGTGGTGCCGACCTACCCCCTTGGCAACCTGC
>Ga0209168_10001760_pt1 | contig 16520 bp, 9 predicted proteins | sample Coa_R1_FD_187156 | JGI IMG/M metagenome (GOLD analysis project Ga0209168, IMG submission 187156) | Surface soil microbial communities from Centralia Pennsylvania, which are recovering from an underground coalmine fire - Coalmine... | ecosystem: Environmental > Terrestrial > Soil > Unclassified ... | reverse complement strand
GCCGCCGCCGACGGTCTGGGTGATGTCGACTTCGGGATCGCAGTCGAAGAGCGTGAGGTCCCCGCTCCACGTCCCGTCGGCTCCGACGATGATGGGAGCGTGAACGAAGTTGTCGCCGCTATTGGGGTGCAGCGGGTCCTTGACGGTTATCGTGATAATCGCGCCCGGCACGCCCGTTCCGGTGATGGTGCGCGTGACCTGGCGGGGCGTCACGCCGTCCCCGGGTCCGTAGATGGCCGGCAGACCGCCGGTGATGACAGGTACCGGGGATTTCCCCCCGGACAGATGGAAGCGCGCGACGAATCCCGTCGAGCGGCCCGGGGGACTGCTTAGGAAGGTGCCGGCAGTACCTTTGAACGCCTGCTGGAACGCACCTGGCGTGACAGGGAAGTCAGGCGATTTCGTCGCTCCAGAGATATAGATATCGCCGTCCGCGCCTCTGGCCATACTCTGCATTACGTCGGGGTTATCGCCCCCGAAATACGATGCGTAGGTGACCTTCGTGCCGGACGGATTCATTACCATCAGGAAGACGTCCGGCGGATAGAAGCCGAAATCGTACTGCAGTGGAACGCCGAATGCGCCTCCGAAGACCGGCTGAAGCGCGTCCGGCGTGACGGGGATCAGCTGATTGGGAAAGCCGTAGCCTATCCAGTACGTGGTGGTGGTTCCGCTCAGAACGATGCTTCCGTCATCCGCAAGTACCATTTTTGGCGACGCGCCATCAAAATACTTGCCTGGATTAGTACCGAAGTAGGTAGAGAATACCAGCGATCCGGGTCCGCCGGGGAGCGGCGCGGCGTTCGGATCGAACTTCGCGAGCCAGTAGTTGTATCCGCCATACGGTGAGACGGCGTTCATATATGCGCTCGGAGTCGTTGGGAAATCCGCCGAGCCCGTCCAGCCGGCCACATAGATGCATCCCTGCGCGTCTACGGCCAGCGAAGTAGCGTAATCAAAGCCCGTACCGCCGATCAGCGTGGAATAGAGGATGGTAGTGCCGGCAGGATCGAGCTTCAGCACGAATGCATCGGGCACGACATTTGGGTTGGTGGGATTCGGCGTGATCGTGGTCTGAAACGCATTAGGCGTGGTTGGATAGACCGGACTCCAGGTACTGGCGGCAACGTATGCGTTACCGGCGGGGTCGATGGCGAGTGCGCTGCATGGGCCGGGGATAAACGTCGAATAGATGAGCCCCGAACCCGAGGCATTGAACTTGGTGAGGAATCCGGTTCCCCCCGCGCCGGGGCTCCAACCGGTTGCGCCCGGGAACGGCGCCCCCGGCGTGATGGGATACCCGAGCGACTGCGTAAACCCGGTCACGTAGGCATTGTGCGATGCGTCCACGACCACGGCGTCGCCCTCAGTACCGTTGACGCTCTGCGCTCCGAAGTAGGTGGAGTAGACCAGGTCGCTTCCATCGGCGCTAAGCTTGGAAAGGAATCCGTAGCTGCAGTACTCCCAACGCTGGCCCCCGGTGACGGGATCGGTATAGTCCAGGTTGCCAAGCTGGCGATACGATCCCGGGGTTACGGGGAAGTCGCCGGAATATGTCCAGCCCGTAACGTAGGCGCTTCCCGCATCGTCCAGGGCAATCGCTTTCGCCGTATCGCCGGTTAATCCCGTGTAGGATTGGTAACCGCCCGTGCCGCCGAGATACGTGCTATAGAGCAGTGTCCGGCCATCGGGACTGAGCTTGGAGACGAAGACGTTTGAAACCGTTATAGTGTAGGGCTGGTAAGTCGTCGACTGGAAGCCTTTATTGATCTGTTGGTAGGCGCCCGAGGTTACCGGGAAGTCGGCGGACACCGTGCTGCCGGTCACAAACGCGCAGCCCGCGGAGTCGACTGTAACGCCCGTGACTCCCCCGTCGCCCGTGCCTGACACGGTGGGGCTGTCGAGGAACGTACTGTAGACGAGGGTGGGATCGATCACGAGCGGCCGGCTTCTGTCATACCGACCGAGCGCAAAGGCGACCTGGCAATAGACTTTGGATTGCGGATTTTGGATTATGTAGCGGCTCGCCACGAGTATGCGCTTGCCGTTTACCGTTTGGTACGCGACCGGCCTGCGCCAGCGCATTGAAAGCGCGCTCTTCATTGGAAGTACCAGGTCGCCGTTTCGATTCAGCCGTACACCGTTCGCCCCTTTGAAGCCCAGCGCGATACGTGCCGGGTCCGCGCCGGGGGCGACGACGAAATCGTATTCGAGCCGGCCCTGGTTGCCGTAGTAGAGCAGATCGATCCCCGGATATACGGAGCTATAGGAGGCCTGCGCGAACGTGGGGACGTTGCGACGCCACTTGCTTCGGTCGCTGCCGATGAGGTAGTTCACGTGTCCGGGCAGAGCCTTGCGCGCGGTCATACCCGGCCTGGAGTTCGCTCCGACGAGCTTCATCTCGACGACGGAGTTGGTGGCCGGTGGCTGGTGGCTGGCGCCTAAATGCTGTGGATTAGTTCCTGTCGCGTCATGCACCATCAGGACAGCTTCGGAGGGTGTGAGGAAGAGGCTGTATCCCTTACCGCGTGAAAGGAACCGGACGGGTTCCGGCGCCTGACCCCGGTTCACTTCGAACTGGAGGGGCAGCCGGTCATAGTTGGCGGCGGCCGCTCTGGTCTTCGCGTCGGCGGCATTCCGGCTGCCGGTCGCGCCGCCGTGAGCAGTGGGCGTCGTCTGGGCGCCCGTTGGGCCGGCCCCAAAGGGCGCCCCGATCAGCAGTGCCATGGCGAGGCAGCCCGCGAGGCACTGAAACTTGCGTTTCATAAACTGAGTTCCTTCCCACACGAAATGCTGCAAACAGGGCGAGGTCGGGACGCTGAGAGGGGCTGGCCGCAATTGACAGCAATCGAGCGACCTCTCGTTGGGATTGGGCCAACGAGCGAGGAGCCTCCTATTGCCATGAGGAGCGATAGCGCGCGTCAGAAATGATGCTTGATACAGGGGGTAGACCTTGGGAGAGGAGAGCCTCTTGGGAACGGCGCATCGGCCATTCGGTTTCAGCCAGGTTTCCCAGGCTGCTGTAATAGTGGTATTGTACAGACCCAGCGTGACGGCAGCGTAACAGGAAATCCCAAGACAGGGACATTTCTGCTGAAATGTCCCTGTTTACGGAAGTATTGTCGCTAATCCGCCGTTAGAACTGCAGCCGCGGTTCTGCCCAATCTCTGCTTAGCGCCTTCCGCGCCGCCCCAATAGCTTGCTCGACCGTCAAGGCGCGTCCTTCCGAAATGGCCCATTCGAACGTAGATGGGCCAAGTGCTTCGCGCAATCTCTTTCGCTTGTCCGCGTTGGGCAGCGGAGCCGCAGTCGTTCGCGCCATGAGCGACTCGGCTGCACCCGACAGTTGCGCGGAAACCGTCGAGATTTCAACGAGCCCGGACAAGCGGTCCAGGAATTCAGCCGCCCCGCGCACGTCGCTGAGCTTCTCGTACCATTCCAGACTCTCAAGAAAACAGCGCCGTGCCTCTTCACCGCGTCCACGCTTTAGAAAGACCACGCCAAGTTCCTGCAGCCAGAATGCGAGACCACTCGCGTTGACGTATTTGCGCTGAATCGCCACGACGTGTTGGAACTGACGAATTGCTTCGTCGAAGTCGCCGCTGGCGGCGGCGACACCACCCATGGACCCGCGCGCGGATGCCACGCCGAGCTCGTTACCCAGGCCCTCGTACAACTCGGCGCTGGCCGCAAAACAGGCAAGGGCTTCTAACGTGTCGTCTCGCATCTGAGCCATTTCGCCGAGCCCAATGAGCGCCTGCGCTGCTCCGCGATCGTTGCCAAGAACGCGCTCTGCCGCAAGGTGCCGCCCGTGGTACCCGCGAGCGGCGTTCCAGTCCCTGGCATATGTCGCGAGCGAGGCTGCCGCCCGCAGGGCCGCCGCATGGTACGGCGCGGGATCGAGGAGGTCCGTTTTACGCAGCAGTTTATCGAGGAACGACCGCCCCTCGACATAATGGCCGCGCACTGACCAGAACTGATAGAGCGCTCCGGCCAATCGTAGTCCGATCTCCGGGTCGCCGCCCGGTTCGCTGCTCCGCCGCAGTACGGCGCGCATGTTTTCGTAAACAGCCTCCAGACGGTCCAGCCAGAGTACTTGAGAGGACCCGGCCATATGCGCGGCCGCAGATTCTGCGAATCTGGTGTAATACTCCGAATGCCTGCGAATCAGGTCGGTCCTGACGGTCTCGGAATTCTGCTCCCATGCAAATTCTCTAACGGTATCGAGCAGCCTGTACCCGTGCTCGCCGTCGGCGCTTCCGTCAATGTGTTCGATCCAGATCAGAGAACGCCCCTTCAGCGCGCGCAGTGAGCCGATTACGTGTGGACCGCCACAGACGGCTTTCGCGGCTTCGACCGTCCAGGTCCCGTGAAACACCGCCAGGTGCGCAAAGAGATCGCGGAGTGACGCCGTAAGCAGATCCAAGCTGCCCTCCAACGCGGCGCCAAGCGAGCTATGGCGCGGCTCGATTCCCCTCCGCCTGCTTGTAAGGAGGGCAAAGCGGTCCGACAGGCGGCTAAGAATCTCCTGCGGCGACAGGATGGACGCCCATGCGGCGGCAAGCTCGATCGCAAGCGGAATCCCCTCCAGCTTGTCGCAGATCGCCGCGACCGTGGCAGAATTATAATCTGTGAGCGTGAAGTCCGGCTGCGGCGCCTGTGCCCGGTCGATAAACAGCTGTACGCTGGCAAACTCGACCAGCCGGTCCGGTGTTCCCGGAGTGCGAGGAGTAGCCAAAGGACGAACGATGTAGATCCGCTCGCCGTCCACGTTCAGCTCGCGTCTCGAAGTGACCAGGCAGCGGAGCGAGGGCGCTCGCTTCAATAGTGTGTGGATGGTGACAGCGCCGTCCTCGACAGCGGCTCTCGTTTGAGAAGGACAGTCCGACGAATCGAGAAGCTGCTCGAAGTTATCGAGCACGAGTAGAGTTGGGCGCGAGGAGACGGCGGCAACGATCCGGTCGAGCAGCTCATCCTCGGCATACGGCGCCAGCATCAGAGCCTGAGCGATGGCCGCGCGCACGAGATTTGGATCCGCGGTTTCACTGAGCGCCACGAATGCGATTGCCTCGGGGTGGGCGGTGCCCAGGCGGTCGGCGATTTCAATCGCGAGGCGAGTCTTTCCGGCGCCTCCCAGTCCGGTAAGCGTGACAAGGCGGCCATGTTCCGGCTGCTGGAGCATCCGGCACACGTCCATGATCTCGGTCTCCCTCCCGAAAAACCGTGTCAAAGGGAGTGGGAGCGTAGGCTGGCGCGAAATGGGACGGTGAGGAGCCCGCTCGGAAGCGGCACGAGACAGATGGTACGAAATCGCCGGGCTCACGCTATCATGCGCCACGGCAGGCGTCGCGGAAGTCAGGCCGGCTTCGGCGCGCAGCTGCCGCGCGAATGAGCGAACCCTATCGGAAGGCGGTTCGCCCAGGCCCTCAAGCATGCGATGCTCCAACTCCTCGAAGCACCATAGCGCCTCCGACTTGCGGCCCGCGCTGTCGTACAGACGCATGAGCAGCAGCTGCGCCTCGTCATTCCACGGATCCGTGACGACGAGTCGCTCGGCATAGACCAGGGCCCGCTCCGTCTCCCCAGCCTGAATTAAGGTGTCGGCGACGCGGCGAAGCGTCTCTCGGTAGAGCTGTGCCAGCATGTTGCGCTCGGTCAGGACCCAGTCCTCGTAGAACCCAGGCAAAAACGCACCCGGATAGTTATCGATCGCGTCAAGATGTCTCGCCAGGGAGGATGCCGGCGCGCCAGCCTGCGCAAGCGCCCGAACCGCGGAGATGAAGCCGGCAACGTCCGTCGAAACCGCCACCGGGTTGAGTCCCATGGTGAGCCGGTCTGCAATCAGCACGCTGTTGGCAGGGGTTCCCGGCGGTTCCAATTGGCGGCGCAGCGAAGCCGCCGCGGTCCGCAGGCTGGCGCGCCCCGCTTCCGGGTCGCTGTCCGGCCAGAGGACACCGGCGATCTCTTCGCGAAAGGGTCGCCGGGGCATCTGGTAGGCAAGGTAGGCGAGCAGAAGCGCGGTCTTTTGCGTTCGGAAACGGGTCACCGCCTCTTCACCGCGAACAGCCCTCAGGCCGTTCAATAGCTCGATTCGCCATGGTTGGCGTAACATTTCAGATCCTTCAGAGCAACCGCGCTCCCCACCGGCGCCTGTAGTTCGCCGTCACCGTATCAAGGCAGCCGAATTGTATTGCTACTCACGTTAGACTGACCGCGAATGACTTTTGCTCCGATTTATTCCATTGTCGGCTCAACAGCAGCGTTGTCCCGTAACAGCGCACGCGCCGATGCGGCGGCGAGGCCGATACGTGCAGGCATGGAACGCGGTTCGCGCGAGGCCGGGTGTGCCATCTGCCTTGCGCTATTGTGCCAGAGGGCAATCGCGGTCCGGACCGTCAGGAATTTGTCAGAACCACGCGGCATAATAGATACGGCGGCCGTCCATTGTTCGGCCGCACGGGAGCGAGATGCGAATACTGCTGGTGGAAGATGACGAGGGCATCGCGGAGGCCGTCCGGCGCGGGCTGCTGAAGGCGGGCTGGCGCGTGGACCACGCCGCAAGCGGCGAGGAGGCGCTCGCGATGGCGGGCGCCGGCGGCTACGCGGCTGTCGTGCTGGACGTGATGCTGCCGGATATCGACGGCTGCGAAGTTTGCGAGCGGCTTCGGCGCAGCCGCTGCCCGGTGCCGGTGCTCATGCTCACCGCGCGGGACGCCGTCTCGGACCGCGTCCGTGGGCTGGAGGCCGGCGCCGACGACTACCTGGTCAAGCCATTCGACTTCACCGAGCTGGTGGCGCGCCTGCGCGCTCTCGTCCGGCGCGATAAGGTCCACCGCGCGCGGATCGTCGAGATCGCGGACCTGCGGATGGACACCACGGCGCGCCGCGTAACGCGCGCCGGCCGGGAGATTGAGCTCAGTCCACGCGAGTACGCGCTGCTGGAGACGCTCGCGCTCGCCGAGGGCCGCGTTTTGACGCGCGACGTGCTGCAGGACGCGGTATGGACCGGCGAGGACGTCTACGCTAACACCGTTGATGCCTACATCGGCCACATCCGCCGCAAGATGGACCAGGGTTTCGGGACAAGGCTCATCCGCACGGTCCACGGCGTAGGGTACCGGCTCGTGGCTCCGGAGCCGGGGGCGCGGGAATGAGCTGGCTTCGCGAACAGTTCCGCCGCAAGGGCGAGCGGACCGCGCCGCGGCCGGCGGGCCGGCCGTCGGACCGGTCCCACGACCTGATCGCCGGCTGGCGCTCGTCGGCGCGGGCCCGGCTCATTTTCTGGAACACCGTCACGTTCGCCATCGTGCTCGTCTCGCTCGGCGCGGCGTTCCGCGTGCTCGCCGAGAGATCGCTGCTTGCGGCGCTCGACCGGGAGATCCGGCTCCAGGGCGGCAGATTTCGGGATGCGCAGCAGGTCGAGGTGGTGCTGATCGATACCAGGGCGGACCGTACGAAGCCGGTGGCGATCGGCGGCGAGACTCCGCTGTCATGGCCGCAGCCGGAGGTCCGGCTTAATGGCGCCAGGGCCGGGATCGTCGGGCATGAATCCGTTTCGACTGGCAATTCGGACACGAATTGCTCGAAGCCGGCGCCGCACGAAGTCTTGCGGATCCGAGCGGGCGGACAGACGCGAGGCGTTGCATCCGGCGCCGGGCCGCTCACGGGCGTTACCGTACGCCGCGGCTCTGGGGCGCCGGACCAGCAGTCCTGGAGCAGCGACGACAAACTGAGGCTCGGGATGAAGCTGCTTGCCGCGGAAACGGAGAACGGCGGCTCTTCGGCCAGACTGCGCGCCGAGTATAAGATCATAAACCACATCGCGACCGCCTCGCCCGACGTATCCGGACAGTTCCTCTATCGCACATTCGACCTGGCCGGGCGGCGAATTGCCTCGCCGGGATCGATGCTGCCGTTCGCCGTGCCTCGACCCGGCGACGACGGAGCGCCCCCAGGGAGCGCCGATTACCGGCCCTGGGACACGGCGACGTTCGCGACGGCGGCGCGGGGACGGACGGCATTCGGCTATGCGCGGGTCAACGGCGCGCGCTCCCGGCTCCTCTCGATCCCGCTGATGGACAGGGACCAGATCGTGGGCGTCCTTCAGATCTCCGCGCCGCTGGCGCAGCTCGATCGCGACCTCGCCGGCCTCACGCACTCGCTCCTCCTCATCCTGCCGATCGCGCTCCTCGTCTCGATCATCGCGGGAATCTTCCTCACGCAGCGCGCGCTGCGGCCGGTGAAGGCGATGACGCGCGCCGCCGCCGCGATCCGGCCCGACCAGCTTTCGCGGCGGCTGCCCGTCTCCGGCGGCGACGAGTTTGCCGGCCTCGCCATGACGTTCAACGGCGCGCTCGACCGGGTCCAGTCCGCATTCCTGGACCGCGAGCGCGCGATTGCCCAGTTGCGCCGGTTCACGGCGGACGCGTCGCACGAGCTGCGCACCCCGCTCACGACGATCAAGGCCAACGCCGGCGTCGCCCTGGCCGAGAAAGAGCCCTCCGAGGAGCACGTCCACGCCCTGCGCCAGATCGACCGCGCCGCCGACCGGATGACGGCGCTCGTCCAGGACTTGCTCCTGCTCGCCCGCTCCGATGCCGGCCAGCTCGCTCTCAGTTTCGGTCCCGTGTCGCTTCCGGAGATCGTTCGCGACGCCGTGGACAGCCTGCCTCCGGCGCCGCGCGCCTGCATCGCGATCGAACTGGAGGGGACCGACGGGCGGATCGACGGCGACTATGAGCATCTGCGCCGTCTCTTCATCAACCTGCTGCAGAATGCCGTCCGGCATACGCCGGAGGATGGCGCGATCACGGTTTCGATCACGGGCGGCGATTCGGGCATCGTCGCGGCGGTGCGCGATACGGGCTGCGGGATCGCGGCGGAGCACCTGCCGTACGTCGGGCAGGCGTTCTATCGCGTGGACGCGGGCCGCAACCGAAAATCCGGTGGCGCAGGACTCGGATTGGCGATATGCAGGAGTATAGCGGAGGCGCATCGTGCGTCTATGAAGATAGAAAGCCGTCCCGGCAAGGGAGTGGCCGTCTCGCTCACGTTCAGGACTTTATCAGAATTGCCTGCTAGAATATAGGCTATAGAAGGAGGTACGCACTTGGCTATTCGATCGAATTACGCGCGAACCGCGCGTCTTGCGCTTCCCGCATCGGCGATCCTCATGGTCGGCATTTCGCCGATCATCAAGGCGAATGCGCAGGACGATCCGCCGCCGCAGGTGAAGGCCCGCGCCATCATCCGCACGTCGGACGGCACCACGACGAGCGAGCAGGTGATCGACCTGGACCCGAACGAGATCGGCAAGTTCGGCGACGGCAACGTGATGATGTTTAAGGCCGGGCCGGACGGGCAGATCATGACGTTCGGCGGTCCGAGCATGTCCATGAACGGTCCCGGCGGGCTCGCGACCGCGCTGCCGGACCAGGCTCCGCAGAACTACGGTCTCTACGTGATCGATCCCGGCGTGAGCTACCTCTACGCGCTGCTCAAACGGATCGACGTGGGCTCTGAAATCCGGCTGAACGCGCGGCAGCGCGAGGCGCTGGAGGCCGCCGAGACCAACGCGCAGCAGACCCGCCAGGAGCAACTGAAAGCGAGCGTCCAGAAGCTGGCCGCGAGCCTGCAGGGGCAGTCGCCGGAGGAGCTGAAGGCCGGGCTGGCGGACCGCGCCGCGAAGATCCAGGATATCGTAAAGGGCTTCACGGATACGCGCCTGAAGACGCTAACCTCGATCCTGCGGCCGGAACAGCTTGCGCGCCTGAAGGAGCTGGACTACCAGTTCCGCGGCCCGCTTGCGATGGGCGTGCGGGACGTGGCGGCACAAACCACGCTCGACGCCGATATGACGACGAAGGTTTCGGCGCTGCTCCGGGAGTACCGGGCGACGGTGAACAAGAACCTGCCGGCGAACCCGATGCTGGCGATGCTCAAGACCCGTGGCGGAGCCCCGGCCGCGCCCCCGGCGCCGGAGCCGAACTCAGAGGAGATGCGCGGCCGGCTGGTGAAGGCCGACCGGGCAATCCGCAAGGCGCGATTCGAGCTTGGCGCAAAGGCGCTCGCCGGCCTGCCGGACGCGCAGCGCGCCGCTTGGGCGAAGCTGACCGGCAAGCCGTTCGAGTTCCATCCCGCGCTGTAGAGGCACTGAGCTGGCGGTATCAAGGCGGCCCATAAGGGCCGCCTTTTGCGTGGTTGGGCGGCCCGTGAATGATTGATCTTCGTGCCTTCGAGCGACGACCGAACAATCCGAACGCGAGTCCGCGGATTCGATGTTCCCGCGCAGGCGGGAACTGGGCCGAAGGCCACCGGGTACCCTTGGGAGCGCGGGGTTCGGGTACCCGCTTGCGGGTGCGGCGGCAACAACAAGCCGGTCGTCGCCGTAACGGACGGAAGTCAATAAACTCGTAAATTGAAAAAGGGTCCGGCCTGGGGAGCCGGCCGGACGCTAGCGCCGGACTTCGAGGCGGGCATTTCCATAGCGGCTTAGGAAGGCGTCGATCTCGGCGGCGTCGAGGCGGTCGGGAATGGCCAGGGCGGCGAGCCTGCCTCCGCCCGCGTCGTAGAGCGCGAGCGTCCGGTAGGTCCGGCCGCCGGCGGTGTCGGGCTCGATCGCAGCGCGGGCGATCTTGTCCCACGCCCAGAAGCGGATGGACCAGCCGCGCCCGGCCATCACGTTGTTGTTCACGCCCTTTTCGGACAATATGACGATGGAGCCCGGCAGGAGCAGCGCAAGGGCAGGCAACGCGTAGGCGACGACGAGCGCCAACACCGCGGCGACAGCGACGCTTTGCGGCCACGGCGGGGGATGAGCGTCCGGCCCGTGCTGCGCCATTGCACGGAGCGCCAGCATGACCAAGAAGGCGACGCCGGCGAACCCGGCGGAACGCCAGGGATTCGAGCGTTCCAGCGCGTAGTGCTTCGCCCGCCGGTATGCAGCCGGCTCGTGCCACTGCAGCGGCTTCATGTTGTTCTCCTCAGGGCTCGATAGGACCTGGCGCACCGGCGACGCCGGCGCGCCGCGGGCCCGGCGGTAAGACGGGGGAAGACCATTTGTGCTCCTGGTGCATCGGACCTATAGGACCTATGAGACATATAAACTTAACACAAAACCGGCCGATATGCCCTATCGGGTACCATGTGCGGTAGGCGGCGCCGGGCGCCGTGCGGCCGGCTCTTGAGGGCGCGCGGGATCGCCTTGACGCGGTGGGCGCCGAAGTTCTGGAGCAGAGGAGCAGCCTGAATGGAACGAAAGAAAGCAAGCGACTATCCGCAGGAGCTGTTGGACCTTTTCGACATCTATGTGCACGGCGGCATGGATCGTAGAGCGTTTCTGGAGAGGGCGCAGAAGTTCGCCACGGGCGGCGTAACGGCGCTGGCGCTGTGGGAGAGCCTGCGGCCGAACTATGCCTGGGCGCAGCAGGTGCCGAAGGACGACGCGCGCATCAAGACGGAGCGCGTGACGATCCCCTCGCCGGAGGGCAATGCGGAGATCAAGGGCTACTATGCGCGGCCCGCCAAGGCGCGCGGGAAGCTGCCCGGCATCCTCGTGATTCACGAGAACCGCGGCCTCAATCCCTATATTGAAGACGTGGCGCGGCGGCTCGGCACGGAGAACTTCATCGCCCTCGCGCCGGACGGCCTCACCTCCGTGGGCGGCTATCCGGGCGACGACGAGAAGGGCGGGCAGCTCTTCCAGCAGGTCGACAAGGCGAAGATGAATGCCGACTTCATCTCGGCGGCCCACTGGCTGAAGAGTCGGCCGGAGTGTACGGGAACGATCGGAGCGGTCGGCTTCTGCTTCGGCGGCGGAGTGGTGAACATGCTCGCCGTACGGCTTGGATCGGACCTGGCGGCCGGAGTCCCGTTCTACGGCGCGCAGCCGAAGGCGGAGGACGTCGCCAGAATCAAGGCGCACATGCTGATCCACTACGCCGGGCTGGACACGAGGATCGACGCGGGCTGGCCCGCCTATGAAGCGGCGCTCAAGGAGAACCACGTCGATTACGAGGAGCACATGTACGACGGCGCGAACCACGGTTTCCACAACGACACCACGCCGCGCTATGACGCCCCCGCCGCGAAGCTGGCCTGGAAGCGCACCATCGATTGGTTCAATAAGTACGTCAGAGGGTGATGCGGTTGCTGGTTGCTGGTTCCTGGCGGATGCATCCAACCAGGAACCAGCAACTTGCAACCGTCAAACAGCGAGGGCCGCTTGCAGTTTGGGGACGCGCGCGGCCTTGCCGGCGTGCTTGGCGGGAGCCATCATGGTGCGCCGCAGCAGCGTGCGTCCGCGGTGAATGCGCGAGCGCACGGTTCCAATCGAGGAGCCCATGATGTGGGCGATCTCCTCGTAGGTCTTGCCCTCGACGTCGCACAGCAGGACGGCGTCGCGGAACGCGGCCGGCAGCGCCGCCAGCGCGGTCTGGAGCTTCTCGTCCATCACCGTGTCCATCAGGTTCCGCTCCGGGTTGGCCTGCTCGTCTGGAATCTGGAGCAGCATGTTGTCGTCGTGCTCCTCCTCTCCGACCGGCTGGTCCAGCGAGAGTGGCTTGACCTTCGGGCGGCGCCGCATAAGGTCGATAAACAGGTTCGACAGAATGCGGAAGAACCAGCTCTCAAACGGCAGTTGTCGGTTGTATGTCGAGAACGACCGGTACGCGCGGAGGTAGGCCTCCTGGGTAAGATCCTCGGCATCGTCGCGGTTGCCGGTCATCCGATACGCCATGTTGTACGCCTGGCGCTGGGTCCTCTCCACGAGCCTCTCGAACTCCGCGTGGTCGCCCTGCTGCGTCAATGTTTGTGGGGTCGCTATACCAAAACCTGGATTCATCTTGCCGTCTCCTTCTTTCCGCCCCCCATCGCCCGTTCTCGTCCAATACTATCTCGTCCGTGTTCGCTCCGGAACCCATTTTTCGTTTGCCGCGCTTCTCTTGCGCGATCGTGTTACGATTCGGTCTCAAACGCCGCATCCATAGATATCATTGACAGCACGTGCGCACCAATGTGACACTGTGCCTGCAAATCTTTTGGCGGTCGCGCTGGATTGGACCGCGCCGAAACGAGCGCCCTATTGTAATTGACCGTGTGTAGCTTTAGACGGGCCATATGCGCCTGTCGTTTCAGTCCTGCATCGGTCCGGCCGCACGCACCGTACGGCTGCCGCACGCGCTGCCGGATATTCGTCGCCGGGAACATCGACAGATGCGTTGCCTGACTGCCGCCTGCGTGTCGCGGACAGGCCGAACTCCGGTCAGCCCACCCGAAGCATAAGCTGTAACGCCGGCAGGCCGCGGGCAAGCGGCGTCGTGCAGCGCTGTGTCCGGGTCATTAGCAGCAGCCCCTCGATCGCGCCGAGCACGGTGGCGGCCAGCTCCTCGGTGGGCACGTCGGACCGGAACACGCCGCTCTCTATGCCGGCCTGAAGGCACGCCTCCAGCCTGCACTGTATCTGATCGAACACGCCGCACAATACGGCTCGGAACCGCTCCGCGCTCGCATCGCCCTCGTGGATCGAGAGCGCGGCCGCGAAGTTGCCGAACGGGCATCCGCCCATCCGGTGGATCTCCGCCTGCGCTCGGATTATCGCCGCGCAGAACGCCTCGAGCCGCTCCCGCGGATCGGTGACGCCATCGGCGAGCGCCTGCACCGCGGTCCGCTCGAATTCGGCCATCTGCAGCTCCAGGACCGCGATCGCGAGATCGTCCTTGGTCCTGAAATGGTAATAAAAGTTACTTTTCGCGACGCCGCTGATGCGGAGTATGTCGTCCACGCTTGTGGTTTGGTAGCCGACAATGTAGAATAGATCGCGAGCGCAGCTCAGGATCTTTTCGCGGCTGCCAGGACCCTTGCACATTAGACGACCTCCCGGCGCTGCGCGCCTCGGTAATGGTGAATCCCGCTCCCGGATATGAGCGGAGGCGGGGCAAGTCTCCGACTTAGGTAGGACTGTTTCGTCCTAATAACAGTATAACCCGTCCACGCGGCCAAAGCAAGGGCCACGTACCGTATTGTTCCGCAATTGCCATGCAGCCGCCATTTCGCGGGCCCGCGGGGACGCGTTGAAACGGATGCCGGCTGCGCTCCGTCAGTCCATCGGACCTGGCAATCTGCAACTACGACTATCTCATCGGCGTTCAACGCTGGGTACGGGAGGAGAAGATGCGCTTACTTCGATTCATCGGCGCCGGGCTGGCTTTCGCCTTGCTGATCGCGGCGGGCCGCGGGCAGGCCGCTGCGCCCGCTGCGCGTCAGACTGCGCGCGCGGCGGACCAGGCGACAGGGCTGGCGGCGATCGAAAAGTCGATCGAGAAGCAGCGGGACGCTCTTCATGTTCCCGGCGCCGCGCTCGTGATCGTCAAGGACGACAAGGTTATCTTCATAAAGGGCTTCGGCCTGCGCGACGTAGAGGACAAGCTGCCCGTAACTCCGCGCACGCAGTTCGCGATCGGCTCCTCCACCAAGGCGTTCACCGCGATGACGGCGATGATGACGGTGGATGACGGGAAGCTGTCGCTCTCGGACCCGCCACGGAAGTATCTGCCCTACTTCAAGATGCGCGACCCCGATGCCGACGCCAAGATCACCATCAGCGACCTCCTCTGCCACCGTTCCGGCCTGGACCGCACGGATATCGCCTGGTACACCGGCAAGCTGAGCTCAGAGGAGACCATCCGGCTGGTAGCCACGATCAAGCCAACCGCGAAGCTGGGCGAAAAGTTCCAGTACCAGAACGTGATGTTTCTCACGGCCGGCCAGTGCGTCGCCGTCGCTCAGCACACGCCGTGGCGGACCGTGGTGGCAAAGCGGATCTTCCAGCCGCTGCACATGAAGGAGACGAACACTTCGGTGCGGGACATGGAGCGATACACTGACCGGTCGTTCGGATACACCTACGACGCTGAGAAGAAGGCGCCGGTGCGGCTGCCATACCGCGATATTACGGCCCTCGCACCGGCGGGCGCAATCAACTCGAATGCCGTCGAAATGGCGCAGTGGCTGCGGCTTGTGCTGGGCGGCGGGGTGTTCGATGGCAAGCGGCTGGTTTCGGAGGCGAGCTTCGCGGAGCTGTTCAAGAAGCATATGAGCGCCGGTGCGCTTGGGGACTACGGCTACGGCTGGTTCCTCCACGATTGGCACGGCCACCAGGTCGCCGAGCACGGCGGCAATATCGACGGCTTCAACGCGCAAGTGGCGCTGATGCCGGACCAGAAGCTGGGATTCGTGCTCCTCACCAACGTCTCGACGTCGCCGCTGGGCGCGCTGGCGATGGAGACGGTGTGGGACAGCCTGGTCGGCGCCCCGAAGCCCGCGGAGGGAGACGACGCCGCGGCCGGTCCGCCGGTACCGCCCGCCCAGGAGGTCGGAACGTATCTCCTGAAGGAGGCGAACATGGCGCTTACCGTCGCGGTGAACGGCGACAAGCTGACACTCAAGTCCAAGAGCCTGCCGGAAACGCCGCTCGTGGCACTGCGCGGTCGCAAGTATCGCGTAGCTATTCCGAATCTAGACGGCGTGTTTGCCACGTTCCGGCCGGACAAGGAGGACCCGAAGAAGACAGAGCTCTACTTCGAGCAGCCCGGCGCAGCCTTCGTCTGCAAGCTTGTGCCCGCGGCCGCAGCATCGGTCCCGTTCGTTTCGCCCATGCCGGCCGAGGAGCTGATGGGAAAGGTCGTCGACGCGATGGGAGGCGAGGCGAACTTGAAGCGGCACAAGAGCCTGCTCGTCAAGGCGACCTCCGTCGTCGAGACGCAGGGCATTGTCGTCAAGTCCGTGAGCTACCGGCGCGGTCCCAATTCGGAGGACAGCACGTTGACGCTGTACGCCGGTAAGAAGGCGATCGGCTACATCCGCAGCTATTTCGACGGCAAGACGGGGGCGAGCGAGAGCACCATCTCCGGCGACACGCAGTTCCCTGCCGATGCGCGGGACGCGATTGCGCTGTCCGCCGCGCTCTTCCCCGAGGCCAACTGGCGCACGCTCTTCAAGACGGCAGCGATCACGGGCATGTCCAAAGTCGGCGACGAGGAGACGTACACCGTCGAGCTGCGGCCCGAGAAAGGCGCGCCCATGGTGGACTACATCTCGACGAAGAGCTTTCGAGTCCTGAGGCGCGTTCTGCCCGGCTCCGCCGGCGAGACGTATAGTGACTTCCGGATGGTGGACGGCGTCCTGTTTCCGTTCAGCCGCGCGGGCGTGATGGCGGGCCTCGGCGAGGCGACGACCACGCTCACCTCCGTGAAGCTCGACCCGCGGATCCCGGAGAGCGCATTCCGCTCCTCACGCCACGCCGCCGATTCCACGCCCACCGGCGCGTAGGGGCGCGTGCGGAGCGGCGAGATTCCGGCGATGGGCCGGCCCTTCGCCGTAGGCAGCACCGGTGGGCGACGGGCAAGCTCTTCGCTCTGGCCCGTTCCGGGGTGGGGCGACGGGCAAGCCCTTCGCTGTAGCCCGTTCCGGGGTCTGCCCTTCGGGCACAATCCGTCCCCGCCGGAAGGGCGGAGCGCCGCAGG
>Ga0209168_10001758_pt1 | contig 16527 bp, 9 predicted proteins | sample Coa_R1_FD_187156 | JGI IMG/M metagenome (GOLD analysis project Ga0209168, IMG submission 187156) | Surface soil microbial communities from Centralia Pennsylvania, which are recovering from an underground coalmine fire - Coalmine... | ecosystem: Environmental > Terrestrial > Soil > Unclassified ... | reverse complement strand
CCGTCGGGATCGAAGAAATCCTCCGGAGATGATCTTCTGGCCCCGTCCTCCGGCGGCAACGATTTACTGGCTCCTGGAAACAGCAAAAGCCCTGGAGACGCGCTCAAGGTAGCCCCAAACACTTCGCAACAGTCCGACGCAGAGGCGAAAAAGAAGCAAGCCGAAGAAGAGGCGAGACGGAAGGCCGCGGACGCAGAGCACGAAAAGCTGTTCCTCGAGACCAAGTATCCATCTGCGACCACCTGCTCCGTCTGCCACGTGAAGCAGTTTGCGGAATGGTCGGTTTCGCAGCACGCATACGCGCAGCTGAGTGTCGTCTTCAACGCGATGCAGACCAAAATCAACATCAATACCGGCGGCACCAACGGCGATTTCTGTGTGCGCTGTCACACGCCTCTTGGAATGAACCTTAACGAAAGCGTCTACGGGTCCAACCTCGCGCGCACGCCGGCTTCCCGGGAAGGGTTGACCTGCGTCGCTTGTCACCGGGTCAATCAGGCGTACGGAAAGATCAGCGCGCGCATGGGCACCGTGGAGGGAGACATATTCTCTCCGGTTTACGGGCCAAAGGGTGGGGCCGAACTGAAGCGCGTGCTCGGCAAACCGGAGCAGTACCGCGTCACAACAAAGAAGGGCGAGCCTGGCCGCCAGATTCACGGTGAGGTCAAGCAGGCCTTCTTCCTCACCAAGCCGCAATTCTGCGGAAGCTGCCACGACGTTACCCTGCTGAACGGTTTCAGGCTGGAAGAAGCATTCACTGAATTCAAGGCTTCGCCGGCAGTCAGAAAGGATGGCACCACTTGCCAGGACTGCCATATGGGCAGGATTCAGGGCGTGCCGTCCGGTTATGACTATGGCCCGGCGGCGATCGTGGGTGGCGTGCCGACCAGGGATCGCAAGCTCACCAATCACACCTTTGCGGGTCCCGATTATTCCGTCATCCATCCGGGACTTTTCCCGTTCAATGCCGAGGCCCAAAAGCTCAAGACTCCGGCCGAGTGGCTTCAATTCGACTACAAGGCAGGATGGGGCACCGACAAGTTCGAGAATTCGGTCCCAAAGGATTACAAGTTTCCGGCAGCCTGGCAGTCCCGCGACGAACGCTATGATGGCGCGGCGATCATCAAGTATCAGTTTGAGCGCCTGGCAGGGGTGCGCCAGCTGCGTTTGCAGGTGCTGCGCAACGGAATCCATCTCAGCGACAAGATCAACATTATCCGGAGCGACCCAAGCGGCCTGCAGTTCTCTATCGACGTGATTAACGCGACACCCGGCCACGGCGTGCCGACAGGATTCGACGCGGAGCGGCTCTACTTTCTGGAAGTGACAGTCAAGGATAGCCACGGCAACAGGGTCTATGCCTCCGGTGACCGTGACCCGAATGGCGACGTGCGCGATACGCACTCGGTCTATGTCCATCATGGTGAACTGCCGCTCGACGAAGACCTCTTCAGCCTGCAGTCGATCTTCGTCGTACGCACGATTCGCGGCGGCGAACGCGAACAAATTCTGCCGACCAATCTTTCGGCCGACGTGCTGCCGTTCGTGCGTCCGGAAATGCGCGCCACAGTTCTCGTCGGTCATCCGCAAGGCGCGCGCAAGCACAAGCAGACGATCGAGCCGCTCGGGCGCCGGACGGCTACCTATTCGGTACCCGCCAACAGACTCAGGAGTGGTGAGCGCTATTCGATCACAGTCAGGTTCATCGTGCAGATGGTGCCGGTCAACCTGGTCGACCAAATCAAAGATGCCGGTTTCGATTACGGCATGAGTCCTGCCGACATTGCTCGTCGAATCGTCGATGGAAGTGCGGTTCTCTGGACACGAAATGCCGAGGTTGTTTTGCCGTAGCGCGGTAGGGGTAGTGGGGCTTATGCGACGAAGTTCGTTGCTTTTGTGCGGGATTGCGACGGTCCTGGCAGGAGGGCTTATGCCGCAGCATGCCGCTGCCGGACTGGCGGACGTTGCCGCAGCTCCCTCAGACAATGCTTCGGCGGTTACGACAGCCGGAGACAGCGCGAGAAAGCCCAGTGAAATTCCAAAAACGCCGCGGAAGATGAAACAAGCGGCACACTCCGATGAGAGCCCAACTCCTCACGCCGACGAAAGCCATAGCAAGAGCCGGTTGAGCAACAAGCCGGTCCCGTTGCGCAAGGAACACACGGAGCTGCCGGAACGAAATCCACCGATCGTCGAGTGGAATCTACCTTTCCTTGGTCCCGGCAACATTATCCAGGGGTTCAAGAGCCCGACAGGAGCGGTCTGGCAGCCGGCCTTTTGGGTGTTTGGCGATTTTCAGACAAGTGCAGGTGTCATCAACGACGGCATCAATCCGACCCGGCAATATGTATCCGCTCGCGCCGACATCAACGGCAATCTGCAACTTACGCCCACGGAACGCATCGTCATCGGATTCACTCCCCTTTCGCAAGGAGGCAACCTGGGTACCGGCCTGCTGCATGTCGATGGCCAGGGTACCAATTTCGTGAACGCACTGAATCCAAATATTCAGACCTTGTTCTTTGAAGGTGATACTCGCCAGCTGTTTCCATCGATCGACGGCGACGACAGAAATGGACTCGACTTCGGTTTTGCGATCGGAAAGCAGTGGATCTCCTTCCAGGATGGCGTCATGATCAACGACAACATCCAGGCGATCGGCATTACCAAGGACACGATCCAGATTCCTGCGATCGGCACCCAGGACATGCGCATTACCGGCTTGTTCGGATGGGCGGACATCCGGCGCAACGATACGTTTCCGGATTCATCGGCCTATCTGCTCGGCATATTCACCGAGACTGACTTTCGCAAATCCACCGTAGATGTCGATTTTTCCTTCGTTGGTAGCAACAATCCGCGGGACCCGTTCGGCAACCCACGCGGCGGGTCGGGCGCATATTTTGGTGCATCGTCGACACAGCGCTTCGGCGCAATCAATACAACGTTTCGGGTCAATACCTCGTCGGCGCTTGATGGCACGGGCACTGCGGTTGACAACGGCGCCCTGTTCATGGCCGAGGTTTCAAGGACAATGCCGGGTTCAAACGACCTAATCTATGCCAATTTCTTTGGGACCGCCGGTGACTATACTTCCGCTGCCCGCAGCGGCCAGGTCGCTGGCCCCCTCGAAAGGATCGGCATTCTGTTTTCCCCGCTGGCCGCAAGCCTCGCCGGTTCGCCAATTCCGGGCGATGCGAACCACGCTTTCGGTGGCGCGCTCGGTTACCAGATGTTCTTTGGTATCAGGAACCAGTTGACGCTGGAAATCGGTGGCAAGACCGGCAGGGAATTTGTCAGCCCAAGCGTAATTCCTTACATCGATCCGAACGTGATCCTCCCGATCGGTCTGCAACAACTCATGCTCAGGGGGCCCAATGTCCTTGTGAACGAGAGCGTGGTTGCGCTTGGCGGGCAATATGTCTTTGCCGTCACCAGCCGAACCAGCATCCAGGTGAATGCTTTCGTGCTCGACCAGCTCAGTGCGAACTTCGGATATGGGCTCGCCGTAGGTACGACGACACGGTGGTGATGGCGCGGTCGAGATGATTGGAAAAGCTCGGGAGGCAACTTGAAGTGGCCGTAGCGCTGCAAATCTCCGGATTGCTCCTCGTTGGTGCCGTGCTGCTTCAGGCTTGCGCCGCACTGTTCGAAGACATAGGCCATGCCTATCGTCGGCGACAACTGGACCGTCGCAGGCTTGCGGCCTTCAATGCGCAGACCGAAGCCATGATGCGGCGGGCCGAAGCCACTCGGGACCGCGCCGAACTGACCTGGTCGGGTAAGCGAAAATTCCGAGTGGTCAGACGGCAGTTCGAAAATCGCGCGAAAGATATTTGCTCATTCTATCTGGAGCCGCACGATGGCGGTTCCTTGCCGCCATTCCTGCCGGGTCAGTTCCTGACTTTCGAGCTCAATATACCGGAGCGTCCGACTCCCGTTGTTCGCTGCTATTCTTTGTCTGACAGTCCGCTGGTTCGCGACCGCTATCGCGTCAGCATCAGGCGAGTACCACCGCCGCCCAAGGCTGGTCCCGATGTTCCACCTGGCCTGTCCTCAAGCTATTTCCATGACGTCCTTCGGGAGGGTGACATCGTCGACGTCCGAGCGCCGACGGGCGGTTTCTGTCTCGATACAGCCTCGGAACGGCCGGCCGTCTTCATAGCTGGCGGAATAGGGCTCACGCCCGTGCTTTCGATGTTCAAATGGCTGGCCGACACCGGAAGCAGTCGAACAGCGTGGTTCTTTCTCGCCGTCAGAAACGGCAACGACGTCGCCTTGCGTGACGAAATAAATAAGATCGTGAGCAGCAACAAGGAGCGCTTCCGTTCTGTCACGCTTTTTTCCGACCCGACCGAGCACTGTGTTGAAGGTAGGGATTTCGATTGCAAGGGGTTTCTCAACGTAGAGGTGCTCAAACGCTATTTGGGAACGTCTAACTACGAATTCTATATCTGCGGTCCGCCACCGATGATGGAGATCATGGTCAAGGCGCTGCTCGACTGGGGTGTGCCCGACGCCGACATCCATTTGGAAGCATTTGGTCCGGGGTCGGTCAAAAAGATTCAGAAGCCGGAGCCCGCCGGGCAATCTGCGGGTGCGGGTTTCAAAGTTGAGCTCACCCGCTCCGTCAGATCTCTGGCATGGACGAAGGAGGCCGGCACCTTGCTGGAGTTGGCAGAGGCCAACGGCATCAAGATCAATTCGGGATGCCGGGCGGGCAATTGTGGGACCTGTGTTACGGCCGTGAAAAGTGGAAGCGTGAGTTACCTCGTCAAGCCCGCAAACATTCCGGCACCCGGATCAGCGTTGCTTTGCATCGCGCAACCGGCCGGGGACATCGTTCTTGACGCTTAGGTGCAGCAGATCGTTGGCGCAGTCGCCAGCTCGACGTACTGGAGATGGAGATGAAAACTTCACCGACAAATTTGGCACCGCCGGTGTGGCTGGGAGGCATCGCGGCGACGATGCTCTTGATAGGTATCGGATTGTCCGTGGCACGCGCGGCCGATCCGGACTTGATTTTGGGACCAAATGCGTGCGCAGAATGTCACAAGAAAGAAGCGGCGATCTGGCAGAAAACCCATCACTTCACGACCTTTCGCGACCTTCCCAACAACAAGGACGCCGACGCCATTGCGAGTAAGATGGGCGTAAAAAGGCTGAAGTCAGAGAGCCTTTGTCTGAATTGCCACTTTACCGTTCAAGCGCCTGACAAGGTCGTTGCCGGCATATCTTGCGAGTCCTGTCATTCCGCTTCCAAGAACTGGGTCAAGGTCCATTCCGAGTTCAGCGGCAAGAAGGAAGGTCAGGAAACGAAGCCAGAAATCGCCGCGCGATGGGAGAAGTCCGAAGCGGCAGGGATGATCCGGCCGAACAATTACTACGCTCTCGCCAAGAATTGTCTTACCTGCCACGTCGTGCCGAACGAGCAACTCGTCAATGTCGGCGGCCACGCCGCGGGCAGCAGTTTCGAATTGGTGAGCTGGAGCCAGGGCGAAGTTCGTCACAACGTTTGGTACAACAAAGGAGCATCCAATCCGGAAGCTTCGCAAGCCGTTAAGCGCATGCTGTTCGTGGTGGGACGCATCGTCGAACTGGAGGCGGCTCTCATCGGCACCAGCAAGGCGACGACCAAGGATAACTATGCATTGAAGATGGCGACGCGCGCCGACAATGCGCGCAAGGCCGTTGCTGCCCTGGCCAATCTCTTGCCCAATGCACCGGAGCTCAAGGCAATCGCCGATATTGGCCAAGGTGCCGGGTTGAAATTGAACAATGAGGCCGAACTGGTTGCTGCGGCCGCAAAAGTATCTGAACTTGGCCAGAAGTTCTCAAAGGGCTATGACGGTTCCGCTTTTGCGGCCGTCGACCAATACATCCCCGGTTCCGACAAGTACAAGGGTGAGGTTTCAAACTGATGTCGGAGCCCGCGTCAGAGCCTCTCGAGGAGCGCAACCGTCGGTGGGACGAGCCATTCGGCGACGAACCGCTCGATGCGGGAACTGTCCAATACATCCTTTCGCTACCGGCCTTCGCAGAGGTCGACCCTTCCGAATTTCAGTCTTGGCTGCCTCTTGATCAGATTATCGCCAATGACGGGAGATTGCGCAGATTCCAGCCGGGTGAAGTAATACTTCGCAAAGGTGACTACGGTAACTCGCTATTTGTCATTCTGGAGGGCAGCGTCGTTGCGGTACCGACCCGGATCGAGGCGCTCGGTCAAGCACCAAGGTCGGTAGCAAGCTGGCGGCGTTCGCTCGGACAGCTGTTTGCAGGCGCTAGGCCGCCGGAATTTCGGGCAACGCGACGGCGCTGGAGGCGGCGCAACCAGACGACCTTCCCGTTAGCTCCGTCAAGCGGACTGGGTAAGCTCGACGTCAATGACGTGAAGAAGCGTTATCCAACAGTCGCTCTTCAGGCGCCGGACGTTTTTGGCGAGCTGGCGGCCCTAACGGGTAGACAGCGCATCGCGACTGTCATTGCCACAGAGGAGGACACCCTGCTTTTCGAATTGAGATGGCAGGGTGTACGGGACATCCGAACATCGTCGACGCCTTTCCGCCAACGTATTGATCAGCTCTACCGCGAACGTGGCCTGGTCGGCCGGCTGCAGGAATGTCCTCTATTCGGCCATCTAAGCAAAGACGCCTTGGACGATCTTGCCAGGGAGTCGTTGTTCGAGACCTATGGCAACGCCGATTGGATGCATCGTTTCAAAAGGGAGCGTCAAGTCGACGTCAGTCGGGTCATCGAGCAGGAGTCATTGATTGCCGCGCAAGGCGATCATGTTGATGGATTGCTCCTCGTTAATCGTGGCTTCGCAAGAGTGACCGAGCGTGTGGACCATGGTGAGCAGGCGATAGATCATCTATCCGTGAATGATATCTTTGGCTTGGACGAGATTGCCGCGATCGCGGCGGGCAAAGTAGGCGTAACATTGAGAGCAAGCCTGCGCGCTATCGGTTATGTCGATATTGTTCGCATTCCGACTAAGCTTGTTTGCAAGTACGTACTCCCCGGTCTGCCTGTCCATCTGCGCCGTGACAGGAGGGTTCGCGCAAGTGAGGAGCCTGCAGCGATAAAGATCCAGCAGGACATGATGGACTTTCTGGTTGATAACCGATTCATCAATGGCGAAAAGGCCATGGTGATCAATCTCGATCGCTGTGTCGGTTGCGACGACTGCGTGAGAGCCTGCGCAACTGCTCACGACAACAATCCGAAGTTCAGGCGGCATGGTTTTTCATATCATAATGCTATGGTCGCCAATGCCTGTATGCACTGTACTGACCCGGTTTGCCTGATCGGTTGTCCGACGGGCGCCATTCATCGGGAGGAAGGATCAGGCACGGTCGTCATCAATGACGGCACCTGCATCGGCTGTGCGACTTGTGCCAATTCGTGTCCGTACGACAATATCAAGATGGTCGATATCCGCGACAGCTCCGGCGCCTTCCTGCTCGACAGCAATGGTGAAACCATCAGTCGCGCCAGCAAATGCGATCTTTGCATCGATCAATTGACAGGGCCTGCCTGCGTGCAGGCTTGTCCCCACGATGCCCTAATCCGCGTTGATATTCGTGACTCCAGGAAGTTGTTGGCGTGGCTTGGCTGACATCACTACTCAACAGGAGCGTGGCGACTAATCTTGCGCTCGTGTGCCTCGCGTTCGCGCTTTTCGTTCTCGAAAACTGGCGCCGCGACATCGGTTTGCATGATTTCCAGTTCTTCAATGGATGGACGTTGTTTGCGTGCATAGTGGTAATGCTGTTGCTGACTTGGCGGAAGAAGGTCGTAATTTTGCCCTTTGGGCGCGTCGGGTTCTGGATGCAGGTCCACTATTACGTCGGCTTTCTGACGGTCGGGATATTCGTCGTTCATACCAAGTATGAATTTCCAGGTTCGCTGCTGCACTGGTTGCTCTGGGGCCTGTTTGTGCTCGTTAGCTTGAGTGGAATCGCGGGCGCGATAATGAGCAAGGTAGTGCCGCCACGTCTCGAGACCCAGAGCGAGCGAATCCTGTTTGATCGCATTCCGTTGTTCAGAGCGCAATTGGCCGAGCAGGCCGAGACGATCGCCGCAGAATCCGTCCAGGATGGCCAAACCCGGAGTATCGCCAAGCTCCACTCCGACGTACTGGGCGACTTCTTTGCCGGACCGCGCCATGTTCTCGCGCATCTGACTGCATCCAAGGTGCCGCAGTCGCGCCTTCTCGGACAGGTGGCTGCCATCGAACGTTATCTCGACGAAGCCGGCAGGGAACGCTTGCAGAAGATCCGTGATCTCGTGGAGGCAAAGAGCAACCTTGACTTTCATTACGCCAATGGCGGGCTGCTCCGAGTTTGGCTCTTTGTCCATGTACCGGCGACCTACGCTCTTCTGGTAACCATCACCGTTCACGTAGTGCTGGAATACGCCTTCGCTGCGGGGAAGGCCGTATGATCATCCTCCAAAAATTCGGCTTTAGGGAAAGCAAGTACGAACGGCCGCAAGACGCATGGATTTGCGGACGCCTGGCGGATGGCAATCCTTGCGAACTGGGTCCGGCGCTCGATGGGCGATGTTGCGCAACCACCGTTTGTCAGCCGCGGCTTGAGAACAACCGATGGCAATGTCGCCGGAGCGCAAACGCGGGCGGCCGTTGTCAGACAGGGCCGTTTCCGGACGGACGATGCTGTATGGCGTCGGAGCCCTGCGTCCCTCGCCGAAGCCTTCGTTCGAAACGCGGTCGCGCGGTCGTTGCGGCGATGGCGCTTATGGTCGGCCTGATCGGGGTCTTCATGGGCGGCGAAGAGGGGCGTCATTTTATGACGCCGGGCAATCTGTCCTCACACCATGCCGGTCTCACTGACTGTTCGACCTGTCATTCCGGTGCCCAGTCGGGACAGGTCGATTTGCTACACCGTTTAATGACTGCCGTCGAGCCGCGGCAGAATTCAAATCTTTGTCTGGCATGCCACGTCATGGGGCGCGAACCGTTCGCGCCGCATACACATGCCGTTGAGGATCTCGAGCGCCGAACCGAAAAGCTGCGACTCGCCTCGAGGGATTGGAAACCGGAGAGCCTGATGCAGCGGATCGCTTTTCCCGCGACCGTCAAGTCGCGGGGCGCCGAAGCAGAGATCCAATGCTCGACCTGCCACAAAGAGCATCAGGGCGTGTTTGCCAATCTGAAGACGGTTTCGAACCAGCGTTGCCAGACTTGCCACGTCTCGAGGTTCGGCTCATTTGCCGACTCGCACCCGCAATTCGTCAGGTTTCCGTATCAGAGGCGGCCTCGCATCGCATTTGATCATCAATCGCATTTCGGCAAATATTTTCCCGAAGCCACGAAGGCCGCGATCGCCGGCAAAATCGTGCCCGATAATTGCGTTGACTGCCACCAGGTCGGTGTGAGGCAGCGGTATATGGAGGTCAAATCCTTTGGGACCATGTGCTCCAGTTGTCATGAGGGCGATCTCAACGGAGCAACACAGGTCAGCGGCCCCAAGGGAATCGACGTTCTGGTCGTTCCTGGGCTCGATGTCGCGACCTTGAACGAGCGCAGAATCGACATTGGCAATTGGCCTGACAAGTCGGAAGCCGTTCTGACTCCATTTATGAAGCTGCTGCTCAATTCAGAGGAGGATGGTCTTGCTTCCGGCGTAGCCGGGCTTGACTTGCTCGATCTGCGACATGCGAGCGATCAGGATCTCGCGCGGGTTGCCAAGCTCGCGTGGGCCGTCAAACGGCTTTTCAATCGGCTAGAGACGACCAATCCTTCTGGAGCAAAGCTTCTGGCCGATGACGGGTTCGGGATACAGATCGACCAACTTCAAATGGCCGCTCTGACCGGAGGGATGTCTCACGACGTTATTGCGGCAGGAAATCGCGAATGGTTTCCGGGTCTCCAGGATGAGCTGTCGCGGCATGAGCTCGGCCAGCCGGCCCGTGACCTGGCTTCGGGTGAAAAGCTGGCAACCGCGCCAAAGCCGCCGACGCCCTCGAACGGGAGTCCCGCTAGCGCCGCTGCCTTGCCGGGTGCCGACATACTCGGAGGAAACACCAGCGACAAAAAAGATGACATCCTTGGTTCGGACAACAATATTGCTTCGAAAAAGGACGACATCCTCGTCAAGGACGACAGGAGTGACGCCCTTGCGTTCCCCAAGCAGGACGACATTCTTACCGCAAAGAAGGCTGATATCCTGTCAGACAATTCGGCTGCCGACAGCATTCCTTTGGGTGCCGGCGATAATAGCGCGAAAGATGGTACCGCAAAGCGCGCGGGCGTAGAGCAAGCCGGCGGTAGGACGGCGCAATTTGATCCGGAAGCCTGGGCACGAACTGGCGGATGGTACCGGCAGGACTTCACCATACGCTATCGTCCGACCGGTCATGCCGACCAGTTTTTGCGGGCATGGCTTGAGTTCGCTGGTCGCGGCTACGGTACGGTTCTTCACGACGAATTTGCGCCGGTTTTCGAGATGTTGTCTCCGAAAGACGCGGTTGGCCGCTGTACCAAATGCCACAGCATTGATGAGCAACAGGGCGCGAAATCAGTCAATTGGCTGCCCTTTGATCCAAACGCGCTTAGAAACCGTTTCACGAACTATTCCCATAAACCTCACGTTGAGCTTATTGGCGCCAAGACCTGTGTGAAATGCCACGAATTGCAATCCGTCAAGACCGAATTCATGAAAACCTACGAAGCGGGCGATCCGCTCAACTACACACCCAACTTCAAGCCCTTGGACAAAGCGGTTTGCGTGTCCTGCCACAGCCAGCAGACCGCATGGGAAAATTGCACGCTGTGCCACGGCTATCACGTCCTGGACGTCAGCGCGAAAGCGCCGCGAGAAATCTTCCCCGCTCCGCTCAAATTGACAGGGCGGCCTGAAGGTGCCGCGATGCCCTCGGCAGAGATCAACGGTGATACGGAGCGTGAGTACGCGACGGCTGAAGCGCTTGGAACGGAACAGGCATGGTCCGGTTTTCTCGCTCGGCATATGTCGGGCCATTATCACGACCTGGCCGTTCAACAGATCGCCAAGCTAAGCGTCGCGGTCAAATCCGCCCCCATCGTTTCCGAGCCGGCCGCCCAGCCAATGGAATCAGGCAACCAGGTTCTCGACGGTCGGCGCGAATCTGGAGACGCTCTTCAGGACCTCGCGAAAGCGAGCGCTTCTGATCATTCTGCAGGTGCCGCAGTCGAAAAGTCGACGCCACCTCCAGTGGCTGAAGCACCGCAAGCGGCGAAGGGAGCTCCTTCCGACAAAATGGCTTCGGTGACGAACGACGCGAACCCGCCCAAGTCCCCCGAGGCCGGAGAGCCCACGGATATGGAGGGCTTTCTCCGCCGCGGCCATGAGCGAGCCGTCCATGGTGATCTCCAACTGGCTCGTCAGGATTTCGATGAAGTCATCCGACGAGACCCCAGGCACGCGGCAGCACTTGACGATCGCTGCTGGGTCTCGGCTCTGCTCGACGAAGTTCGGGCCGCGCTGGAAGATTGCAACGCGTCGTTGCACGTTGCGCCTAATTTTGCCGATGCGCTGGATAGCCGGGGCTTCGTCAATCTGAAGCTCGGCTATTACAAGAAGGCGATTGCCGACTATACCGCCGCCCTTTCGCAATTTCACGGCGCCAAGCGGGCGAGCGCACTTTATGGCCGGGGGATTGCCAAAAGGCGCAGCGGCAACCTGGCGGGAGCCAAAACCGACATCGACGCGGCGAGAGCGCTTAAACCCGCCATTGCCGACGAGTTCGCCAGCTATGGCGTTCGATAATTCCTTGCGCTTGCCGTCATTATCGCGCGCGCAAGGCCGAGGTCGCGGATGACACTGTTGATCTATGAGAGGAAGACCGAGATGAAAAATATGGCAGTCATTCTTGGCACGGTAGCCGCGCTTTTCCTCCAGTGGACTGGGGCTGCGGCGGAAGATGCGTGTCCCGATCCGTGGGCCAGGTTGCAAGGGACGTACAAATGCGAAGGTCCATGCAGTTATTCGGCTTCGGTTTGCGGCTTGCCAGAATATGCCACCGGCTACAAACGATGGCGCTTCACCAATGGTCAGGGAGCATCGACGACCGGCGTTCTTGTTACTTCAGGTACTTCAACTATTTCATTTGCGACCACCTCGGGGTGGACATTCACGGCCGCAAACACGCTGGACTGTGGTGCGACCATTCGGTTCGACGGCGAGCCCAAGGGCACAACATGGCGCCGCATTGATGAAAGTCCGCGCGCATGCGGTGGACGGTCACGTAGTATGAAACGTTGAGACATTTCGTCTCGGATATGTGCTGCGAATGTTAAGTTCTTCGCCTGACCTGCCGGTGCAGCAGTCCACCACAGTCAAACTGATCGTCTGAAAAACCGCCAAGGCGCTTGGTCTTACCATCCAATGCCGCTGCTGGGACGCGCGGCGCGCAAGTCTTTCTGCTACGCTTGTCTTCGCTGACTTACGCCAGATTACGAATGCGATCGAAGAAGCGCCCCAACATTCGATCCTCGCGGATGACATCCAACAGGACCGCTCTGTTCTTTTGCCGTCGTATGAGTCAACATCACTTGCGCACGCAATGGCGCGTCTTGATGTTGGAGACGTTGACGTGGAAAAGCACATAAGGACCACTGCGGAAAGGTGTTGCGCGCTCTGCGAGCCACTCGCGAGCCGGCGTTGTTCATTTCCTCGAAATCCAACCTTCCTTTTTCGACCTTGCTACTCGCGGCGCGGTCAGAATGAAAATCCGGAAGGTTCGATAAGCACCTGATTTTACTGGCTGAAACCTGGCTGGGGCGGGAGGATTCGAACCTCCGTATGGTGGAATCAAAATCCACTGCCTTACCACTTGGCGACGCCCCAACGGCCGAAAGACAAAGGAAGTGACAGGCCCTTCCGAAAACCTGCTTCTCGGCAACGCCGGTCTATAGACGCAGTTCAGCTATTTCAACAGGCTAGTGCCCACTTTCCGAAGTTCGTGCTCCATCGCAGCACCCACCTTCACGAACTTCGGAAAGTCATGGGCACTAGCAAACTTATTGATTCTAGTACCGCTTTATCGATCTGAAGTCCCTGACCGAATTCGCCGCTTGTGGAGCAGGGACTTCAGATCGGCGGTACTAGTCTAGCCGTCGTGATCGTGATGGTCGTCCCGGTCTCCGTGATCGTCGCGGTCGCCGAAGTTGAACATCTCCATGAGATCGCCGATCGCCGGCATATTGCGCGGCACGTAGCGATTGTCGTCCTCATCCATGACCGGATTCGGCAGGTTGTCGCGGCTGCGTGCGCTCAGCGGCCGAAGATCGAAGTTGCGCTCGATGAACTTGGTGATCGAGACATGGTCGTAGTAGGTGTGGACCACCTTGCCGCCGCGCGAGAACGGCGAGATCACGAGCAGCGGAACGCGCGGGCCGTCGCCGAAGAAGTCGACCGGCTGGATGAAGCCCGAGTCATAGAAGCCGCCGCTTTCATCCCAAGTGACGATGATCGCGGTTTCGGCAAACTGCTCCGGGTTCGACTTGACATGATCGACGATATTGTCGAGCAGCGCCTCGAACAGGTTCAGCTTGGACGATTGCGGGTGGCCGTCAACGAAGCCGCTCGGCTTGACAAAGGAAACCGAAGGCAGATTGCCCTGATCGGCGGCCTTGAAGAAGTCGACGATGTCGGCGGTGTGCGCCTTGATCTGGGCGGGATTGCCGTAGATCGACGCGGCGTACTGCATCGGGTTGCAGATCGGGCAGAACGCGTTGGGCTGACCGGCCGCCGCTGCATCAAATCCGCCGCCGTAATAGACCCAGGAGATATTCTTCGCATTCAGCGCATCGCCGATGGTCGGCAGGTTCTGCGGCGGAATGAAGAAGAAGTCACTGCCGTCGGCGGCCTGTTTTTTCGACAGCGGATTCGCCGGCGTGCCGTCAGCATGATAGCCGGGGAAGAAGTTGTTGATGGCGTAGAAGGTATTGGCCGCGCAAACCGTCGGCGACAGCTTGTAGGGCAGGGTCGCCAGATAGCTGGTGATTGCCGTGACGCCGGGTTGGGTCGGATCCGAGCAGTTGACATATTCGCCGAGCGCGGCACCGGGGTCGTTCGTGTAGACGTTATTGGTGCCGGGCAGCGGGTTCGGATTCGCGATCAGCGGAATCTGGATCGAAGGCGGCAGCCCAAGGACGGAGCCGGGCGCCGACACCGGTTTGGCGGGGCTGAAATTGAGCGGGGCCACGCCATCCTGGAAGAAGGTGTTGTTGAAGAAATAAACGTCGCCGGTGCCGATCATGATGTGATTGGCACCTGTGCCACCCATCACCGCCTGGTGATAGTTGTCGGAGAGCGCGTATTCCTGGGCGAACCGCTTCAGGATCGGCGCGTCGCCCTGGTTCATGTTGAAGAAGGCCATCGACGTGCCCATGCCTTCCTCAGCCTGTCCGGCGAAGGTCGTGATCACATAGGGCAGAAGGTCGGCAAGGCAACCGCTCGGATTGCCGGCGGTGGCGTTCTGCACGTTGCAATCAAACTGCTGCCACATCTGGAAGAAGCGGTGAATAGTGTCTTCGGTGTAGGCATCGTAGGCGAGGCCGTGGCCCTGCGCGTCTTTGGCCGTCTGCTGATAGGGGCCGTTCGGCAGGTTGAGGACGTTGAGAATGCGCGTATCGGGATTGCGCACTCCGCCAACCTCGGGCTTGAACGTCAAGCCGGTCGCCGCTCCCGTGGTCAGCAGCACGGCGTCTTCAAGTTCGAGGCTCGGCTCGGCCGCCTGCGCTGCCGCCACCGTCGCAAATGGAGGAGGATTGGTGTCGCTTGCGGCAAGCGGCACGCCGCGCAGGTCCGGCGGCGGCAGCGTGCTATAGGGCGTCTTGCTGCCAGCAGGGGCGCTGATGAAGTAGTTTGGCTGTGGCGAGACGGTGAACTGGGCTGCTTTGCCGAAATTCGGACCCGGGGTGCCGTCCTCGTTGACGATGCCCCGCGACAGGAGATTGCCGATGTTTCGGCCGTCGCGTGGGCGGAACGTGCCGAAGATATGGTCGAAGCTGCCATTTTCGGCGAGCACGACGATGACGTGCTTGATCGGAGTGGTGGTATGCGTGCGGTCGGCGCTTTTGTCCGGATCAACGGCTCCGGCATTGGTCGTGAAGATGCCGAGCGCTGCCGCCGCGACGCTTGCCAGCAGACCGATTTTTCGGCTGCGCAGCGCGTATCTCGTTCGATGCATTTAAATTCTCCCCAGAGTGAAAGCGCCGGGAAACTAGCGATGGGTCATGACAGCTTTGTTGCAATTGGAAGTTTCTGTGGAAGGGTCAACCATGGCGATCCGTGCTCACGATGCCATGTTCGTAAACATATTCAGGCAGTTCAACCGATTAGCCTGTGGCCGCGGCGCGCCGACGGTGTTGCTTCTGAGTATCTCCGGGGCTTGCGCGTTCTGTCAACGCCAACACGGCCACGCGGACAATGCGCTCGATCACGGCCTCGACATCGTCGAGGTCGCATTTGCCGTCGGACAGTTTGGTCAGCCGCTCGGTGTCGCGGATGGTCTGGTGCGCCATCGCGAGCGCAAAATGCAGGCCCCAATAGAGATCGGCCTCATTGCAATCGGGCAGCGCGCGGGAGATCGCATCGGCGAATTTCCGCAAATGATCGATTTCGCGGTTTTTGATGCGGCGGATCGGGGGGACGGATTCGATCGACGCACGGATCATGAAGCGCGCGGCCGTCGAGCGCTCATTGTCCGCCCCCAGACAGCCGCGCAAGGTCGGTCCGACCAGGGCGCGCAAGATCGCCTCGAGGTCGGCCCGCCCGCCGCCGGCCTCCTCCGCCGCTTTCAACTCGGAAAGCCGCTCGCGATTGGTGGCGCGGCCGCGCGTGACGAACAGCTCGGCGATCAGCTCGTCCTTGGAGCCGAAATGATAGTTCACCGCCGCGAGATTGACACCGGCCAGGGCCACGATGTCGCGCAACGTCACGTCCGCGAAGCCGCGCTCGGCGTAGAGCCGCTCGGCGGCGTCGAGGATGAGGGCGCGGGTCCGGTCTGATGGCATTTCATAGCTCGATGCGAGAGCGGCATTGCATTTCAAACATTTGTATGAAACTATGGTTTGAACGCCGCGATGTCAATGTGGATGGGAGAGCGTCTCGCTTCGACGCGGCTCGCGAAACGGGCTTGCGGATGGACGGCGGCGGGAGGAGAGTCGCCACCAATCAATCTTACTCAAGCAATGAGGTGCGCCATGGACTTCACGATGTCGGAACGCCAGCGCGAATGGCTTGGCCGGGTGCAGTCATTCATGAAAAACCACGTCCGCCCCGCCGTGCCGATCTACCGCAAGCAGGACGAGGAGGGTCCGCGCTGGAAGGTGATTCCGATCGTGGAGGAACTCAAGAAAAAGGCACGGGCCGAAGGCCTGTGGAACATGTTCCTGCCGCCGTCCTCGCACGAGGACGACGAATTCCGCGGCGCGGGATTGACCAATCTGGAATACGCGCCGCTCGCGGAGGAGATGGGCCACATCGGCTGGGCCTCGGAGGTTTTCAACTGCTCTGC
>Ga0209168_10001750_pt1 | contig 16580 bp, 14 predicted proteins | sample Coa_R1_FD_187156 | JGI IMG/M metagenome (GOLD analysis project Ga0209168, IMG submission 187156) | Surface soil microbial communities from Centralia Pennsylvania, which are recovering from an underground coalmine fire - Coalmine... | ecosystem: Environmental > Terrestrial > Soil > Unclassified ... | reverse complement strand
ACCGAACACTGGCTGGCGGTGGAGGTGTTGAGCCGGTCCTCCCGCGTCTACGACCGAGAGGTGAAGCGCGCCGCGTACTTTGCCCTGGGCGTGCGCCAACTGTGGCTGGTCTACCCGCGCGACCGCAGCGCGGAGGTGTGGCGCTCGCCGCGCGTGCACCGGCTGGAGCGCGAGATCATCCGGTGGCGTGCGCCGGGGCTTCGCTCCGTGTTGACCGTGAACCTGGCACAGGTGTTCGCGGACTTCGACTGAGCGGGCACGCCGTTGCGCGGCTCGCCATTCGTTAGGCGGCCGGCAGCAGATGCGCGATGCGCCACGCGATATCCTGGGCGGCGCGGGGCCGGCCGCGCGCCGTCGCCTGCCGCGCCAACGCCGCCAGCGCCGCCGGTTCTCCCGTTAGTCGCCTAACCTCGGCTTCGAGGCGCTGCGGAGAGAGCGCGGTCTGCGGAACCTCCACCGCGGCGCCAGCGTCGGCCAGCACCCGAGCGTTCGCCGCCTGGTGGCCGGCGGCCGACGTCGGCAACGGCACCAGAATCGACGGAATGCCCCACGCGCAGAGCTCGGCCAGCGTGAGCGCGCCCGAGCGCGTGATCGCGAGATCGGCCGCGGCGTACGCACGCTCGATCGGTGCGAGGTACGGCACGACCCGCACGCGCGGCGCGTTGAGGTGCGCGTAGCGATCGTGCGAGGCGCGCCCCGTCGCCCAGATGAGGTACACGCCATCGGGCAGACCGCGCTCGACCCATCCGGCGAGCGCGTCGTTGATGGGCCGCGCGCCCTGGCTCCCGCCGAACGCAAGCACCACGGCGCCGCCGGCGTCGGGGAAGCCCCACTCCCGCCGCGCCGCCGCCCGAGCCGGCCGCGGCTCGGGCGGCGGCGCGATCGGGTTGCCCGTTTCGCCTAACCACGCCGGCGGCCGCACGCGCACGCGTGCGGCCGCCTCGCCATACCCCAGATACACCTCGCGCGCCCAGCGCGCAAAGAGCCGCGTCGTCATCCCCGGATAGCTGTTCTGTTCCTGCAGCACCAGCGGAACGCTCGCGCGTACGGCCCACGCCAGCGCCGCAGCCGAGGCATAGCCGCCGGTCCCCACGACGAGCACCGGACGCTCCGCGCGCGCGATCTCGCCTAACGATCGCCACGCGCGCGCGAAGCCGGCCACCGTGCGCCAACTCCGCCACGGCCGCGAGCGGTACAAGGGGTGCAGGTCCAGGAGCCGGTACGGGAAGCCGGCCGCGGGCAGCACGTCGCGCTCCACTCCGCGCTCAGCCCCGATGAAAAACGGCTCGACGTCGGGGCGCGCGCGCGTGAGCGCGCGCGCGATGGCCAGGCCGGGATAGAGATGACCGCCGGTGCCACCCCCGGCGAACAGCACTCTCACGCCGCCGTGACTCCAAGCGGATCCGTCGCGTGTGCTCCGAGCACGCGCTCGTTGACGCTCCCGATGTTCACCAGGATGCCCGTCATGAGGATCGACAACACGAGGTTCGTCCGCCCATACGAGATGAACGGCAGTGTGAGGCCGGTGGTCGGCAGCAGACCGATCACCACCCCGATGTGCAGGAACGCCGTGCTCACCGTGTCGAACACGATCCCGATGGCCAGGAGCTGCTGGAACGGCGTCCGCGCCTGCTTGGCGATGCGGAACCCCAGCCATCCGTAGATCGCGAACGCGAGCGTCACGGCCACGATGCCTAACCAGCCCCACTCCTCGCCGATGTTGCTGCCGATGAAGTCGTTGTACGGAAACGGCACGAAACCCAGCTGCTGCCGCCCCTGCCCGAACCCGACGCCCCACAGACCACCCGAGCCCACCGCGATCAGCGACTGCTTGAGCTGGTAGCCCACCACCTCGGGCGCGTGACCAGGATTGAAGAACGATGTCATGCGCAGCAGCGCGTACTGCACCTTTTCCAGCTCGTGCCAGAACACCGGAATGGCGATCACGCACAGGAGCACCACGTGTCCGATACGTACGCCGCCGGCGAACAGGATGACGCCCATGATCAGCGTGAACGTCATGGCCATCGACAGGTCGGGCTCGAGGAGCACGAGGAGATTGAGCACCGCCAGCACGAGCAGAAACGGCAAAAGCCCCTTCGTGAGGCGCCGCATGAGATCGCCCTTTTTCACCACCAGCATCGCCGTCCAGACGATCACGGCGAGCTTGGCCAGCTCCGACGACTGAAACGCGAACCCGACGTTGACCCACCGGCGCGACCCATTGATGCGCGGCGCGATGGCGCCAGTGAACGGCAGCACCGGAATAAGTAACATAAGAATACTAATTCCCATGATCGGCCACGCCCACCCGCGCCACCGCTCGGCGTCGAGCTTGGCCGCGATCGCGAACAGCACGATCCCGATGCCGATGCCGCCCAACTGTCGCGCCAGAAAGAACGTGCTCGAATGGCCGTCGTGTTGGGCGACCAACGCGCTGGCGCTGTACAATACCGCCACGCCGAAGGCGAGGAGCGCCGCCGTCACGATCACCAACGCGCGCGCCTCGACGCCCATGCGCCACCGCCGGCGTCCGCCCTGCACCGCCACGCTGCGCGTCGCCCGTGGGCCGCCCGCAACGGCGCTGCTCGGCCCCGAGGACCTCGCGCTCACGTGACGGCCCCGTGCTGCGCCATCGCCAGCCTCCGGAACGTCGCGCCGCGCTCGGCGTAGTTCGGGAACATGTCGTAGCTCGAGCAGGCCGGCGACAGCAGCACGACGTCGCCCGGTTGCGCGAGGGAGCGCGCCTTGGCGATCACACTCTCGAAATCCGAGCCCATCAGGACCAGCGGCACCACGCCCTCGAGGTCCCGCGCCACGATCGGGCCCGCCTCGCCGTACGCGATCACGGCGCGGCCAACGCGCCGGAGCGGCTCGGCGAGCGCCGTGTACGGCTCGCCCTTGTGCCGCCCGCCTAACAGAAGAACGGTGGGACGCGTCATGCCTTGGACCGCGACCAGCGTCGAGCTGACGTTGGTCGCTTTCGAGTCGTTGATCCACAACACGCCATCGGCTTCGCCCACGCTCTCCAGACGATGCGGCAGCGCCTTGAACGCCTCGAGACCCGCGGCGATCGCGGCGCGCGACGCGGACGTCGCGTGCGCCGGGTCTGCGACCATCACGGCCAGCGAGGCCGCGAGCGCGTTGGCGACGTTGTGGCCGCCGAACAGCGCCAGGCGCCGCCGCGGCAGCAGCGATGCGCCTAACACGACCAGCGCATCTGCGGCCCGATCGTAGTACGCGTCGGCCTGTCGGGCGAGGCTGAACTCGACCACGCCTACGAGGGGCCACGACGACCCCGGCGCCGGCGCGCCTCCGCGCCCCGTGTCCCGGAGCGACCGCACGATCCGCGCGACCTCGCGGTCGTCGCCATTCAACACCCACCTGGACGATGCGCTCGCGTTGGCGAAGAGGTGGGCCTTGTCGGCGTAGTAGTCGTCGACCGACGCATAACGATCGAGATGGTCCGGGCTCAGGTTCGTGAGCACGCCGACCGTCGGCGCGATGCTCGGCGTGTCGTGCAGCTGGAAGGACGATACCTCGAGCGAGATCCACGCTGGCGGCGCGGCGGCGAGGGCGATCTCGGTGAGCGGCGTGCCGATGTTGCCCGCGTCCACGGCCGCCAGGCCCAACGCGCGCAGCAAGTGGCCGACCATCGCCGTGGTGGTCGTCTTGCCGTTGGTGCCGGTGATGGCGATGTACCGCGTGGCCGCGGGAAGATACCGGAGGCCCACCTCGATCTCGCTCACCACCGGCACGCCGGCCGCTCGCGCGCGCGCGAGCGGAGCGGCGTCCGGTGGGATACCGGGACTCGCGACCACGACCGCCGCGCGCGAGACGCGCGCGAGGTCGTGGCCGCCCGTCTCGACCGACGCGCCTAACCGGCCCAGCGCCGCGGCCGTCCGAGCGGCGGCGTCGGACGACGCGGCATCCGACGCGTACACGCGGAGCCCATCGCGGAGCAAGAGCTCGGTGGCGGCTCTCCCGCTCGCCCCCAGGCCGACGACGGCCACCTCGCCCTGACGCCATGCGCGCGGAATCATCGAATTTTGAGCGTCGTCAGCGCCACGAATGCGCAGAAGATGCCGAGGATCCAGAAGCGCACGACGACCTGCGTCTCCGTCCACCCGCTCAGCTCGAAGTGGTGGTGCAGCGGCGCTCGTCGAAACACGCGGTGCGCCTTGGCGTAGTCGAGGCCGTACTTCCGTTTCCGGTGCTTGAACACCGACCGCTGCACGATCACCGACGCGGTCTCGGCCACGAACACCCCGCCGATGAGCAGGAGCAGGAACTCGCTCTTGAGCAGGATCGCGATCGCGCCTAACGCGCCACCCAGCGCCAGCGAGCCCGTGTCGCCCATGAACACCTCGGCTGGGTGCGTGTTATACCACAAAAATCCGATCAGCGCGCCGAACAGCGTCGAGCAGAACACCGTGAGCTCGCCCGCGCCCCGGAGATAAAAAATGCGCAGGTATTCGCTCGTGTCGATACGCCCGATGATGTAGGCGAAGATGGCGAACGTGGCCGCCGCGATCGCTGTGAGCCCCGTCGCCAGCCCATCGAGGCCGTCGGTGAGATTCACCGCGTTGCTCGCGCCCGTGAGCACGAACGCCACCCACGGCACGTACAACCACGCCAGGCCCGCCGCCATCGGCACCAGCAGCACGTACTTGTAGAACGGCAGCGTCGTCGACGCACCCGGCAGCGTGGAGAGCGGCGCCTTCCAGAGCCAGATGCCTAACCCGACGCCGATCACGATCTGCCCCGCCAGCTTGTATCGCTCGACCAGACCCACGTTGGCCTGCCCTTCCCGCTTCTGCTTGAGTTTGAGGTAGTCATCCAGAAAACCGATCGCGCCCATCCACACCGTGACGATGAGCGCGATCCACACGTAGCGGTTGTCGAGTCGCGCCCACAGCAGTGTCGGCACCACGGCGCCAATGATCACGATCAACCCGCCCATCGTCGGCGTATTGCTTTTGCCTTGGTGCGTCTCCGGCGTGCCTTGCCGCACCACCTGCCGCACCTTCATCGCGCGCAATCGCACGATGATCGGCTTCCCCACCAGAATCGCGATCACGAATCCCGTGAGCGCCGCCCCCACCGAGCGGAAGCTGATGTACGTGAAAAGGTTGAAGACGCCGCAAGCGCGGCAGGAGTTGACGTATTGGGTGAGGAAATGGTAGAGCACTATCGCGTCGCCCAAGCAGTGAGAAGGGGGACGAGTCGCTCGAGGCGCACGCCGCGCGAGGCCTTGAGCAGAACGATGGCGTCGCGTGCGAGCCGCGGCTCGAGTCGGGGCCACAGCCCATCGAGGTCGTCGGCCAGCACGAGCCGCTGGTCGTTAGGCGATGCCGCTCGAAGTGCCGCGGCCATCTCGCCGATGGCCGCCAACACGTCGATGTTGGCGGCGAGCGCATAGCGGGCGATCTCGTCGTGGAGGCGCGCCGCGTGCGCCCCGAGCTCGCGCATGGTGCCCAACACCGCCACGCGCTGACGCCCGCCTTCGAGACCGGCCAACACATCGAGCGAAGCCCGCATGGATGCCGGGCTCGCGTTGTACGCGTCGTTGATGAGCGTGGCCGCGCCTAACGACTCCCACGCCATGCGCATCGGTGGGATCACCGCGCCTTCGATGCCTCGCGCCGCGTCGGCGGTCGGAATCCCGCACTCGCGCGCCACGGCCATCGCCAGCATCGCGTTCCGCAGGTTGTGCGCACCCGGGACCGGCGGCCGCACGGTGACGCCCTCGACCTCGAGCCACCCGCGCCCATCCGGCGAGGCGCCCCACCGACTCGCACACACGTCGCCTTCGCCGAGCCCCGCCGTCACGAGCCGGCGCACCTTGCCGCGCGCCACGGCGGCGACATCCGGTTGCGACGCGGGCACGACGCCGATCTGCGCACCGTCGAGCGCGATCGACTCCTCGCGCATCACGCCCTCGAGACTCCCCAATCCCTCGAGATGCTCCTCGGCGATGCACGTGATGACGGTGATCGTCGGCTCGGCGATGGCCCGAAGCCGCGCCATTTCGCCCGGTACGTTCATGCCCAACTCGACCACCACGACGTCGGCGGCGTCGGGCAGCGCGAGCAGCGTCAACGGCACACCCACCAGGTTATTGAGATTGCCGGCCGTAGCGTGCAACTCGAGGCGGCTGGCCAGCGCCGAGCGCGCCAGCTCTTTGGTGGTCGTCTTGCCGTTAGAGCCCGCGATCGCGATCACCGGACCGCGCGGACCCCAGGCGCGGCGCCGGTAATTGGCCAGCGCGCCTAACGCAACCAGCGTGTCGGATACGGCGTACACCGGCACGCCGAGTCCAGCCGCCGCTGCCGGCCGCGAGACGACGACCGCTGCGGCGCCGCCCTGGACGGCGTCGCGCAAGAAGTCGTGCGCGTCGAACCGCTCGCCGGCCAGCGCGACGAAGAGTGAGCCGGGCGCGATGCTCCGCGTGTCGGTGCTCACACCCGACAACGGCGCCGACCCGCGCGGCAGCGCACCCGTAGCGGCGGACGCAAGCGCCTGGGCCACGCGGTCGCGCGTCCAGAACGATTCCCCTCCCTCCCGCTCACGACCGTACGGCGCCGCGCCGGTATTCCTGAGCGATGCCGCTCGGCTGTCCGTCACCGCATCCTGCCCGTGAGCTCCGCCACGACCACCTTTTCGTCGAAGGGGTGTTTGACCGTGCCGCGAATCTGATACGTCTCGTGGCCTTTTCCTGCGAGCAAAATCACATCGTCGCGCGGATCCGCCTTCTCCAGCGCCTGCAGGATCGCCAGGTCGCGCTCTTCGATGCGCTCGTGATTCGTGCGCCGCATCCCGCGCTCGATATCGTCCAGAATCTCCTCGGGATCCTCGGTGCGCGGATTGTCGCTCGTGAGGATCACCCAGTCGGCAGCGCGCTCGGCGATGTTGCCCATCTGCGGCCGCTTGCCGCGATCCCGGTCGCCGCCGCAGCCGAACACGACGAACAATCGCTTGCGGGTGAACGGCCGAACCGCCGCGATCGCGCGCTCGAGCGCGTCGGGCGTGTGCGCGTAATCGCGCAGCACGGTGGGATGCTCGTGGATGATCTCGAGACGCCCCGGCACCTGCGGCACGGTGCGCAGCCGCGACGCGATTTCCGACAGTGATTGCCCGAGGTCGTACGCCGCGACCGCGGCGCCGAGCGCGTTCGCGACGTTGAAGCTGCCGATGAGCGGCAGGTGCAGCGCGTGGCGTTGCGAGCCCATCACGAGACGCCACTCGCTGCCGCGCGGCTCGTAGTGCACGGCGTCGGCGCGCACGGTGGCGCGGTCGGTGAGGCCGAAGGTAATCGTGCGCGGCGCGGCCGGCAGCTTTGCCCACGCCTGATCGTCGACGTTCACGATCGCCACGCCGCGAGGCGCCAAGTATGACACCAGGCGCGCCTTGGCGTCGAAGTACGCCTCCATGGTGCCGTGGTAGTCCAGGTGGTCGCGCGTGAGGTTCGTGAAGATGGCCGACTCGAACACGAGTCCATCGACGCGCCGCTGGTCGAGGCTGTGCGACGATGCCTCCATGGCCACGGAGCGCACGCCGGCGCCGACGAGCGCGCGCAGCGTTCGCTGCAGCTCGACGGGACCGGGCGTGGTGAGGCCGGCATCGCCGCCATCGCCTAACGGAATGCCGGCGCTGCTCACGAGCACGCCCAGCGTGCCGATCGATGCGCTCTTGCCGCCGTGGCCGTCGAGCACGTGCCGCAGGATGTGCACCGTGGTCGTCTTGCCGTTGGTGCCCGTCACGGCCACCAGGCGCAGCGCCTGCGCGGGCGAGTCGAAGGCGGCGGCGGCCGCGATGGCGGCGGCGCGACGTCCCTCGCGTACGACGATCGCCGGCAGGTCCGTGCGCGCGCGATCTTCGACGATCGCCGCGGCGGCGCCCTTGGCCTGCGCCTGCGGCAGGAACTCGTGGCCGTCGCGCTCCGAACCCTTGACGGCGATGAACAGCGATCCCGCCCGGACCTGCCGGCTGTCGTCGCTGACGTCGGTGAGCCGGGCGGGCAGCGTGCCGCGCGTCGCCAGCAGCAGGCCGGCGCTGCGCAGCGCTGCCACCACCTTGTCCGATTCGAACGGCGTCACGGCGCAGCCACCAATCGGACGAGCGTGCCCGCGCCCGCCACCGCGCCTGCGTTAGGCATCGTGCTCTGCGCGGTACCGGCCCCGCTCGCCTGCACGCGGAAGCCCGCATGGTGCAGCGCGTAGACCGCCGCGCGGATCGTGAGGCCGCGGACGTCCGGCACGGCGCGCGGCGCGAGCGTCCGGTGGGCAGGCGCATGCGCGGGCAGCTCGACGACCACCGGCGGAGGCGGCGCGCTGTCGGTGTCGGGCGCAGCATCGGTTCGCGTCGCCACTTCGCCGGCCGACGCGACCGTCGTGTCCTCCACCTTCGACAACGACTCGCTCGATGCGAGCGCGCTGCGGTCGAGCGCCGCATCGCGCGAGGCGATCGCCGCCTGCAGCACGATCTTGGACACCGGCGCCGCTGCCTTGCCGCCATAGATAGTCGACTTGGGGTCGTCGAGCTTCACGATGATCACGTACAGCGGTTTGTCCGCCGGGAAGAGCCCGATGAACGACGCCGTGTAGTGTCCAGCGGCATAGCCGTGCTTGGTCGCGCCGCGGCGCGCCGTCCCGCTCTTGCCGGCCAGCGTGAAACGCGCCAGCTGCGCTTCGGTGCTCGTCCCGCCCTGCACCACGCCCACCATCATCTTCCGCACCGTCGCCGCAATCTGCGCCGAGAAGAGATGCCTAACGACGCGCCGGTCGTGATGGTAGAGCACGGTCCCGTCGCGCGATCGGATTTCCTTGATCAACGCCGGCTCCAACAAATCGCCGCCGTTGGCGATCGCGCCGTACGCGGCCGCCAGTTGCAGCGGCGTCACCGCCACCTCGTACCCGATCGCCATCGAGGCCGGCGACTGCTTCGACCACTCCGATGGCGGATAGAGGATCCCCGACGCCTCGCCGGGATACGGCACGCCGGTGGGCATGCCGAATCCGTAGTCGCGCAGCACCTCGAACTCCTGCCGCCTCGTTAGGCGCGAGACGAACTTCACCATCGCGATGTTGCTCGAGTACTCGATCGCCTGGGCGAGCGTGAGCCGCGGCTTCGGCTCCTCGTCGTGGATGGTGCGCCCTTCGATCGTGTAGGCGCCGTTTTCGGTGTTCACCGTGTCGTTCGGATGCGCCAGGCCGCGCTGCAGCAGCTCGGCCGCGAACAAGGGCTTCACGGTGGAACCGGGTTCGAACGGCTCGCTGATGGCCGGATTGCCGAAGCTCGGCTGCCCAACGCGGTCGCTCGCCATCGCGCGGATCTCGCCGTCCTGCGGATCGAGAATCACGATGTCGCCGCCCGTGGCGCCCATCTTGTCGATCGCGTCCGACAGCGCGCGCACCGAGATCTCTTGCAGCTCCTGGTTGATGGTGAGCTGCACCGCATCGCCCGACTCCGCTGCGACGTCGCTGTCGGCCGGCGAGTCGAACCGGCGCCCACGTGCATCGCGCGCGATCACCGCGTGTCCGTCGATGCCGCGCAGGAGCGAGTCGAGCGCCAGCTCGAGACCCGCGCGCGCCGTGCCCGTGTCGTCCACCCAACCGACGATGCGCCGCGTCGCCTCGCGCGGGGTGTACACCCGGTCCAGCGTTGGGCGCGCGTACACCCCGCGCATGGCGGCGACGTCCGACGCGCTCGCCGGCGAGAAGGTCCCCGGAATGTCCACCCACGCACGGCGTGGGTCCGTGGCGCGCGACACGAACTGCGCCGGCACGCCCAAGCGCGCCAGGTCACGCCCTAACGCGCGCCGGTCTTTCACTTCGCGCGGCGAGACACTCAGCCGAAGCATCTGCCGGCTCATGGCTAACGGAGCGCCGCTCACATCGTAGATCGCTCCGCGCGACGCCGGCAGCTTCGTGGATGCGAAATGCTGCTCGGCCGCCCGCTGCGTCCACTGCTTGGACTGGAACAGCTGCACCTGCGCCGCACGCACGACGATCGCAGCGGCGAAGAGCACCAGCGAGAGATGGATGAGAGTGATGCGGCTCTGGCGAAACACGGTTACGGCGCGGATCTGGGTCGCGGAAGAATGACTACCTGTGAGTCGTTGGGCACGCGCATGTCGAGGCGACGCTCGACCAACGGCGCGAGCACACTCCGGCTGGACAGATTGCGCACGTCACTCTCGAGCTGCGCCCGCTCCGACTCCAGCTGCACACGCCGCTGCTCGAGCGTGCGAATCTCCCTCGACCGCGCGATGCCCGCCGTCCTCCGCCAGATGACGCCCGCGGCGATGAGAACGAAACCGAACAGCACTAGCGCCACCCACGCGCGCCCGCGGGCGGCTACGCGGCGCTTCGCCATGCGCGGAGATGCGCGCTGCGGGCGCGCGGATTCGCCTCGACTTCTGCCTCGGTGGCCGTAAGCGCTTTGCGAGTGAGCGTAGTGCCCAGGGCCCGTCCGCCGCAGGTGCACACCGGCTGCTTCGGCGGGCACGTGCACGCCGCGCTCCATGCGCGAAACGCCTGCTTGACGATCCGGTCCTCCCCCGAGTGGTACGCAATCACCGCCAGGACTCCGCCAGGCGTGAGTCGCTCGCGCAGCGATGGCAGCGCTCGCTCGAGGCCAGCGAGCTCGTCGTTCACCGCGATGCGAACCGCCTGGAAGAGCCGCGCGAATACTGCCGGACCCGTGCGCGGCGGGGCGCCGAGCGCGCCGCGAATGGCGTCCACGAGATCGTCGCTCGTGGTGAACGGGCGCCGTTCCCGACGCCGTACGATCTCGCGCGCCAAACGATGTGCGTGCGGCTCGTCCGCGTAGTCTCGGAAAATGTGCGTGAGCGTGCGTTCGTCGGCCTCCTGCAGCAGCGAGGCGGCATCGGATCCGCCGTCGTTTCCTTCCATGCGCATGTCGAGCACAGCTCCCTCGCGGAACGAGAAGCCGCGCGCAAGGTCGTCCAGTTGGTGGGATGAAACGCCGAGATCCAGAAGAACGCCGTTGAACCGCACGCCCACAAGCTCGGCGACGTGATCGAGGTCAGCGTAGTTCGCCGTGAACGCGCGAAATCGACCCGCCGTGCGGTACGACGCCAATCGCTCGCGCGATGCCGCAACCGCCTCCGGATCTCGATCGATTCCCGTTACGCGCGCGCCGGACTCGAGCAGTGCCAGCGCGTGCCCACCACCGCCCAACGTTCCATCGAGCACGTCGACACATCCGCGGAGCACGTCGACGACTTCCTTCGCCATCACCGGCGCATGGTAGTCGCTCGCCCACGCTCCCGCTTCCGGCATTGTGTGCGATGGTTCGCTCGGGGGACGCATACTAGCGGCGAACGACGCGCGGCGTCAAGCGCCCTCCTAACGATAGCGCCCGCCGATCATCGGCGGGCGCATCGTGCATGTCGCATCATGGACTATTTGCAGTATTTCTTCACCTGCGCGTCGATCGCTGGTTGGTACTTCGGCAGAATTCCGAGCAGCGTCGCGGCCGTTTTTGGATCGATCGATCCGCCCGCCTGCATGTTGATCTGCGAGTTGAGCGCAGCGTCCTGCGCCGTTTTCGCGAGGTCGCACTTCTTTTCGGTTTGATTCTGTCGCACCGCGAGATCGGTCACGCGGAAATACGAGACGCCCAACAAGAACTTCGTCGTCGCGTTGCCGGCGACGGTGTCGGCCGTGGATATCGTCCCGATGGCTTTCTGCCAATCGGCGATGTTCGGCTTGTGGCCATTGGTCGTATCGTTCGCCGCATCGTAGGCCTGCTTCGCCAGCACGAGCAGGAATTGTCCTACCGTGCCCTTGTCCTCTCCGTTCGCCATTGCCTGTTTGAGCGTCGCGATGGCGCTGTCGGGCTGCTTCAGATCCATCTCGGCCTGCGCCTTTCGCAAATAGACGTGCTCCGATTTGGGATCGAGCTTCATCGCCTGATTCGCCGCGTCGATGGCGAGCTGCGTTTGACCGGCGAGGCGCTGCGTCTGCGCATCGAGCGACCAGAGCGCCGCGTTGTTCTTGAATTTTGCGACGCCCTTCGCGGTGGTCTCCGCCGCTTTCTGCGGCTGATTGATCAGCGCGTACAACGACGCCTGACGGACGAAATAGCTGGTGTCGGCGAGCGAGGTGTCAGTCTGGACCATCTCCTCGCCGGTGGCAGCCGCCTCTGCGTAATCCTTCGTGGCTTGGAGAATGAGCCACTTCAAGTGCACGAGCGACGGGTCACCCGGGTTGTCCGTCACCGCCTGGATAATGATGGGTTTGGCGCGCGCGGCGCGGCCCGAGGCGGCAATTCGCTGCGACACGTCTTCCACCAGCTTCAGGTTTTTCGGGTCAGCGGCGAGCTCCGCCGCCCAGGTGTCGACAGCTTTGTCGAGCGCGGTGGTGTCCTTCTGCTGGTCGGCCTTCTCCTTGTATGCATCAGCCAACAGCGCGAGCGCGGGTTTGTTTTTCGGATCGATCTCGACGGCCTTGGCCGTCACGTTAATGATCGAGTCGGGAGGAGCCTTCGCCGCGAGGAACGCGTTGCCGAGGCACACGCGCGAGATCGTGGATTGCGGATATTCGGCTATGGCAGCGCGGGCGGATGCGATGGCGTCCTGCGCATTACCCGCGCGGAGGGCGTTCTCGCATTTTTGCTCGTCGTCCAACTGCTTGCGCGCTGCTTGCACTTCCTTTGACAGCTTGTCTATCAGATCGCCGAGCTTGTTGCCCTGAAGGTCGGGCAGCGGCTGCACCATGCTGTTGTCGCGCGTGAGCACCATGCGCGTCTCGAGCTTGTAGTTGTCGGCGTTCTTGGTGACGTTGCCTTCGAGGTACTGATCGGCGCGTAACTGCGTCGCGAGCAGCCTGGACGTTATGGGATCGGGTGTGCTGTCACAGCTGAATCCGGATGCTTTGAGGTTATCGCAAACGGCTTTCTGCGGAATCACGAACAGGTTCTTGATTGGGATGTCCGACGACAGCTTGTCGATGACCTGCCCGCTCACTTTGGGTCCCAGTCCGACCTCATTCCCCCGGAACGGCGCCACCATCATGCGCGGCGTCCCTTCGGGAATCGGGACGCGCCGCGTGACTTGCGCGGCTGCCGACATCGGGGCCCAGGCGAATGCGACCGCTGCCAATCCCCACACGGCTGCGCTCGCCCTGTAAGTCATTGCCTTCACGTTCGCTACCCTCCGAGAGTTATTCTGATCTACCCCGAACATCGCCGATGGGGTCCAAGCACAGCAGTACATGGGCGAAGAGGGACTCGAACCCCCGACTTCCTGCGTGTAAGGCAGGCGCTCTAACCAACTGAGCTATTCGCCCCGGAAGAATCCGGGAATGCCGCCGGTGAGCACGTTGCCCTTCACGCACACTTCGCGCCCCCGAGCGACGGAAGCCTGTGGAACGGAGCGTTGCCGCCTTACTTGAGGATTGCGAGCGGAATGAGAACGCAGTAACCAACGACCAGCAGAATCGGCGCGAGCGTCGTTCCGCCACGCACTAAATCAGCGTAGCCGGCGGCCAAGCAAACGGCGGCCGCAGCCCACCACACGTACGACTGCGGACGAGTAGGATTCTCCACTTTTGCCATAGTCGCATAGTGTGAATCGACTGCGCGCACATGTCAAGCGACGGTCGTCGCCGCGTTATGCGGGTGTCACGGATTGCTGGATGCCCGCGGCTCTTCGGATGGCGGTTCCGGTTGACCCGTCGCCAATAGCGCGGTCAGCGCATCCGTCTGCGCGGCGCGTTCCGCCGCCGCCTCTGCGCGACGCAATGCCTCCAGACGGACCTGATCGCGTCGTCGGCGCATCACGTACAGCGGTAAAATGATGATGCCGAGCAAGCCGAGGATGAGGGACATGTTCGCCATGATGGCGAGCGCGCCGTAGCGGCGCATGGTGTGATCGCGCCATCGCTGCTCGAACGCATCCTCCGTCATTCCGTATGCGCGGCGGATCGCGACGTCGATCGATTTCGTCTGTCGCCAATACTGAAAGAAAAGGGCGAGGCCGCGCTGCGGATCGAGCGACGCCAACTCGGCGACGGCGCGATAGGAGAGTGCGTAGGCGCCACTGGCCCGCGATTCCCCGCCCTCGAACTCCGCGTCCAACGAATCGAGCGACGGGATGCCGTGCAACACGAGACCGACGCTCGTGGTGAGGAACGCGTCGCGATCCCATTCGCCGGCGGCGACGCTGGCGTAGCCTTCATCGAACCAACGCGGCGGCAGGTCGCCGAGATACTCGTGGAGTGCGAGGTGTGCGAGCTCGTGCCGCAGCACTTGCATGGGATCGCCGGCGCGCGAACCGGCGTCGGAGCCTTGCATGACGATGCGGCGCTCGTCGGGAATCGCAACCGCGGCGCCCCACTCCGGAGCGCCGGCTCCGGACCACTCGCGGAATCGGCGATGATCGGGCGCGATCGCAATGAGCACGCGTTCCGTTGGGCGCGGCAGACCCGGAAACGTGTCGGTTGCGGTTGCGCGCGCGAGTACGGCGTGCGCGAGGGTGAGATCCTGCGGAAAGGCGACGACGGTGAATCGGCCCTCGTCCAACCGAACGGCCGGCGACCCGACTTGCGCGGCGGACGGCGCTGCGTGCGCCGCCGCGAGACATGCGAAGGCGGCGACGAGCGCTACGCGCTTCGCGCGGGCGTGCCTCCCTCCTCGATGTGCTTGAGCATCTCGCCGCAACGCTTGCCCCATGGATTGAACTTGTTCGCGGCCAGTCCGGCGCGCCACGTCTCGAGCGCGTCGTCGCGCTTGTTGTCGAACCAGAGGACGCGACCCAGCTCGTAGTAGGCCTCGATGAGGTTCGGGCCGAGCGCCAGCGTCTTGCGAAAGAACGTTTGGGCGTCCTCGTACATCTCTCGCTCCGCATACACCAGACCGAGATAGAAGTGCGCGTACAAGGAGGCCTTGCGGTCGTTGTCCAGGCGGATGGCCTTGGACAGGTGCTCGATGGCTTCGCCGAAGATCTTTTTCTTGAGGCAGATGTAGCCGAGGTTGATGCGGGCGAGCGAATTCGTGGGCTGGCGCATCAGCACTTTCTGGAAGTTGAGCAGGGCCTCGTCGTACTTCTCCTGGAGCATCTGCGCCCAACCGAGGAGCGACTCGGTCTGCGGGTCGTTAGGCGAGAGCTCGAGCGCCTTGAGCAGCGCGCGCTCGGCGGCTTCGTGGTCGCCTAACGAGATGAGGCTCCAACCCTTCTCGAGGTAGGTGGACGCGCCGATGTGATCCGCCATCACCGGGCGTTCGCCGCCGAAGGCCGGCGCGTTCGTGGCTTTCGCCGCGGCAGCGCCGCCGATCTGCTTCCACCGGTCCACGAGGCGTTTCACGTCCTCGCGGAGGGCGGTGAGCTGGGCGATTTCCTGCTCGACCTCCTTGTAGAGGGCGATGATGTCCGCCTTGATCGCGTCGCGATCCGCACCCGCCTGGGGTCCGTCGAGCCGCTCTTCGATCGCGCCCAAGCGCGCGCGAAACGGTCGTCCGTCGACGTCAGCCATCCGACGATGCCCCTCCCAGGCTCGTGCGTTGCAGCTCGAGGTGTTCGGTGGCTGTGAGGAGTCGCGCCATTTCGAGCAGGATGATCATGCGGCCGTCGCGATGCAGCAGCCCGCGCACGTATTCCGCCTTGAGCCCGCGAAAGAGCGGCGGCGGCGGCGACAGCTGGGCCGGGTCGATGTTGACCACCTCGAGCACCGCGTCGACGAGCGCGCCCAGCCATTCGTCGCCGGCGCGGAAGACGATGATGCGGACACCCGCCTCGGGTCGGCCGTGCTCCCCCAGGCCAAAGCGCCGCCGCAAGTCGATCACGGGCACGACGCGCGATTGGTACTCGAGCACGCCTTCCATCCAGGCGGGTAAGTTAGGCACCGGCATGGGAGCCGCGTGCCGCAGCACGCGCTCCACGGCCAGCACGTCGGCGGCGAAGTGTTCGTCGCCGACGCGAAAGGTCACCACTTGCTGCGAGGTTGCCGTCGTCATTCGGGTTCTCCCGTGCGCGGTGTGGCACACGCATCGACCAGCGCATCGGCATCGACGATGCCCACGAGCTGGGTGCCGCGGCGCTCGACGCCGCGTACCACCCCGGCGCCCGCCGCGACCGCGTGCGGGTGGTGCAGCCGGGATGGATCCACTGTAATCACGTCTTCCACGTCTTCCAGCGCGATGCCGATCGAGCCGCCGCCGCGCCGCAGAATGAGCACCGCGGCGTGCGACGCCGCGGGGGGTAGGCCTAACGCTGCTTCCGGGGCGTACACCGGCACGTACGACCCGCGCACCGGGAACACGCCCAACATGCCCTCGCGCATTTCGGGAACGGCTTCGAGCGGCGGCAGCTCCAGGACCTCGAGCGCCGAGCCCAGCGCGAGCGCGAACAGCTCGCCGCCCTGGCGAAAGAGCAGCATCTCGGTCGGCTGGCCCGTCCCGGTGGTCATCGCGCCTCCTCCAAGCGGTCGCGCGCCACGAGGTCCGCGATCGCGCCTGGCAGTGCGTCGAGCGGCAGCACGTGATCCACGCCGCCGCCTAACGCAGCCGCGTGCGGCATGCCGAAGATGATCGACGAGTCGCGATCCTGCGCGAGG
>Ga0209168_10001749_pt1 | contig 16580 bp, 13 predicted proteins | sample Coa_R1_FD_187156 | JGI IMG/M metagenome (GOLD analysis project Ga0209168, IMG submission 187156) | Surface soil microbial communities from Centralia Pennsylvania, which are recovering from an underground coalmine fire - Coalmine... | ecosystem: Environmental > Terrestrial > Soil > Unclassified ... | reverse complement strand
CAAGAGAAGCAAGCGGAGTTCTACGAGCAAGCCCTCGAGCAAATGACGACAATTCCGGGAGTGGAGTCCGCTTCGCTCGCGACCGCAGTGCCGGATTCGGATACTTTCAGCTACCACCCATTCACGGGCGAGGGCAAGGCTTGGACGCAAGACACGGGACACATCGCTCTGGCTGAATCGATCAGCGCGAATTATTTCCGGACGCTGCACTTGCCGCTGCTGCGCGGCCGCGAATTCACGGACTCGGATAGAACGAATGCACAACGCGTTGCGATTATCAATCGCTCGATGGCTGAGCGCTACTGGCCCGGGGAAGATGCCCTAGGGAAACACATCAAACGGGGACAGCCGGATTCGAAGTATCCATGGATGACGATTGTCGGGATCGTTGCGGACGCGAAGTACAACCCGTATTTGTCGACTGCGAACAACGCTGTTTACGCGCCTTACGCGCAGGATGCGAAGATGACCGCGTCGTTTCTCTTGCGCACGAAGGGCGATCCGCTCAGCTTCATTCCCGCCGTGCGCGCGAAGATTCGCGCCGTGGATCCGGAGCAGCCGATTTACGAACCCAAGACGCTGGCGCGGCTGACGTATGAAGAGCTGATCGGCATTTCGTACATTGCGGCGATGATGGCGGCGCTGGGATTGATTGCGCTCGTGCTCGCGTCATCGGGAGTTTATGGCGTGATGGCGCATTCGGTGACGGAACGAACGCACGAAATTGGAATTCGGTTGGCGTTGGGCGCCCAGCCGAAACAGGTGCTGCGATGGATTGTTGAACGGGGAATCCGGCTGGCGGTGATTGGACTCGGGATTGGCCTTTTGCTCGCGTTTGCGCTTGCTCGATTGCTGGCGAGCTTGCTCTTCGGTGTTTCGGCGACGGACCCTATTATTTTCATCGGGATTCCATTGCTGCTGGCGATCGTAGCGATCGCGGCGTGTTATTTGCCGGCGCGGAGGGCGATGAGGGTGGATCCGATGGTGGCGCTGAGATATGAATAGAATAAACGGTATTGACTTATGACATATAAGGCTGCCAGCATAGCCGACGCACAAAGCTTTTTGAATCGCCGCTACGCTTATCCAAGGTACAAATGGGCACCTTTTGGCAGGATTTGCAGTATGGCGGCCGTTTGCTTCTTAAAAGCCCGGCCTTCACGCTTATCGCCGTTGTCACTCTCGCCCTCGGCATCGGCGCCAACACCGCGATTTTTGGCATCGTAAACACTGTACTCCTGCGGCCACTGCCTTACCCGAACCAGCAACAACTGGTCAACGTGTGGGAGACCGACAGCAATCGAAAGATTAAGCATGGTAGTGTTCCGCCGGGCGATTTTTTTGACTGGCGTGCGCAAAACCAGGTCTTTCAGGGCATTAGCGCATTTCAGTTCGATGTCTTCAACCTCACGGGAGCGGGCGAGCCTGAACAAGTTTGGGGCGGGCGTGTTTCCGCCAATTTTTTTGATCTACTCGGAGTCAGACCTATAGTCGGCCGGACATTTCGTCCCGACGAAGAGCAACCCGGACATGCCCGCGTCGTAATGATTAGCCATGCCGTCTGGGCGAGGCACTTCGCCAGTGACCCGAACGTCGTAGGACACAGCGTAACGCTCGATGATAACCCATACACCGTGATTGGAGTGCTCCCAGCTGACTTTAGCCTTCTAGGTCTGAGCCGCCAGTTCGAGGTGTGGGCCCCGCTCGCGCTTTCGCCCAGCGACATACGCCGAGACAATCCTTCTCTGATTGTTTTCGCACGACTAAAACCTGATGTCACGATCGCGCGGGCGAATTTGGATATGGACGACATTTCTCGCCGCCTGTCGATGGCATATCCGGCAACGAACCAGGGGGTAGGCACGCGGGTGGATTCCATGCACGAGCTCATGAGCCGCGGCTTCGGGAATCCTCTGCTTCTGCTGCTTGCCTCGGTTGGCCTCGTCTTACTGATTGCCTGCGCCAATGTGGCAAACCTGCTGCTCGCGCGAGCGGCTGGCAGAGAAAAGGAAGTGGCGATTCGGTCGGCTTTGGGTGCGGGACGGCTGCGGCTTGTTCGCCAGCTTTTCACTGAAAGCATTCTGCTGGGACTTGTAGGCGGTGCGGCCGGTCTTCTTTTTGGGTATGGCGGCCTGAAGATTCTGCCGGCCATTCTTCCTCCCGCTGGCGGGATTGATGAAATACCGCGGATGAATATGGTCGGGATAAATGGAACCGTTTTCGCTTTCACAATCGGCGTTGCAATTCTGACCGGAATTATTTTTGGCTTGGCTCCGGCTTTCCAATGCTCCAAGGCGAATTTAGCTGAGTCTCTAAAGGAAAGCGGACGCAGTTCCACCGGCGGCATGCAGCGGCGCCTTACCCGAAGCTTTCTCGCAATCATTGAAATTGGATTGTCGCTTGTTCTTTTGATCGGCGCAGGCACGCTGATTCGCAGCCTCCGCGGTTTGCTCGATTCCAATCCGGGTTTCAATCCGAAGAATGTCCTTTCGATGCAAATTTGGCTGCCCGAATCGCACCATCAAGGCACCGCCCAGACGCGCGAATTCTTCCAACAGCTCATCGAGCGGATGCGCACACTGCCCGGTGTCAATTCCGCCAGCGCCATCAACTTCTTGCCTTTAACTTCCTGGGCCGACTTCGCCAATTTTGACATCGCGGGGCGACCGTCTCCGCCGCCTCGCCAGGAATTTGTCGCCCAATACCGTATAATTGATCCTCAATATTTTCAAACGATGCAAGTCCCGCTGATTCTGGGACGCTACTTCACGGACACAGATAATCAGAGCGCGCAAGGTGTCGCGATCGTCAATCAGGCGCTCGCGGGACAATATTGGCCCAATCATGACGTTATTGGCCAGCGAGTGCGTCTCCATTTACAGGAATCGAAATCGGTGCCGTGGCGGCCGGGGGCAAGCGATGCCTGGTTGACAATCGTCGGAATTGTCGCCAACACGAACGAGCGCAAACCGGGCGATCAAAGCGAGGGAGAGCTTTATCTTCCGTATCTCCAAACTCCGTCGCGGATGATGCGGTTTGTCTTGCGCACTAGCGGGCCGCCAGAATCGCTCGCCAGCGCGGCAAGGCAAGTCGTCCAGTCGATCGATCCGAACCAACCGGTAACGGAAGTCCAATCCATGGAGCAACTGGTTTCCGCGTCGGTCTCAAGCGAGTCACTCAATGCGAGCCTGCTCACGTTTTTCGCGGCGCTGGCGCTGATCCTCGCCGGAATCGGAATTTATGGCGTTATCTCCTATGGCGTAGAGCAACGCACTCACGAGATCGGGATTCGATTGGCGCTGGGAGCACAGCCGAGGGATGTTCTGCACCTGATCGTTCGCCAAGGCGTGCGATTGGCTCTCATCGGCATCGTGATTGGCTTGGGTGCGGCGTTCGGCCTTATTCAGGTGCTGTCTGTGGCGATGTTCGGCATCAAGTCTATCGATCCGGCATCGTCGATAATCGCGGTGGTGCTACTCTTCTTGGTCGCGTTTTTCGCGTGCTACATACCAGCGCGACGAGCAACGCGGGTTGATCCCGTGCAGGCCTTGCGCTACGAGTGACGCCTGTACTTTCCCTTGGCAACTTCATGTTGTTCATTTCAGGTACGGCTATGTCCGGAATCGGACACTCCTCCCGAATGCGCAATCCCGGCATCTTGTGGTAAGCTCCTCAAAATATGACAGCTTACGCCTAGAGCGGAACTAGGCGAGACACGTGCCTCAATTTCCCGGGGTGCTCGGCATGGAGACTCTGTGGCAGGACGTTAAATACGGCTTTCGCACACTCGGGAAAAGTCCCGGCTTCACTGCGCTTATCGTTCTGACGCTGGCACTGGGTATTGGCGCGAACACTGCCATGTTCAGCGTCGTCTACGGCGTCCTGTTGCGCCCCCTGCCTTACCCCCAAGCCGACAGAATCTCCCAGCTTTCCTTGAGCTATAAAGGCCAGCTTGATTATTCCGGGTTCGACGCCCGAGAGTTCGATTTCTGGAAAACACACGATCAGCCATTCCAGTACCTCGCCGCAACCACGAGAGTGGGCTTTAATCTTTCCAGCGGAAGCCGGCCTCTGCGCGTGCGCGCACTTAGGGTTTCCGCGGATTATTTTCGGGTGTTAGGAGTGCAGCCCGTGTTGGGCCGCGAATTCTCTCATGACGAAGACAGCATCAGCGGACCGAACGTCGTCATCCTGACAAACGGCTTATGGCAGTCGCAATTTGGCGGAGATCCCACCGTCATCGGCAAGACCATTTCGCTCGATGGCACCCCCTACTCTGTCGTCGGGATTATGCCTGCAGGGTTCCAAAGCATTCCGCCAGTCGACGTTTGGACAACGATTGGCCAAGTCGCCCACTCCATTGGAAGCGGAATCAACTACACGGTGATTGGCCGCCTGAAGACCGGAATCTCAGGTAAGCAGACAGACAGCTATCTAAGCACTGCGAAGGATTCCTTCTTCAACGAATTCCGCCCCAGGGATTCCAAGTATCGCCAAAGCATCGCGTTCCATGCAGAGCCTCTTCGCTCCATGGTGTCTTTCAACTACCACACGCCGTTACTGGTGTTGTTTGGGGCGATCGGATTCGTCCTTTTGATCGCCTGCGTCAACGTGGCGAACTTGCTGATGTCTCGCGCGGCTGCGCGCGGCAAAGAGATTGCGATACGCACAGCGCTGGGCGCGGGACGTGGGCGTTTGTTCCAGCAACTACTCACGGAGAGTCTGCTGCTCGCTGTTCTCGGAGGCGCATTAGGGTTGCTCTTTGCCTATTGGGGACTCGACCTGCTCCTTGCGCTAGCACCGACGGATCTACCTCGCGCACATGATATTTTCCTGGACGGCTGGACACTGGGTTTCACGGTGCTCGCTTCCCTTTTGACCGGCATCTTCTTCGGTCTCGCTCCGGCGTTTCAATCCTCCAAAGCGGACCTCAACAATTCGCTGAAAGAGAACGTTGGCCGCGCAACATCAAGCAAAGGCCGCCGCCGGCTTCGCAGTGCCCTGGCTGTTTCCGAAATCGCGCTTTCGTTAGTGCTATTGACTGGAGCGGCGCTGCTCATCGAGACGTTCACAAATCTTCTGCATACGAATCCGGGTTTCGATCCGCACCCGATTCTGACTTTGCAAACGTGGACGACCGGGCAAAAATTCACTCCCTTGCCCGACAACGCCAGCGCCGCCCAGGAAAATGCACGGGCGGCTGAAATCTTCAAGTTTTACCAAGGAATCTTGAGCAAAGTTCAGGGCATCCCAGGCGTCCAGAGCGCCGCCGTGGTAGGCGAAGGACTGCCGCTCGAAACCGGCGGAAACGCGTTTATGTGGCTTCCCTCGGAAGGGGAATCGAGGGGTATCTCCGCAGATATTCGTAGTATTACTCTCGATTACTTTCGCACGATGGGAATTCCGTTGTTGCAGGGGAGGCTATTTTCGGACGCCGATTCAGCCACTGCAGCGAAAGTGACCATCGTTAACCAAGCCTTCGTGCGCGAAAAATTTCCAAATCGCAATCCCATTGGGCAGCAGCTCAACGTAGGTGGAAGTCCCTGCCAAATCGTAGGAGTCGTCGGAGATGTAAAATCTGTGCTGGGAGATCCGGTGCCTTCCACGGCTTTCATTCCTCTCGCGCAAGACTCCGGCGCAATTCAAGGATTCCAAGCTTGGTTTCCTGTCGCTATCATGGTGCGGACGGCGCAGCCGCCACTGAGCCTGAGCCATGCCGTGGAAACCGCGGTTCACGATGCCGAGCCGGATTTGCCCATCGGTCACATTCAATCGATGGAGCAAATTCTCTCCACTTCGCTCGCGTTCCAGCGATTCTTGATGACGCTAATGAGCATTTTTGCGGCGTTAGCTTTGATACTCGCCGCCGTGGGGATTTACGGCGTGATGGCATATTCCGTGGGTCAGCGGACGCATGAGATTGGCATTCGGATGGCGCTGGGCGCGCGGCCGCGCGACGTGCTGGTGATGGTGGTGCGCCAGGGAATGCTCTTGACAGTTATGGGCCTAATCGCCGGCCTCGCGGGAGCTTTCGCAACGACGAGACTTCTCTCCGACCAACTTTACGGCGTACAAGCCACAGACCCAGTCGTGTTCGCCATTGTAGTTGGCGTGCTCGCATTCATCGCGTTCCTCGCATGCTACATTCCCGCGCGGCGCGCTGCAAAAGTGGATCCACTCATCGCCCTGCGTTACGAGTGATCAGGCGGAGTTCCGATTGAGATAGAGAGGCAGACTGAATGACAGTAACCGACAACCATCGTTCCCGCGTGCTTGTGGCTGACGATCAGCCAGACGTACGCGAAGCGCTTCGTTTATTGCTGAAGGGGGAAGGCTTCGATATTGATGCAGTGGCGTCTCCCGCTGCGTTGTTGACGGTCCTAGAAACGCGCGAATTCGATGCCGTTCTGATGGACCTGAATTACGCCCGCGACACGACCTCCGGCCAAGAAGGACTCGACCTGCTCACGGAAATCCGCATACGCGACGGCAGCGTGCCCGTGATCGTGATGACAGCGTGGGGCACTCTGAACCTGGCGGTCGAGGCGATGCGCCGGGGGGCCAAGGATTTCATCCAGAAGCCGTGGGAAAACGCGCGCTTGCTGGCCGTTCTGCGAACACAAATCGAGCTTGCGCGAGCCATTCGCAATAGTCTTCGCCTGGAAGCCGAGAACCGGCTGCTGCGAGCCGACGGACGCCCTGTACTGATTGCGGAATCCACTGTGATGCGTCCGGTGATGGAGCTAATGACGCGCGTGGGTCCGTCCGACGCAAACATCCTGATCACTGGCGAGCACGGAACGGGAAAGGAAGTGATTGCGCGAACCCTGCAGGCTCTATCGCCGCGCTCCGGGAAGCCGTTCGTCACCGTGAACGCCGGTGGCCTTCCCGAGGGCGTTTTCGAGAGTGAGCTTTTCGGCCACGTGAAGGGCGCGTTCACGGATGCCAAGACGGACCGCGTAGGGCGCTTCGAGCTCGCTGATGGCGGGACACTCTTCCTGGACGAGATTGCCAATGTCCCGATGAATCTTCAGGCCAAACTGCTGCGTGCGTTGGAAGCCGGAGAGCTCGAGCGCGTGGGATCGTCTACAACGCGCCGCGTCGACGTGCGCATTCTCTCTGCCACCAACGCGGATGTGCAAACGGAAGTGGAGGCGGGCCGCTTTCGGGAAGACTTGCTTTTCCGCTTGAATACGATTGAAATTCATCTGCCGCCGTTGCGCGAGCGGAAAGAAGACATCCCACTGCTGGCTCTGCATTTTCTGCGACAATCCGCGCAGCGCTATCGCAAAAACCTCACAGGCTTCGAATCCACGGCCATGAAGCTTTTGCTCGAGCATCCGTGGCCCGGGAATGTCCGTGAACTCGACCATTCCATTGAGCGTTCGGTTTTGTTGGCGGAAGGCCCTGAAGTGCGCGCCGGGGACCTTGGGCTGCGTCCCGTGCGTGAGGGAAATTTGCGCATCGAAGATATGGGCTTGGAAGACGTGGAACGCGCTTTGATTCAAAAAGCCATGAGCCGCTACGGCGGCAACGTCAGCCATGCGAGCAAAGCGTTGGGCCTGAGCCGCAGCGCGCTGTATCGCCGATTGCAAAAATACGGGCTGTGAAGCCTCTCGCTTACGAACGCCGCATCCTCATCCGCGCCCTGCTTGCGGGGCTGGTCGGATCCACGGTCGCGGTGATTCTCCTCTGGACGGGCAGTTACGATCCGAAAACCTCGTGGACGCTGACCGCAATCATCATCGTGGCGTGGCTGAGTTTTGCCTTTAGCGCACAGAACCACGTCACGTTCCCGTTGCGAACTCTTTCCAATATGCTGGCCGCGCTGCACGAAGGGGACTTCTCCATCCGTGCCCGCGGAGCTGGACGTCACGATGCATTGGGCGAAGTGATGAGTGAGGTCAACGCCCTTGGTGAGACTTTGCGCCAACAAAGACTTGGTGCCGTGGAAGCGACCGCGCTGTTGCGCAAAGTGATGGAGGAAATAGATGTGGCGGTTTTTGCCTTTGATTCGACGGATCGTTTGCGCCTGCTCAACCGCTCCGGCGAGCGCATTTTGAACCGCCCCGCCGAGCGTGCACTGGGCAGGACCGCGGACGAACTTGGAATTGAATTCTGCCTGACGGTAGAGACACCCCATGTGGCGCAAATTGCTTTCCCCGGGAAAATGGGCCGCTGGGAAATCCATCGAGGCAGCTTTCGCGAAGGTGGCAAACCGCACCAGCTGGTTCTGATCTCCGATTTGAGCCAAGCCCTGCGCGAAGAGGAACGTTTAGCATGGCAAAGACTGATTCGCGTGATCGGGCACGAGCTGAATAATTCGCTGGCACCGATTAAGTCAGTGGCTGAAAGCCTGGCTGGAATGATGGCGCGGCCTCAGAAACCCTCCGACTGGGAGGATGATATGAGCCGCGGACTTGCCGTGATTGCGAACCGCACGGATGGGCTGGCGCGTTTCATGAATGCGTACGCGCGACTGGCTCGGTTGCCTGCTCCGCAGTTTCGCCCTGTCAATGTGAGTACATGGATTCAGCGCGTGGCGAGCCTCGATCTCCGCATGCAGATTCCTATTAAGACTGGCCCCGAACTGACAATACAGGCCGACCCGGACCAACTGGACCAAGTGCTCATAAATCTGATCAAGAATGCGATAGATGCAGCGACGGAAACGAGCGGGGGAGTGGGAGTGGGCTGGGTAACGCGGGACGGCTTTCTGGAAGTCTGGGTGCGCGACGAAGGACCTGGTATTCCAAACGCCGCCAATCTGTTTGTTCCGTTCTTCACTACCAAGCCTGGAGGATCTGGGATTGGTTTGGTGCTGAGCCGACAAATCGCCGAGGCCCATGGAGGGAGTTTAAGTCTCGAGAACGTCGTATCCGGGCACGGATGCGAAGCGCGCCTGCGACTACCTCTGGTCAAGAACTAATTGTCGAGCGCAAATCCCAGAATCAATTCAATTTGAGGAATTCAGGCGCGAGTTTTCCAAAAAGCAGGAGCAGGCTGTGTGAAGGAAACGCTGACATGCAGGTGGGAACGCTTTGGATGATTCTTGAGCCCTACGACGTAGCATTCCTGTTCCTGTTTCGTCACGCGGTTCATCAACAGAAGCTTCTGACCGCGCTGAACGTTGGCGTCGAGCTTGAGAAGACCCCCGTCGGCACTTACTTCGAGCGTATGTGTGTCTTGATGGAAGGGCTGCGAGGCAGAATCGTAGCCGTAGACAAAAAGCGGAACGTAAACGCTGGCGCGTGCGCTTTTGCGACGCTCTGATACAGGCGCCGATCCCGGAGACGCACTCCGAGAATCATCCGTTTCGTCATGATTCAGCAAATCCCAGACAAAGCTCACATGCCACCCCGCGCGGGGAACAAGGACGATACTAATACTATACCGCTCCTACGCACGTAGCGCAATACCACAAGACGGGAGCAGTAGCGGGGTCCCGTGGTAACAAAATGTGGCCCGGAGAACCGTCTCCGGGCCACACGGGAAAGGCGAAGAGGAGTTACTTGCCGAAACTCTGCACGGCGGCGGCTTCGTTATCGTATACGTCGAAGACCGTCATAAGCTTGGTCACCTGCAGCACCTCTTTGAATTTCGCGCCCAGATTGCAAAGCTTGAGCGTTCCGCCCTGTGATCGGGCGCTGTGGAATGTCGCCACCAGCGTTCCCAATCCGGCGCTGTCGATGTACGTCACATTCGACATGTTCAAGACGACCTTCTTGTGATTACTCGCGAGCAGGCCCTTGACGCGTTCACGGAAGGAATTGCTTTCCTCGCCCAGAACGATTCGCCCGTCCAGATCCACGACGGTGACCCCGCTTACCTCACGATCCGTCATTCTCAGTGCCACGTTTTTCGCCTCCTGGCAAACTCAAGTTCCGATGGTATTACTCTGGGCCCGCCGATGATCTCAGTAATAGTCCGAACACGACATATAATAACCGCATGTGCCACAAATCAACTTGCAGTGACTCTGCTCTAGTCGATGAAAGCATACCGGACAATGTATCGAAGCATTCACCGGCTCGAAGCGCAAATTTCCAGATGCCGACCCGCTCTGTTCGCTGGGGGGCACTTTCCGTACAGTTGTCTCCAGTCTTTCCGTGCTCATCGGCCAAACGGTTATAGCATATCCCGTCCAAGTGGCAAAGCATCGAGCGAGATTCACAAACGCATAGGCTGCCCCGTGAAAACTATCACCGGCAACCACCCCACTGCGCTAGAATAGGTGCAACCGGCACTCACGCGGTGGCATCACCAGAGCAGTGTGAGGCGAGCCATGATTACACCCTGGAAGGTACCGTTTATTAGCTGGGCGATTCGAACCGCAAAGGTCGCCCTCCTGGCGACCGTAGGATTGGCAATATCGAATGCAGCCTCGGCGCAGCGTGGCTTCGGTCATGTATCGCTATCCGCGCCGTCTGCGCATGTTGCCACTGGGCACACCGTGGGCGCGCCTCCTGTCGTTATGCGGTTACCGGTAACCCCGGTAGCTCGGCGTATTGTGATTCCACAAGGCACTTCTGCAACTTCGACGCAGACAATACAGTCAAGTTCGCTGTTCAATTCTGCAAGCCCCGCAGAACTCGTGGGGTTGCAAACCAGCCTTAGCCAGCTCTTGAATCCGGTTCCTGGTTTGGGTTTTGACTATTCGAACTTGGCCGCCATCAATCACGATCTTGGGATCCGCGCCATTATTGACCCGGTCACACAACAAGAGCTTGCGCTCAGCGAGCGCCTGTTGCAATTGACACCAACAGCACCGATAAGTTCCTCGTTCTTTGCCTCTGAGCCGGTTGTAATGCTCGAACAGCAGCCACCTCAGGTAATCATCGTCCAACAGCCGCAGCCGCCGGCGGAGCAGGCGAACGCTGAAGCTCCGCCGTCCGCCGCGCCAGTAGAGGTGGAACAGCCGCCGCTCCCCGACGTCGGGCAATTCGTTCTGGCCTTGCGTGATGGCACGCAAATCCAGGCCGTGGCGTTCACCCGGCAGAATGATCGCATCGTTTACATCACGACGGATGGACGACGCAAGTCAATCGCAATCGGCGACCTGGATACGGCTGCTACGCGACGCCTCAACGACGAGCGCGGAACGCCACTTCAGCTTTCTTTCTAGAAGGAATATTTCCCCAACAAAAGAGGATTGTCATTCGTCCGACGGGCGGAGCGGTGCGGGCATGAAATAGCCTGCCTCGTGCGGCAGCCCGGCGCGCTCGAACTGAATCGTCGTGTGTGTGATGTGGAAATGCTCAGCCAAGCGCTCGCGAATGGCGGTCAGGATTCGCTCGCTCTCTTCCATATGCATATCAGGAATGCGCACATGGCAAGAGATGGCTTGCAGGTCTGTGCCAATGGTCCAAACGTGAATATCGTGAACTTCCTTCACATTGTCGACGCCCAGTATCGTTTGCGCCACGCTATCCAGCTTCAAATTTCTCGGCAAACCCTCCAGTAAGATATGGCTGCTCTCGCGCAAAACTCCCAGAGCGCTCCACAAAACCATCAGCCCGATGGCCATTCCAATCGCCGGGTCCACCCAGCGCGCGCCCGTCCAACGAATCGCCAGCGCGCCAGCAAAAATCGCGATGTTCGACAACGCATCGCCAAAATTGTGAATCAGGATGCTGCGCAGGTTCAGATCTTTTCGCCCGCTAACCAGTCCCAGAGTGATTCCGCCGTTGACGCAAAGCGCGAACACAGCGACCCAGAGCATCAGGGTGGTGCGAACTTCGACCGGCTGCCGCAAACGCTCATATGATTCAAACAAGATGTACACGGCGACCAAAATCAGGAGAATTGCATTTACGAACGCCGCTAAAATTCCCGAGCGATGATATCCATAGGTTTTTTCTTCCGTGGGCGGTCGTTCGGACAATCGAACTGCGATCCAAGAAATGAGGATCGTCGGGAGGTCGGTGAGGTTGTGCACACCATCGCTTACCAGGGCGATTGAATGGCCCATTGTGCCCGCGACGAATTCAGCCACCACAAGCGCGAGCGTCGCCACCATCGCGCCTCCCAGCACGCTGCTGGAGCCGGCCACGTGACCATGCGAGTGTCCTGCTGCGTGATGATGGCCGTGCGAATGCATGACGCGATTCTACCCGTAGAAGGTCGCGAGGCGTAGTCCCCTGGCACGCCAAATCGGTTGATTTAACAATAGTGGCGGAAGCTCACCAGCACGACACGAGCGCCGAACAAGCATTTGACTTCACTCATCTCCGCCCCTACGATGAAATTGATCTCAACTTTCCGCATTGTGTTTGGGGGTGGGGTTTTTCCGGGACCGTTCTGTCCGACGATGACCCCGTTCGATGCACCGGAATGTCGCTAAACTGGTTTTCTGGGGAGTACGCGGCTCTATTCCGACTCTAGATCGCGGAATGTGGCGCTATGGCGGAAACACGCCTTGCCTGGATATGACGGCGCCGGACGGCACGCGATTCGTGCTCGATTGCGGCACCGGCCTGCGCATGCTCGGCAATCATTGGGCGAATACCGAAGGCGACCGCCCGCTGCAAGCGCACGTTTTCGTCACACACTATCATTGGGATCATATCCAAGGCATTCCTTTTTTCCGACCATTCTATTTGCCGCAAAATGATTTTCATTTTTACAGCTTCCAATCCAAATATCTGGGGCGCGATAGCCTTCGGCAAGTCCTCGAAGCGCAACTTGCACGCCCCTACTTTCCCGTTGATTTATCCCTGATGCATGCCGAGCGCGAATTTTCAGAAATTTCCGGCGGCAATCAGTTCGACGTTAACGGCACCAAGGTGACGGCTCAATGGCTCAACCATCCTCAGGGATGTCTGGGATACCGATTGGAAACGCCGGCTGGCACGATTGTTTACGCCACGGACAATGAGCCGGGAGTTCCAGAGATGGATAAGAATCTGCGCGAGCTCGCCGACGGCGCTGACGTCTTGATCAACGACGCGCAGTGTTCACCGGAACAATTGGCTTCGACGCGCAAAGGATGGGGCCATTCGAGTTGGCTCGAAGGCGTGAAGCTGGCGCGAGAATGCGGCGCGAAGAACCTGGTCCTGTTTCACCACGATCCGGATTCCTCCGACCGCGTGGTCGACGGGTATCTTTACGCAGCGCGCCAGGAATTTCCGAACACCTGGGCCGCAACCGACGGGATGGGGGTCCAACTGGAGGATCGCAAGGTGGGATTCAAACTCCGCGAATCGCGCGTGGGACAGCGCCGGCCCGTGCATTTCTCAGCGACAGTGAGCGGGCGCTCACAGGATGGCGTGCCGTTTCAGGAATACGCGGTTTTGAAGGAATTGAATCTCCGCGGCGGCTACATGTGGCTGTCGCATGCCCCTCAATTGCAGTCGCAGATGAACATTCGCGTCGACTGTGGCACTCCGGAGCATCCAAGCCCGATTGTTCTACGGGCTTCAGTAGTTCACTGCGACGTTGGCCGCGACAAAGATCGCGTCGGCGTCGGTGTTACTTTCATTGACGATAGCGAAAATCCGATTCCTTTCGAATGAAACTGGTTCGGGCTTGACTTACGACTCAACAGTCATGCCTTCAGCGCGTGAATTTCCCGCATTCTCGCGAAAGCCCGGCGCACGTGCGGAATCGTAATTGAGCCGCCTACGACCAGTGCCACATTCAATGCGTCGATCACTTCGTCGCGTTTCCATCCTTCCTCCGCGCATCGCTGGATGTGATAAGTAATGCAGTCGTCGCAGCGCAGCACTGCCGACGCCACCAGCCCGAGCAATTCTTTCGTCTTGCCTGGCAAGGCTCCGTCTTCATACGCCTGATGATCGAGCGCGAAGAACCGCTTCATTCCCAAGTGCCCGCACCCGAGAATCTCCTCATTCATTTCGGCACGAAATTTTTCGAAATCTTCGATTCTGTCCGCCATCGCCGCCTCCCGATTTGTGACTCGCGCCAGTTTAGCCGAGCGAGGCGTGTTTGAGAAATCGGCGGGCGTATATTCCCAAGTTGAGCACGCACACAGTGACCGCGACTGCAACAAGCAGCACCACCGGGACGTGAGGATAGACAGTTGCATCCAGACACTCCAGCAGGAAAGGCCCGCGATAGGCCAAGACGCCCGCGCGCGTTTCGCACCAATTTTCGGCCAGCGTTAATGGACACACCAACGGTGTCGTCTCTACGATAATTCCGTAGACAATCGTTATCACATGCGCCCACGCCAACCAGGGCCGCCCTCGTGTGAGAAATGCACCGAAAATTACCCACGCAATAAATGCGAGATGTACGATAAGTACGGCATCCGCCATGACAAGATAAAATCCGCTCTTCATTCGCGCTTACCGTGATGGATTATATCCGCTCGCTTGACCATGGAACGGAAACGGGATAGAAAAGATCGGGCGACGGTCGAATCCATCCCGCCGCGTCGCGACCACGTAAAGAGCCCCAATTCCATGCCATCCTCACCGCGCGACATCGATGTCACTTTGGTTCAGGAATGGAATGACGGCCGCGTGCGCCCGGTTCAGGATTATCTTGTCGGTGAAGAGCCGCTGCAGATTCGCGTCGGTAAGCATCCCTTGAGCGTCACCATGCGCACACCGGGTCACGACCTCGAGCTCGCCGCCGGCTTTCTGTTCACCGAAGGCATCATCCAACGTCGTGAACAAATTGTCTCGCTCGATCATGCCGATGATTGCAGGCCAACGGAGCGGGGCAACATCATTCAAGTTGAACTGACTGATGACGTTGGGTTGGATTTCGAAAGCACGCAGCGCAATTTCTTTGCTTCGTCGAGTTGTGGTATTTGCGGCAAGGCATCCATCGAATCCGTGCGCGCCCGCGGCATTCGTGCACTGAATCCATATTTGCGCGTTGATGCTGAGGTGCTTTGCCGCATTCCGGACGCGCTTCGCTCGGCGCAGCAAATTTTCGGCCGTACAGGCGGTCTTCACGCGGCCGGCTTGTTCGACGCCAGCGGGAAACTCCTTGCCGAACGCGAGGACATCGGCCGTCACAACGCCGTCGACAAAATTATTGGCTGGGCGCTGCGCGAGAACCGCCTGCCGCTCTCCCAGAGCGTACTGATGGTCAGCGGACGCGGTAGCTTCGAGATTATTCAAAAGGCGGCGATGGCGGGCTTGCCCGTCGTGGCTTCGGTATCGGCCTGTTCAAGTCTCGCGGTGCAGTTCGCGCGCGAAGTTGGCATGACGCTCATCGGGTTCTTGCGCGGCAGACGTTTCGTTGTGTATTCGGGTGGCGAGCGTCTTGGAATCGCAGCCAATGGCGTGCCGCTGCCGAACGAATCGTAGAAAGGCTCTCCTGCTGTGAATTGTGAGATGCCGGGCCAGTTTGAAACGGGGCCCGGCGGGAGAAGTACAATGCCGTCTGAAACGAATGATACGTACGGCTTCCTTCTCGATACCTACGAAACCGAAACGCTGAAAACGCTCACTATCTGGTCCGCATTTCCGGATGAGGCGATGGATTATCGGCCGGGGTCCAAGTCGCGCACCGTGCTTGAACAAATCGAACATCAAATTCAGTCGGAAGGCGGTTGGATGGTCAAGATGCTCGGTATCGATACCGGCGCCTTCAATCCGAAAGAAAAGACAAAACAAGCCTGCATTGGAAAATATAAGGCGGACGCCGCGCGTCGTCTGGAAATTCTACGCGCCAAGCCCGATGCCTGGTGGCGAGAAACAGCGGCTTTCTTCGATGTTTCTCGTTCTCGCGCGTGGATTTTCACGCGGCGACTGAATCATTCCACACATCATCGAGGCCAGTTGATCGTGTATCTTCGCCTGTTAGGCGCGCGCGTGCCTTCTGTATATGGTCCGACTGCAGACACGGGCGGCAAAGTTATTTACAAGTTTTGATAGGGGATTCCGGTACTGCATGTGGCCAGAACTATTCGGGGTTTTGTCCGAGCACCACGCGATTCCCGCCTGCCGCTTTCGCGCGATATAAGGCTTCGTCGGCCACGCGCAGCAATGCGGCAGCCCCGGCTCCATGCGCCGGGTAGGCGCTCACGCCCAACGACAGCGAACCCGGATTCAGGAACATGTCTCCATGGCGAATCACGATTCTCTTAAATTCCCGCTCGAGCAATTCCGCGCGGCGTTTTGCTGTTTCGAGGGAAGCGTCCATCAAAATCAGCACGAATTCGTCTCCGCCATAGCGGCACGCGATATCGCCCGCGCGAACAACCTTCCCGACGAGATCGCCAAACGCCTTCAGCAACGAATCGCCTGCCGCATGTCCGTATGTGTCGTTGAATGACTTGAAAGAGTCGAGATCACACATGATGAGTCCCAGATTCTTTTCATCACGGCTGGCGCGGTGGATCTCTCGGGACAGAGTTTCATCCAAGTAGCGGCGATTGAATAATCCCGTGACCGCATCACGAATGGATTGCGACCGCAGACTTTCGCGCAACTTCAGATTGGCCAGCGCCAGGGCAATATGTCCAGCGACGGTTTCAGTTAGCTGTTGCCGCTCCGCCAGAATCCGCTCCTGTGTTTCCTTTGGCTGGCCGAGTTCATACGGACTTCCCAGCACACTAAGAACACCCAGAGTTTCACCGGAGGCAACCAACGGGGCACAAA